>WNFI01250352.1_pt1 | contig 74061 bp, 73 predicted proteins | sample 5400471 | NCBI WGS metagenome assembly WNFI01 (sample SAMN13153348, study PRJNA577476) | soil metagenome | isolation source: 100 cm saprolite on Douglas fir-dominated hillslope | place: USA:California | collected 2013-09-17 | reverse complement strand
AGACAATTGGCGTCATCGCCGTTGGGTTGATTATATTTCTCGGCATTGTCGGCACTGCATTCTTTGCAGAGATGAATCATCACTTCCACCCGCCAGCGCCGATCGGAACTTCCTCTCCCGCCGCCAATGCCCTGGACGCGCAGCGTCAGGATCTGCGCTATTTTGGCCAGCTCATCGCCCTGGATCGCTCCTTCTCGGCGACCGATAGAGCGGACGCCAATCGAAGGCTGGCGACGCTTGAAGCGTTGGACACTGTAATGGACAAGACGCATTTTCGAACGTCTCTGATGCTCATTGACGCGTTGGCCGACAACGGACATTCCAGGGTTGAATATGACGGACGCGCCTCGTCGCGAGAGCTTCCGATACGGGTTGCCGCCTTCTCTGATGGGCTGTACATCATGCGCGCGACGGATGCCAGCGCGGACCTGCTAGGCAGTCGAGTGACCGCGGTAGATGGGCAGTCCGTCGGCACGGTAATGGCCAAACTTCAACTACTGCATGGCGGAGCACCCCAATGGCGCCGCTTGATGGCTTCCCAGGACCTGATTTCGCAAGACTTGTTGTACGGCGTTGACGTAGCGCCGGACCTGCGACATTCGAATTGGACAGTGGAGACTATTGCCGGGAAGACGATAACGCGGCGCTTGGAAGTCTTTACGCCGCCCGATAGCGAACCGGCCGTGGCCGTCACACGGTGGTTGTCGAGTGAGCGCATATCCGGGATGGAGGAACACTGGCAAACCTTCGAACCTGACCACGCTCTGCCCCTCTCACTGACCACTTTTGACATCGCCTTTCGCAGCCTGCCCGTGCCGGAAACGTGCACCTACTTCGTTCAGCTGAAGTCCAACGCCGACCAGGGCGGTCAGAGCATCAAAGCATTCCTGGCAAGCACCGATCACCAGCTGCGACAGGCTCGACCCTGCAATGTAATTCTGGATTTGCGCTACGACAGCGGCGGTGACTACCTCAATACGTACAGATTCGCACGCAATCTGCCTGCGCTGATTCCTCCGGAGGGCAAAGTCATCATGCTGACCGGCCCGGCGACATTTTCTGCGGGTATAACGACAGCTGCTTTTGTCAAACACGCTGATCCAGGGCGTGTTTTGATAATAGGTGAGCCTGTGGGCGATCGATTGCAGTTTTTTTCGGAAGGCGGTCGGGCGTGCCTGCCCAATTACCCCTTGTGCGTCGCCTATGAGACGGGCAAGCACGACTACCAGCATGCCTGCACCGATTGGGACGTTTGCTTCTGGCTGAATTATTTTGTCCAGCTTCGAGTCAAATCACTAGACCCAGACGAAATCGTTCCATTGCGTTTCAAGGACTGGCGGGCGGGTGTTGATCCCGTGCTTGAGCGGGCCCTGTCTTTGACCAGGGCTAGTTCTCTCGGGAAACAACAGCTTGATTGAACCGCCTAAATATTTTGCGGTGGTGCTCGCCGGACTCTTTGCCGTATTCGCAGGTGCCGCAGATCAGGTGCCGTCGTCGAAGGATTCAATCCCCATCGTGGATGTACAGCTGGCTATCAGTGGTGAGGCGGTGCAGAACTCCGCCTCCACCCAAGCCGTAGTCGTCACTGATAATAGGCGTGGTCGCCTGAGAGTATCGATCGATCCGGTGACGAGCGCTGGCGACTTCGCGCGAACGAATATTTGAACCGCGACACGTTCATGCGTACCGTAGCGGAATCGCGGACGGAGGCGGGCACGATCGTCGCTGCGGGCGTCATACAGTCGACGACCCTACGTGACAGCGGTGATGGCAGACACGGTATTTGAACGAAGGGCGTCATTGAGCTGTGGTCGTATTTTGTCCTCTGATCTGCCTGCTGTTAATGCTGAATTCAGTGCCGGGCGTTGCGGCAGACACTTCCGAGTCGCCTGCAACGCTTGATACTGTGCAAGTAACAGCGACTCGCGTGCCGGAGCTCGTCGACAGGGTTCCGGCTGCGATAACAATAGTGACGGGGGAAGAGTTGCGCGCCCGAGGCGCGGACGACCTGCGCACTGCGCTTGCTCTCGTCGCGGGTGTTGAGGGTACGCCCGGGGGTGATAGTGGACCGGCGGGGTCCGTGCCGGCACTCTGGGGACTGCGTGAGGCGGATGCCTTCCTACTCGTCGTCGATAGCGTGCCATGGGGCGGTGCGTTCAATCCTGCAACACCGTCCATCGATCTCACCGGGGTCGAGCGCATCGAAATACTGCGAGGTGCGGCCCCGGTCATGTTCGGTGCAACTTCGTTCGTAGGTGTCATCCATGTCGTTCACTATGCCGCGGGTGATGCTCCGAAAGCGGCCAGTCTCGCGGCCGGGTCGCGCGGCACGGCCAGCGTCACCGGAACCGGGAATCTCCCCGGTGCCGGCGAGCTCCGGCAATCGCTAACCGTAAACCTCGAGCGGCGGGGATTTGCAGAGGATCGCACGCAGTTCCGACGCTATCACATGCTGTACCGGGCAGCTGCCGATGTCGGCGTTGCTCGCCTCCACTTGGATGGCGATGTGTCCATCCTTCGGCAGGATCCGTCTGGCAACCTGCTGTTGTGCGATGGCAATACCGTGCACTCGGAGCTGTCTTCGGACGCCAACTTCAATCCGTCGAGGGCCTGGCTCGATCAGTCCCGCTACCACCTGGCAATCGGCCTCGACGGTGAGGGTTCGCCTGGCCGGTGGGCCCTGAGCCTGGCCATGACACGCACGCTCGATGGCCTGTTGCGAGGATTTCTCCGCGGCAATGCCTTCGCTGATCCGCCCGACGCTGGCGTTGGCGACGGCCTGCAGGCCGATGGCTACTCCCAATCACGCGGCATCACGGACCTTTACTTTGATGCGCACGTCACAACGGACGTCTCGCAGCGCCTCGACCTCACCTACGGTGTGGATTACCTATACGGCCGGGGCAGCCAGCATGCAATCAACTTCGGATACTGCGTCGCTCCAACAGGCCGTGAACTATCGTGCCAGGGCGCCCATCACGCAGATGAAATCGTGGAGTCGAGCGATACCCGAAACTTTTCCGGGCTTTACTCCCAGTTCGACTACCGGCCCGCTCTGACATTGGACGTGCTCGGTGGCATGAGGCTCAATCACACGCAGGAATCCTCTGGAGGCCTGGCAATTGACAATACCGGAGCCGAACCGATCCTCGCCTTCCATGGCACCGACGCGGGGCAGAACACCCGCCTCAGCGGCATGCTTGGTGCCAGTTGGCGCGCCTGGTCTTCCGCCCGGAATGCTCTCACGCTTTTCGGCGACTACCGGAGCAGCTTCAAGCCGCTCGCAATAGACTTTGGACCGGAGGCAGAAGTGCAGGTCTTGCAGCCGGAAACGGCTGAAAGCTACGAGCTTGGCGCGAAGCTTCGACTTCTAAATAGCGACTTCGATCTGGACGCGAGCGTATTTCGCATGGACTTCCAAAATGGCCTGACCTTCGCCGCTGATGGGCACGGCAACGTCGTGCGCGCCAACGGCGGCGCGACGCGCTTCCAGGGATTCGAAATCGAGTCTCGCTACCGGGTATCAACTGAACTGCAGTTCGCGGCGCATATCGCCAGCCACGACGCGCGGTACTTGGCATACATCGGGGAAAACGGGATGAGTGCCTCGGGCCATCAGGTGGAAATGTCACCACGCCTGCTCGCGGGGGCGGGCCTGCTCTATGCTGGGCGCACTGGTGCCAGGGCAACTGTGGTGGTGGACTACATCGGCGGTCGCTGGCTCAACGCGGAAAATTCCGTATTCACCGGCGGTTACACTACTGTGGACGCTTCGCTCGCCTATCAGCTCGGTCGGTACACGGTGCACATGAACGGGTACAACTTGACGGATCGACACGATTCAGTCGCACGGAGCGAATTACAGGAGACCGTCACTGTGACGGCGACCGCCGGATACTATCGGCTGTCCGGGCGCAGCATTGTCATCGGAGTCAGCGCGTCGATTTGAGGATTTGCCCGGCTTTCGGAGAGCCACCAGATTTCGCTCCGCCATTCAGACGGGTCGCGCTCTTGCGCCATCGCGGGGATTTGAAATCAGCCGTATAAAGACATAGTTAATGTCTCAGGTTATTTATATATCGCAATATCTTGATAAATAAGGTAATTGGCTCCCCGGGTTGGACTCGAACCAACGACAAGCGGATTAACAGTCCGCTGCTCTACCAACTGAGCTACCGGGGAACCGGAATCAATTCGCGCTCACGGCCAGGAGGGGTACCCCGAGCGGGCGTGAATTCTCAGGGAAGCGCCCTGAACCGTCAAGGAATGGGCACGCTAAATGCGCTCAGGCGCCGAGGGCCTTGCGCATGCGCTCGACGGCTTTCTTCAGCGTCTCCAGGCTGCAGGCGTAGGAGAGGCGCACATGACCCGGCGCGCCAAATCCTGAACCGGGAACGACCGCCACGCCCACCTTGTTGATCAGATATTCGGCGAAGGCGTCGTCGTCCTTGAGCTTGAGGTTCGCGATCGCCTCACGCACATCGGCAAAAGCGTAGAACGCGCCGCTCGCCGGCCGGCAGGACACGCCGGGCAGCGCGTTGAGCGCCACGACGATGTAGTCATGGCGCTCCTTGAAGGCCCGGTTCATTTCGGCCACGCAGCTCTGGTCGCCATTCAGCGCCGCGACCGCCGCCTTCTGGGCAATGCTGGAGGCATTGGACGTCGACTGGCCCTGGATCATGGACATCGCGGCAATCAGTTCGCGCGGACCGCCGCAATACCCGAGACGCCAGCCGGTCATGGCATAGGCCTTGGAGCAGCCGTTGATCGTCACGGTGCGATCGTAGAGACCGGGCACGACGCTCAGCAGGCTCGCGAAGGGCTCGTTCGCCCAGTAGATCTTCTCGTACATGTCGTCGGTGCCGATGATGATCCGCGGATGCAGCATCAGCACCTCGCCCAGCGCGCGCCATTCGGCCGCCGTGTAGGCCGCCCCCGTCGGATTGCAGGGGCTGTTGATCAGCAACAGCCGGGTGCGCGGCGTGATCGCGGCCGTGAGCTGTGCCGCGGACATCTTGTATCCCTGCTCAGGACCGGCGTAGGGCGTCACCGGCCGGCCGTCGGCGAGCAGCGCCATGTCGGGATAGGACACCCAGTAGGGCGCCGGAACGATGACCTCATCACCTGAGTCAAGCAGCGCCATGCACAGATTGAAAATGCACTGTTTGGCGCCGGAGGACACGAGGATCTGGTCGCGCTGGTAAGGGATCCCGTTGTCGCGCTTGAACTTCGCGATGATCGCGTCCTTGAGCTCCGGTATCCCATCGACGTTGGTGTAGCGCGTGAAGCCGCTGTTGATCGCCTGCACGCCGGCTGCGCCGATGTGCGCCGGTGTATCGAAATCCGGCTCGCCGGCGCCCAGGCCGATGATATCCCGGCCCTCGGCCTTCAGGCGGGCAACCAGCGCGGTCACGGCCAGGGTGGAGGAGGGCTTGACGCGCTGGGCACGCCGGGAGACGGGGACGGTCACGAGAATCCTCTCAGTAGGGAAGAGTGCGGGGAACCTCGCTATATTAGCCGAGCACCCGTGGAAACTCGACCCTTCGAACTCGTGTCCGACTACCAGCCGGCGGGCGATCAACCGCAGGCCATCGCGCGTCTGACCGAAGGCCTGGAGGCGGGTCTCTCTCATCAGACGCTGCTCGGCGTCACGGGCTCGGGGAAGAGTGTTGGCCATGACGATACGATTTACTTGATCGAGGAACAGGGGGGTCATCGTCGTGCGCAAGTAGTGAAGGCCGGGCCTTTCATTGATGGGCTCATTGCGGCACAAGGCATGGAATCGCCCGACCGCGGCGATACCGAGCGCTTCGCTTGCGCCGACCGTGCGTATTTTGCCGTGGCCTATGACCCGCTGCGCGGTGCGACGGGCGAGTATCCGGTGGCCGCATTTCTGCGTCACCGTGCTCCCGCCAGGATGCTTCGTCTGCGAACCCGCTGCGGCCGCGAGGTAACCGTTACCGGTGATCACAATCTCTGGGTACTCAGAGACGGTGCGTTGCGTTTGATCAGAACCGATGATGCGCGCTCGACCGATTATCTGCCCATGCCTGAGGCCCTGGAAGGGAAGGAAGATTCGCGCCATTCAGAGAGGCTTCGCGAGCTAGATATCTTGCCCTATTTATCTGAAACCAATTTGTCGGTATTTGCGGAGGCGCCGATTCTGGAGTTTGTTGCTGCGGCAGGCTACGGACCTTTCGTTGCGGCAATGAAAGTGTGCTCGCTGAATCCGTACGGGAAGTTGGCGGCTATTCGTCACGGCCGCCACGGCCGCGGAATAAGCGTTCGGCATTTCCGTCAATTACTCGCATCCACTTCGGACCTGGCCGGCGGGTTCCCCCGGCCGGATATTTTCGTCGGCGGCAAGAAGGATGCATGTCGTTTACCTGCCCGGTTGCCATTGACCGACTCACTGCTACGATTGATCGGATACTACATCGCAGAGGGGAATAGCCAGCGCGGCTATATCATCATCTCGAACTACCACCCCGTCATACGTCAGCATATCGAGCGTGCGCTCCGAGAGCTGGGCCTCCCCTATGGTGTCCGGCCATCTTCCGACTATCAGATCTCTTCGACAGCGCTGACTTCCTTGCTGGCGGTTCTTTGCGGAAAGACAGCCGGGCACAAGCAGCTGCCGGATTTCTGGCCCCGCGTCAGCGACCGTTCGCTGGGCTTGCTGCTGAGGGCCTATTTTGATGGCGACGCGACAGTCAGTGCCAATGGTCAGGTCATTGCGACGACCGCGAGCATGGATCTGGCTTCCGGTTTGGCGTATGCGTTGAAGCGCTTTGGAATTCATGCGCGCCTGCGCCGGACCTGGAAACGCGCCACAAACAGCGCTCACACGGGCGGTACCTATTTCGACGTAACCGTTTCCGGTCAGATGGACTTGAGACGGTACGCGAAGTCTATCGGCTTCGATCATCCAGAAAAACAGGCTCGCCTTGGTCAAGTCCTTACACGTAAGCGCGATACAAACATCGACGTGGTGCCGGTCGCGGCGGCGGGGTGGCGGGATCTGCGCCAGGCCTCAGGGCTAACGATGCAGAGCTTGGCGGTATTGGCTCGGTGCTCACGACCGATGCTTAGCATGATCGAAAGCGGTAAGCGAAAGCCGAGTCGTGGGTTGCTGATGCGCCTACTAGGTGCTATCGGCCGACACTGCTTCCAGAGAAAAGTGACGGACCTCGGGATGTGGAGCAAATGGCAGGCGATGCGCGGCCTTTGCAATGTGCGGTGGTCAGCGATCAGGAGCGTAGAACCTCTGGACTACCGACACGAACACGTCTATGACCTTTCCGTGCCCGGACCCGAAACGTTCCTTGCTGGATTCGGAGGGGCGTTTGTGCACAACACCTACTCCATCGCCCACGTCATAGCGAACATCCAACGACCCACTCTGGTCCTGGCGCACAATAAGACTCTGGCGGCGCAGCTGTATGGCGAGTTTCGCGAGCTGTTCCCGCGCAACGCGGTGGAGTATTTCGTTTCCTACTACGACTACTACCAGCCCGAAGCCTACGTGCCTTCGAGTGATACCTATATCGCGAAGGACGCTTCGACCAACGAGCACATCGAGCAGATGCGGCTTTCGGCCACCAAGGCGCTGCTGGAGCGGAGCGATGCGATCATCGTCGCCACGGTCTCCTGCATCTACGGGCTCGGCGATCCGCAGGCCTATCTGGCGATGGTGCTGCATCTGGTGCGCGGCGAGCGCATCGACCAGCGCCGCCTGCTGCGGCGGCTGGCCGAAATGCAGTACACGCGCAACGATCTGGAGCTGCAGCCCGGCACCTTCCGCGTGCGCGGAGACATCATCGACATCTTCCCGGCCGAGTCGGCCCGCGATGCGGTGCGTGTCGAGCTGCTCGATGACACGATCGAGAACCTCGCCCTGCTCGACCCGCTGCTGGGAAAGATCCTGGCGCGTGTCCCGCGTTACACCGTCTACCCGGGCACCCATTACGTCACGCCGCGCGACCGCCTGGTCAACGCGCTCGAGCTGATCCGCGAGGAAATGCGCGAGCGCACCGGCGTGCTGCTCGCCAACAGCAAACTCGTGGAGGCGCAGCGGCTGGAACAGCGCACGCAATTCGATCTGGAAATGATCCGCGAGGTCGGTTACTGCCCGGGTATCGAGAACTATTCCCGCTACCTGTCGGGCCGGGAGCCGGGCGAGCCGCCACCCTGCCTGTTCGACTACCTGCCGTCCAACGCCTTGCTGGTCGTCGATGAGAGTCACCAGTCCGTCCCGCAGCTCGGCGCGATGTATCGCGGCGATCGCTCACGCAAGGAGACCCTGGTGGAATACGGCTTCCGTCTGCCTTCCGCGCTGGACAACCGGCCGCTGAAATTCGAGGAATGGGAGCGACTCGCCCCGCAGATCATCTTTGTGTCGGCCACCCCCGGCCCCTACGAGCACGCTCGCAGCGGCCAGGTGGTCGAGCAGGTGGTGCGGCCCACGGGGCTCCTCGACCCGCGCGTCGAAGTACGGCCGGCGAGCACCCAGGTCGACGACGTACTCGCCGAAATCGGTCAGTGCGTCGCGGCGCAGGAACGGGTGTTGATTACCACCTTGACCAAGCGCATGGCCGAGGACCTGACGGAGTACCTGGCCGAGCACAAGATCCGCGTGCGCTACCTGCACGCGGACATCGAGACGGTCGAGCGGGTGGAGATCATCCGCGATCTGCGTCTGGGAAAATTTGACGTGCTGGTGGGCATCAACCTGCTGCGGGAAGGCCTCGACATGCCCGAAGTCGCACTCGTGGCGATACTCGACGCCGACAAGGAGGGGTTCCTGCGCTCCACCGGCTCGCTGATCCAGACCATGGGCCGCGCGGCGCGCAATCTCGAAGGTCGCGTCATTCTCTACGCGGATCGGGTCACGGACTCGATGCAGCGTGCGATCGACGAAACGCAGCGGCGGCGCCAGAAACAGGCCGCCTACAACGAGGCGCATCACATCGTACCGCGCAGCATCGTCAAGGCCGTCACCGACATCATGGAAGGGGCGCGGACCGCACCGGCGCAGCAGGGCCGGCGCAAGGGTTCGGGCCGCCCGGTCCCCATCGCCGTGCCGCGCAATCTGGCCGAGGCAGGCCGCGAGATCCACCGGCTCGAGGAGCTGATGTATGGCTACGCGCGCAATCTCGAATTCGAGCAGGCCGCAACGGTGCGCGATCAGATCGATGCGTTGCGCGCGCTCGAACTTGATCTGGGTGCAGGGCCGCTTCCCGGTGCCGCGCCGGTATCGGCGCCGCCAAAGTCCGCGCGCAAGCGCTGAAAAACCGAGGCAAATCCGCGCTTTAGCTTGCCAGAGACGATGGCCTCCGGTATCGTTCCGGCCCCTGCGACAGGCGCGTAGCTCAGTGGTAGAGCATCACCTTGACATGGTGGTGGTCGCTGGTTCGATCCCAGTCGCGCCTACCATATTCCGTCCGGAGAGCCCGTGCCCACAGTCACGCTGCCCGATGGGGCTCAGCGCCATTTCGACCAGCCCCTGAGCGTCGCCGAGCTGGCCGCGAGCATCGGTGCGGGGCTGGCGCGTGCCGCTCTCGCCGGCAAGATCAACGGCCGGCTCGTCGACACCAGCGCGCGCATCGAGCAGGACGCGTCGGTTGCGATCGTCACCGATAGGGATCCGGAAGGGCTGGAGATCATCCGGCACTCCACCGCGCATCTGCTCGCGCAAGCGGTCAAGCAGCTGTTCCCGGAAGCGCAGGTCACGATCGGTCCGGTCATCGAAGACGGCTTCTACTACGACTTCGCCTTTTCGCGCCCCTTCACCACCGAGGATCTGGCGGTGATCGAAGCGCGCATGGGAGAAATCGCGAAATCCGATCTGCCGGTCGCGCGACGTGAAATGGCCCGTGACGCCGCGGTTGAATACTTCCGCTCGATCGGCGAGAAGTACAAGGCCGAGATCATTGCCGGCATCCCCGGCACGGAAACCATCAGCCTGTATGGCCAGGGCGACTGGGTCGATCTGTGTCGCGGTCCGCACGTGCCCTCGACGGGCAGGCTCAAGGCCTTCAAGCTGATGAAAGTGGCCGGCGCTTACTGGCGCGGGGATTCGCGCAACGAAATGCTGCAGCGGATCTACGGTACCGCCTGGCCCGATCAGAAGCAGCTCGATGCCTACCTGCACCGGCTCGAGGAAGCGGAGAAGCGCGACCATCGGCGCATCGGGCGCGAACTCGATCTATTCCATATGCAGGAGGAAGCGCCGGGCGCCGTTTTCTGGCACCCGAAGGGCTGGAGCATTTTTCAGCGCCTGATCTCCTACATGCGCGAGCGCCAGGGAGCCGCCGGTTTCGTCGAGGTCAGTGCCCCGGAGCTCATGGAGCGCAGCCTGTGGGAGGCCTCCGGCCACTGGGAGAAATTCGGCGAGAACATGTACACGACGGTGACACCCGATGAGCGGGTCTACGCCATCAAGCCGATGAACTGTCCCGGGCACGTGCAGATCTTCAAGCAGGGTATCCGCAGCTACCGCGACCTGCCAATCCGCTTCGCCGAATTCGGCAAGGTGCATCGCTACGAACCCTCCGGCGCGCTGCACGGCCTGATGCGTGTGCGCGCCTTCACGCAGGACGACGCGCATATTTTCGTTACACCCGAGCAGATCACCGCCGAGTCGGTGGCCAGCACGCAGCTCATCCTCGGCATTTACCGCGACTTCGGCTTTGACGAGGTCGCCATCAAGTTCTCCGACCGGCCGGCGAAGCGCATCGGGATCGATGCGGTCTGGGATCAGTCGGAGGCGGCCCTGAAGCAGGCCGCCAGGGCGGCCGGCATCGACTACACGCTCAACCCGGGCGAGGGCGCCTTCTATGGACCGAAGCTGGAGTTCGTGCTCCGCGACGCGATTGGCCGCGATTGGCAGTGTGGCACCCTGCAGGTCGATCTGAACCTGCCGGCGCGGCTCGGTGCCCACTACATCGACGAGCACAGCCAGCGCCAGACGCCGGTGATGCTGCATCGGGCAATCTTCGGTTCGCTCGAGCGCTTTTTTGGCATATTGCTCGAACACCACGCCGGAAAGTTCCCGGCCTGGCTTTCACCGACCCACGCGGTGCTCATGAGCATCACCGACCGGCAGCATGATTACGTCAGGAAGTCGGCTGATTTCTTGAAAAAACAAGGGGTTCTCGTCGAAACCGACTTGCGCAACGAAAAGGTGGGCTTTAAGATTCGCGAACATACGCTGCAACGCGTTCCTTACCTGTTGGTCGCAGGGGACAAGGAAGTCGCGGCGAACCTGTTATCTGTGCGCTCCCGCAGCGGTAAAGACCTGGGCACCATGACCCCGGAGACGTTCGCCGAACGTCTGCGGGTGGAGCTCGAAACGCGCGGGCGCCGAACGTTGGAGGATTGACGCATAGCCATTGCAACGAAGCGCATCCGGCGCAACGAGGAGATCACGTCGCCGCAGGTGCGGGTGATCGGAGCGGACGGGGCGCAGGCCGGGGTGATGTCACGATTCGACGCGCTGCAGTTGGCACTTACCGCCGAGCTCGATCTGGTTGAAGTCTCACCCACGGCGGAACCGCCAGTGGTGCGGGTGATGGACTTCGGCAAGTTCCTCTTCGAGCAGAACAAGAAGGCCCACTCTGCCAAGCGCAAGCAGAAGCAGCAGCAGGTCAAGGAAGTCAAGTTTCGTCCGGGTACGGAAGAGGCGGATTACCAGGTCAAACTGCGTAATCTGATCCGCTTCCTGACCGAGGGTGATAAGGCCAAGGTGACCCTGAGGTTCCGCGGCCGGGAAATGGTGCACCAGGATATCGGCCGCAAACTCCTGGATCGGGTACAGGCCGACCTTGCCCTCGCGGCAATCGTCGAGCAGTTTCCGATGATGGAGGGCCGGCAGATGGTCATGGTGTTTTCACCAAAAAAGAAGTGAACCGTCGGAGGGGCGCGCAGGCGCCTCGAGGCGGTTCCGCGGGTGAGCGGGTGGCGCAGGCTGCCTTGTGAACCTTTGCTATAGAACTGGAGAATGTTTCATGCCCAAGTTGAAAACCAACCGGGCGGCGTCCAAGCGTTTTCGCAAGACGGCGAAAGGGTTCAAGTCCTATTCGTCAGGGCGCCGCCACAATCTCGGCCACAAGGACTCCAAGCGCAAGCGTCATGCGCGCTCCGGAGGCAGCAGCCTGATCGATAAGAGCGACGTCGGTCGTATTACGCAGCTGCTGCCGAACCATTAGGCCATCCGGAAACTAGAGGAGTCGAACCATGGCACGAGTCAAACGTGGCGTGACTGCCGGACGGCGTCACAAGAAGGTCCTTGGCAAGGCCAAGGGTTATTACAACGCGCGGCGCAAGGTCTATCGCACAGCGAAGCAGGCGGTCATCAAGGCCGGCCAATATGCCTTCCGCGACCGGCGCGCGAAGAAGCGCGACTTTCGCGCCCTGTGGATCACCCGCATCAACGCGGCCGCGCGCATGCACGAGCTGTCCTACAGCCGGCTGATCGCGGGGCTGCGGCTCGCGGGTATCGAGATCGATCGCAAGCTCCTGGCCGATCTGGCGGTGCACGACGCCAACGCCTTCGGCGTGATCGCGGCGCAGGCGAAGGCAGCGCTGGCGGCCTGAGGGTCGGCCGGGAGACCCGTGTCCGATCTGCCCGCACTGACTGCGGAGGCGCTGGCGCAGATTGCTGCCAGCGACAGCCTCGCCGCGCTGGATGAGTTGCGCGTGCACTGGCTCGGGCGCAAAGGCATGCTGACCGAGCAGCTCAAGTCCCTCGGCAAACTACCGCCCGACGCACGACCCGCCGCCGGCGCGCGCATCAACGCCTCAAAGAGCGAACTGCAGGCAGCGATCGAAGCGCGCCGCGCAGTGCTCGGCCAGTCCGCAATCACGCGGGCGCTCAGCGCGGGCGCCGTCGACGTCACGCTCCCCGGACGCGGCGAAGCGGGCGGAGGCGTGCACCCGATTACCCGGTTGCGCCTGCGCATCGAGGAGCTGTTCCTGCGGGCCGGCTACGAGATCGCCACGGGACCCGAAGTGGAAGACGAGTTCCATAATTTCGAGGCCCTGAATATCCCGGCCAATCACCCGTCCCGGGCGATGCACGACACCTTCTATCTCGATGGCGGACTGCTGCTGCGCACGCACACCTCACCCGTGCAGGTGCGGGCGATGCTGCAGCGCCAGCCTCCATTCGCGCTGATCGCCCCGGGCCGCGTCTATCGCTTCGATTCCGACGTCAGCCACTCACCCATGTTTCACCAGCTTGAGGGGCTCCTGGTCGATACACAGGTGAGTTTCGCGAACCTCAAGTCCGTGTTGCACCAGTTCATGGAATCACTGTTCGAGCGCTCGCTGTCAATGCGCCTGCGGCCCTCCTATTTTCCCTTCACCGAGCCTTCGGCGGAGGTCGATATTTCCTGCCTGCTGTGCGCCGGCGCGGGCTGCCGCGTGTGCAAGCAGACCGGCTGGCTCGAGGTGGCCGGCTGCGGCATGGTGCATCCCAACGTGTTCCGGGCCTGCGGCATCGATGCGGAGCGTTATACCGGCTTCGCCTTCGGCTTCGGCATTGAGCGCCTCGCGATGCTGCGCTACGGGGTGAACGATCTGCGGCTGTTCTTCGAAAACGATCTGCGCTTCCTGGCGCAATTTGCGCGAGGCTGACGGTGAAGCTGCCGGTATCCTGGTTGCGCAGCTGGGTCGATCCTCCCTGGAGCGATCGCGAACTGGCCGAGCGCCTGACCATGCTCGGTTTCGAAGTGGAGGCCATGAGCCCGGTGGCACCGCCCTTCAGTGGCGTCGTGGTGGCTGAAATCCGCAGCGTGGCGCGACACCCCCAGGCGGACAAACTGAGCGTCTGCCGGGTCTATGCCGGCGGCGCCGAGCTGCAGGTTGTGTGCGGCGCCGACAACGCCCGCGCCGGACTGCGCAGCGCCCTTGCGACGGTGGGCGCGCAGCTGCCAGGCGATGTCACCATCGGGAAGGCCAAGGTGCGCGGAGTCGAATCGCAGGGCATGTTGTGCTCGGCGCGTGAGCTGAGCCTGGCGGAAGCAGGCGAGGGCATCATCGAACTGAACGAAGACGCGCCCCTCGGAGCCCCTCTGCGCGATTATCTGCGGCTCGATGAGACGCTGCTGGAGATCAGCGTCACGCCCAATCGGGGCGACGCCATGTCGGTGTGCGGCCTAGCCCGCGAACTGTCCGCTGCCAGCGGCCGGCCGCTCCAGTCACCGCCCGCGCAGGGATTCAAGGGCACGAGCGCCGAGCGCTTCCCCGTCCGGTTGACGCCCGGGGCAGGGTGCGCGCGCTTTGCCAGCCGGGTGTTCCGTGGGCTCGACAATCGCCGCCCGTGCAGCTGCTCGACGGACGCGAGGTCAAACTGGATGCCGATGTACTCGTGATCGCGGACGACCGGGGCGCCGTTGGCATGGCCGGGATCATGGGCTCGGAGCGCAGCGCCATCACGGCTGACACCACGGACGTGCTGCTCGAGGTCGCCTGGTTCGACCCGGCGGTGATCGCGGGCCGGGCGCGCCGCTACGGACTGCTCACCGATGCGAGCCAGCGCTACGAGCGCGGCGTCGATCCGAGCGGCCAGGAACGGGCCCTCGAACGGGCGAGCGAGCTGATCGCTGCGACGGCCGGCGGAATTGCCGGCCCCGCCTGCCTCGAGGAGCTGCCGCAGGAATTGCCGCAGCGCGGGGCAATCGGGCTGCGCGCCACGCAAATCGCGAGGCTCCTCGGCAAGTCATTCACGGCGGCGGAAGTCAGCGAGCGCCTGCGTGCCCTGGGACTGCAGGTGGAGCAGAGCGCGCCGGGAATCTGGCAGGTTCGCCCGCCGTCATGGCGCTTTGATATCACGATCGAAGCCGACCTGATCGAGGAACTGGCGCGTTCCGCCGGGCTTGATTCGATCGCCGAGGCGGCGCCCCTGGGACAGCGCCTGATCAGCGGCAGCAGTGAAGCGCGGATCGGCGAGCATACTGTCCTGCAACGCCTGACGGCGCGCGGTTACAGTGAAGCGGTGACCTTTGGATTTACCGATCCGGCCCTGCAGGCGCAGCTCTGTGGCGCCGCGGAACCGGTTCGCGTGCGCAATCCGATCGCCGCCAATCTGTCGGTCATGCGTGCATCGCTTTGGCCGGGCCTGCTGCTGGCCGCCCGCGCCAACCTGCACCGCCAGCGTGAACGGGTGCGCCTGTTTGAGATTGCGAATCGTTTTCAGCGCGGCACCGCCGGACGGGTCATCGAGCAAGCCATGATCGCCGGGGTGGTGCTCGGAAGCCGTGTGCCGGAACAGTGGGGCGCGGCGCGTGCGCCCGCCGACTTCTACGACCTGAAGGCTGACGTCTGCGCGTTGCTGAGCCTGGCGGCCCCTGAATCGGTCTATCGCTTCGAGGCGGGCACCAGCCTGCCGGCCCTGCACCCGGGGCGCAGCGCGCAGATCGTGCGTGATGGCCGCGTGATCGGGCAACTTGGCGAATTGCACCCGGGGTTGTCGCGCGACCTGGATTTTACATATGCCCCATTGCTGTTCGAACTCGATTACGCCGCCGTGACCGCCAGCGAGGCCGTGCGCTTCGCGCCGGTGTCCAGCTTTCCGCAGATCCGCCGCGATATTTCCTTCACGGTCGCGGCCTCCGAGACCTTTGGACGGATTGCCGAACGTGTTAGTGTTGCGGCATCAACCCGGTTGCATGAGCTGCGCATTTTCGACGTCTACCAGGGGAAGGGTGTAGAATCAGGTCGAAAGAGTGTGGCTTTGGGCTTGATTTTGCAGGATATAAGTCGCACTCTTACAGACGCGGACGCCGATGAGGTCGTCGCCGCAGTGTGCACGGAATTGCGCTCGAGTCTGGACGCGAGAATAAGAGAATAAAAGGATGGCCCTCACCAAGGCAGAAATGGCCGAAGCGCTGTTCAACCAGCTCGGCCTGAACAAACGCGAAGCACGTGAACTCGTCGATCTCTTTTTCGAAGAGGTGCGCGGCGCGCTGGCCACGGGCGAGCAGGTTAAGCTCTCGGGCTTCGGCAATTTCGACCTGCGTGACAAGAATCAGCGCCCAGGCCGCAATCCGAAAACCGGCGAGGAAATTCCGATCAGCGCACGGCGCGTCGTGACATTCAGGCCGGGGCAGAAGCTCAAGGCGCGGGTCGAGGCCTATGCTGGAACCAAAGAACAATAACGAACTTCCGGCCATTCCCGGCAAGCGCTATTTCACGATCGGTGAAGTCAGCGAACTGTGCGGCGTCAAACCGCACGTGCTGCGCTACTGGGAGCAGGAGTTCCCGCAGCTCAAGCCCGTCAAGCGGCGCGGCAACCGTCGCTACTACCAGCGCCAGGATGTGATCGTCATCCGCCAGATCCGCAGCCTGCTCTATGAGCAGGGCTTCACCATTGGCGGTGCGCGCAACAAGCTCGGTGGCGACGAAGCCCGTACTGATATCAGCCAGAGCCAGCAGATCGTGCGGCAGGTGCGCCTCGAGCTCGAAGAAGTCCTGCGGGTTCTGCGCCGCTGAACTATCATTGAGTCTGCGGTCGGGGCGTGGCGCAGCCTGGTAGCGCACTTGCATGGGGTGCAAGGGGTCCCGAGTTCAAATCTCGGCGCCCCGACCAATTTAACCAAGGCGCAAAGACCTGTTCGGAGTGGTTTGGGCCGCACCGACTAAGACGGCGTGCGCCAGCGTAGTCCCCGGAAGCGAGCGCAGCCGCGGGCGGTCGTGATCCATTCCGTGCCCGACTCGATCCAGGCGTTGTACTGAGTGCTGTTCGGCATGCGAGCGGAACGCCACCGCCGGCGCGATATTCAGGGTGCACTACGGCGCGCCGCGCCGCTTCGTGACGGGCGCGCCCGAGTAGCGATTCGTCAAGGCGGAGCGTGGTTCTCTGTCAAAGCAATTGCCACGCGCTCAGTTGCCACTCCAATCCAGTGGCCAGGCCAGTCGCCTATTAGAGTCCATCTGGCGTACACTGCGCGCCGGAAACACCGGGCGGGGACCGCCCCTAGAGAAGCAACTCTCGCCGCCCATGGGGTCAGGAGGCCGGCATGACGACACAAAGTTTGCGGATCGGCGCATTCGCCGCACTGTTGGTACTTGCCGCCTGCGGTACCGACAGTCAGACATCGACCATCGACACTACCAGCACGGCGCGCGGCACGCTGGTGGAAAATCCGCCGCTGCGCATCGCCTCGCTCGACGCGGCCACGCTCAACGCCGACCTGATGGCGAGCAGCTCTGGGCAGCAGCTGTTGCTGGTCGCGGGAGCCCCGGTCTGCGGTGTGGACTTCAACTACTTCCATTATTGGACCGTGGGCGGGGCGAACGAGACCGCTTCGGCCTCGGGTGCCCTGATGGTGCCCACGGGAGGCGCGGGCTGCACGGGTGCTCGCCCCATTGTGCTGTACGCTCATGGCACCGACACGGACAAGAACCGCAACCTCGCGGATATCACCGACCCCACCAACAGCGAGGGGGCGTTGATCGCGGCGATGTTCGCGGCGCAGGGCTACATCGTCGTGGCGCCGAACTACGCGGGCTATGACACCTCGTCGCTGGGCTATCACCCATACCTGAACGGGGACGCGCAGTCCAAGGACATGATCGATGCGCTCACCGCCGCGCGCAAGGCGCTGGGCCACGTGCTGGCCGCATCGACGACCGACAACGGCAAATTGTTCGTCACCGGCTATTCGCAGGGCGGTTACGTGGCCATGGCCACGCACAAGGCGATGCAGGCGGCCGGCATGACGGTGACCGCCTCGGCACCGATGTCCGGGCCCTATGCGCTGGAGGCCTTCGGCGACGCGGTGTTCTACGGCAATGTGGATCTGGGCTCGACGATTTTCACGCCGCTGCTGACGACCAGCTACCAGAAATCCTACGGCAACATCTACGCCGCGACGACGGATATCTTCGAGGCGGCCTACGCGTCCACGATCGAGGGTCTGCTGCCGAGCACCAGGCCACTGTCCAGCATCATCGGGAGTGGCGAACTTCCGCAGCTGCAGCTGTTCCACGACACGGTCTGGAATACGGGCAGTCCTGCGCTCGATGGCGCCCTGGATGTGCCCGCGAACCCGCTGTTCAGCCTGGGCTTCGGCCCGAATAACCTGGTGAAAGATACTTATCGCCTCGGTTACGTACTGGACGCGATCGCGAATCCCGACGGCGCCGTTCCCACGCAGACAAATCTGCTGCCGGCCGCTACCCCCAGCAACACCTTTCGGCAGGCCTTGAAGCTGAATGACCTGCGCAACTGGGTGCCCACCGCGCCCATGCTGATGTGCGGTGGACACCAGGATCCGGTGGTGTTCTTCCCGGTCAACACCAGCGTGATGCAGGGCTTCTGGACCTTTGTGGCGCCCGCCCCTGCGGGTGTCGTCAACGTCCTCGACGTGGATTCCACTCCCAACCCACCGAGCGGGGCGGCACAGATTGGTTTCAGCCAGGCCGAAGCTGCCATCTTTGCCGGCGCGGGCGGTGGCGCCGCTGGGCAGCAGGCGGTCGTGGTGACTTACCACGGCACCGTCGCACCGTTCTGCGCTGCCGCGGCGCGCGGCTTCTTCGGTTTGTTCTAGAGGCAGCCATCATGAAAAACACTAAGGCTTTGGCGAGCTTCGGCTTACTGGCGATGGTCTGCGGCGGGTCGGCCCTGGCGGCGGATCCCATTCGCAGCAATGAGTTTCGGGCGGGTCTGTACGTCGTGCGCTACGACGTGCACGCCGATGACATCACGGGTCCGTTCGTCCCCAAGGGCGTCAATCTGGACGTGAAGAACGTCAACACGGTTTACGTGGCCTACGTTCGCCGCCTGTCGCCGAATTTCGTGCTCGAGCTCGCCGCTGGCGTGCCACCCAAGACGGAAACCGTGGGCAAAGGCCCGGCAGCCCTGGGCTCGGTGCCCTACAACAGCCAGCCGGCAGCGGCGGTCCGACCTCGATCTCGCTGAGCAACTCACTTGGGCCTGCCACGACGCTGGGCGTGAGCTGGCATCTGCGTGATCACTGGGGCCTGTACGCTTCGTATTCCTACTCGGTGGTGCGGAGCAATCTGATCGCCAATACCGCCGGGGTGCTACGCCGCACGCACATCGATTTCAATCCCAATACGCTGGTGGTGGCGGTGGGTTTTGCCTTCTAGCGCATGCGTTACCTTGACTTGAGCGTGCCACACCCTACAATTCCGGCCTTCTTAAGGTGCGGGAATAGCTCAGTTGGTAGAGCGCAACCTTGCCAAGGTTGAGGTCGCGAGTTCGAGCCTCGTTTCCCGCTCCAAATCACTCTTGAAGGCTAGGTGGCAGAGTGGTCATGCAGCGGCCTGCAAAGCCGTGTACGCCGGTTCGATTCCGACCCTAGCCTCCATTGCACAAGCGGACGTGGCGAAACTGGTATACGCAGCAGACTTTGATTGGAGTGCCCGCGGGGAAACCTGCGGTGCAGAACCGCCCAAACTCGGGGAACGCTACCGGTCGCGACCCAGGCCAATCCCGAGCCAAGCCCCGCAGGGGGAAGGTGTAGAGACTAGACGGGCGGCGCCTACAGCCACTGACTGAGGAGGCCAAGGCGAAGGGATAGTCCAGACCACGAACGCCCGCGACGACAGCGGGCGGCGGTGAAAACCGAAGTGGCAGGAAAATCTGCTTCCCTCAAAAGGGGAGTGTGGGTTCGAGTCCCGCCGTCCGCACCACGAATGAAACTGCTCGTCGGTGACAATCTGCAGCTGTGGCGCGGTGAGTTGCACGTGCTGCGCGGTATTTCCCTCGCCGTCGGGGCTGGTTCCTGCCTGCAGGTGACCGGCATCAACGGCGCGGGCAAGTCCAGCCTGCTGCGCGTGCTGGCCGGACTCCTGCCGCTGGAGCAGGGCTCGGTGAGCTGGCGCGGCACGGACACGCGGCGCGATCCGTACGCCTTTCACAGTGAGCTCGCCTGGCTGGGCCACGGCACAGCCCTCAAGGGCGATCTGTCGGCACGGGAGAACCTGCACTACTCGGCGGGTCTGCGCCGCGAGCTCACGCCCGCGCACATCGATGGCGCACTCGCACGCGTCGGATTCGCTCACGCCGAGCAGCGCCTCGCGCGGCAGATGTCCGCCGGGCAGCAACGGCGCGTCGCCCTGGCGCGCGTGCTGCTGCTGGATTGCGCGCTGTGGCTGCTCGATGAACCCACCTCCAATCTCGACCGCAGCGGCCAGGCGATGTTCGGGCAATTGCTGGACGCCCATCTTCAGAACGATGGTCTCGCTGTCGTCGCGACACATCAGCCGCTGCCGGTGTCGGCGCAGCGCCTGCAGACACTCGAGCTCACATGAGCGCCCCGGAGCCAGCAGGGGTGTCGCCCGGGCGGGCCGGCTGGCTGCTCGCGCAGCGCGATCTGCGGCTGGGATTGCGCCGTCCCGGGGAATGGCTGCAACCCCTGGTGTTTTTCTTTGTCGTAACGACGTTGTTCCCGCTGGCCACCGACCCGGAGCTGTCGCGCCTCAGAGACATGGCGCCCGGTGCCTTATGGGTGGCGGCACTGTTATCCTCATTGTTGGCCCTGGAATTGCTGTTTCGTGAAGACGGTCAGGACGGCACTCTGGAGCAACTGGCAGTCTCCGGTTTGCCGCTGCCCTGGCTCCTGTTGGCCAAGACCTGCGTGCACTGGCTGCTGACCGGCCTGCCGCTGGTGCTGGCCGGTCCGCTGGTGGCGACGGCGCTGGGTGCGCCTTACGCCTCGATTCCAGGCGTGTTTGCGGCGCTCCTGGTGGGAAGCAGTGCCCTGAGCCTGATCGGCGCGGTGGGCGCCGCGCTTACCCTGGGGCTCCGGCGTGGCGGCGTGCTGCTGGCGCTGCTGGTGTTGCCGCTGGCCGTGCCGGTGCTGATTTTCGGGGCCCGCGCCACTTCGCTGGCAATCGCGCAGGAGCCGATGGCGGCGCCGATGTATTTGCTGGGGGCGATCGCCGTGCTGAGCGCCACCCTGGCGCCGCTTGCCGCCGCCGCCGCTGTGCGCATCAGCCTGGAGTAATGATGGACTGGACCTGGTTTCACCGCTTCGGCTCGCCACCGCACTTCTACCGGATCGCGGGCAAGCTGATTCCGTGGTTCGCATGGCTGGCTGCGATCAGCGGTGTGGCCGGACTCATCGGCGGACTGTTCCTGGCACCACCCGATTATCAACAGGGGGAGGGGTACCGGATCATCTACGTGCACGTCCCGGCCGCCGTGCTGTCCACGATGGCTTATGCGGCGATGGCCACCGCCGCGGGCGTCGGGCTGATCTGGCGCATGAACGTCGCGCATGCCGTGGCGGCCAGCTGCGCGGGCATTGGCGCCTCCTTCACCTTCCTGGCGCTCGTCACCGGGAGCCTGTGGGGGCGGCCGATGTGGGGCACCTACTGGCAATGGGATCCGCGCCTGACTTCCGAGCTGGTGATGCTGTTCCTGTATCTGGGCTATATGGGCCTGCGCGGCGCCATCGACGATACCGCGCGTGCGGACCGGGCGAGCGCGGTGCTGGCGCTGGTCGGCGTCATCAATCTGCCCATCATCCACTACTCGGTGGACTGGTGGAATTCACTCCACCAGGGGCACACGCTGCTCAAGTTCGGCAAGCCCTCCATGCCTCCGAGCATGCTGGTGCCCTTGCTGCTGCTGATGCTCGGCTTCATGCTGTACTTCGCCGCGATCGTGCTCGTGCGCGCTCGCGGCGAGGTGCTGCGGCGCGAACGCAATGCGCGCTGGATCGCCGAACTGCTGGGAGCGCCAACATGATGCATTGGCTGGCCATGGGTGGGTATTGGCCGTACGTCTGGCCTTCCTACCTGTTGACGCTCCTGACTCTTGTGCTGAACGTCGGCTTTGCGCAGCGCAGTGCGCAGCGCGCGCGGCAGGAAGCACAGCGCCGCGCGCACAGCCCGGCGGCGCAGCAGGGCAGATCATGACCGCGCGCCAGCGGCGCATGACGCTCGTGGCCGTGATCATCGCGGGCGTCGGCATTGCCGGTGCACTCGCGTTGCGCGCCTTTCGCGAAAACGTGATGTTCTATTTCGACCCCACCAAGGTCGCCGCCGGCCAGGTCAGGCGGGGCGAGCACTTTCGCCTCGGCGGCATGGTCGTCAAGGGCAGCGTGCAGCGCGCTGCCGGTTCGCTGGATGTGAAATTCGTGGTCACTGACTTCGCGCACGACGTGCCGGTCACGTACGACAAGGTGCTGCCGGATCTGTTCAAGGAAGGCGCGGGCGTCGTGGCCCTGGGCCGTCTGGATGCGCAAGGAACCTTCGTCGCCGATGAAGTGCTCGCCAAGCATGACGAAAAGTACATGCCGCCCGAAGTGGCCCGTTCCCTGAAGCAGGGACAGGCGGCCGCGGCCCTCAAGGCAGGAGCGCCCAACTGATGCTGATCGAGATTGGTCACTTTGCCATGATCCTGGCGCTGCTGCTGAGCGCCGCGCAGGCCTTTTTCGGGCTCGCGGGCGCGGCGCTCCAGCGTGAACGATGGCTGGCGGTCGTGCCCTCGGCGGTCGCCGGTCAGTTCCTGTTCCGCGCCCTGGGCACCGGTACGCTGGTGCACGCTTTCGTCGTGAACGATTTTTCGGTCAAGTATGTCGCCGAGCATTCCAACTCGGCCCTGCCGCTGTTCTATCGCATCTCCGCGTTGTGGGGCGCACACGAGGGCTCGCTGCTGCTGTGGATCTGTGTGCTGGGCTTGTGGACGGTGGCCGTGGCGCTGCGTTCCGATCATCTGCCACGTGCCTACGCCGCGCGTGTGCTCGGCGTCCTGGGCGTGGTCAGCTTCGGCTTCCTGCTGTTCCTGCTCTCCACCTCGAGCCCCTTCGAGCGCCTCATTCCGGCCGCCGTGGACGGGAACGATCTGAATCCGCTGCTGCAGGATTTCGCGATGGCGATCCATCCGCCGATCCTGTACACCGGGTATGTCGGCATGAGTGTCAGCTTCGCCTTCGCCTGCGCGGCCATGCTGGAGGGGCGGACGGATAACGCCTGGGCGCGCTGGCAGCGGCCCTGGACGATCATCGCCTGGGCCTTCCTCAGCTGCGGCATCGCGCTCGGCAGCTGGTGGGCCTATTACGAGCTCGGCTGGGGTGGCTGGTGGTTCTGGGATCCGGTCGAGAACGCCTCCTTCATGCCCTGGCTGGTGGGCACTGCCCTGGTGCATTCACTCGCCGTCACCGACAAGCGCGGCCTGTTCAAGAGCTGGACGCTGCTGCTGTCCGTGGGCGTGTTTTCCTTAAGCCTGCTGGGGACCTTCCTGGTGCGCTCCGGCGTGCTGGTCTCCGTGCATTCCTTTGCCTCCGACCCGGCACGCGGTATTTTCATCCTCAGCTTCCTCGCGCTGATGATCGGCGGCGCGCTCGCGCTCTTCGCCTGGCGCGCGCCCAAGCTGGGTTCGTCCGCCGGTTTCGAGATCGTCTCGCGCGAGTCGTTCCTGCTGTTCAACAACATCCTGCTGGTCGTGGCGGCCGCGGTGGTCTTTGGCGGCACGCTTGCGCCGCTGATCGCGGATACGCTCAAGCTCGGGACGCTGTCGGTGGGCCCGCCGTATTTCAATCCCAGTTTTCTGGTGCCCACGCTCCCGCTGGTGATGCTGGTGTCGATCGGCATCCACTCGCGCTGGCGTCGCGGCGCGCTCGGGGAATCCAGGCACCGTATCCTGGGTGCGCTGGCCGCAGCACTTCTGCTCGGGCTGGCCGTCACCTACGGCTTTTACGGCGGCGCCAGCCTGCTGACACCGGTAGGCGCCGTGGTCGGCTTCTGGATCATCCTGTCCTCGCTCATCGATCCGCTCGATCGCCTGCGACGGCACCTGACGCTGCCGGCCAGCGTACTGGCCCGAACTTCGATGGCTTCCGCGGCCACGTGACCGCATTCCGCAATGGCAAGGTCGTCGCTGAACTCAGCCCGGAGAAGCGCCACTACTTCGTGCAGGGATCTATCATGACCGAGGCGGCGATTGCCGCGAAATGGAACCGCGATCTGCTCGCCGCGCTCGGGGAGGACGTGGGTAATGATTCCTGGAGCCTGCGGCTGCAGTACCGCCCGATGATCCGCTTCATCTGGCTGGGCGCCGCAATCATGGCGCTCGGGGGCATCACGACCCTGTTCGACCGGCGCTACCGATTCGCAGCGATGGCCGAAGGCGGCCCGCAGGCAATGCCATGAAGCGCTTTCTGCTGCCGCTGGGAGTGTTTGCGCTGCTCGTGATTGTGCTGGCCGTCGGGATCTACAACGCGCCCAAGAATGGGTCGAAAGAGATCATCTCGCCGCTCCTGGGCAAGGCCGCGCCACAGTTCACTTTGCCGCAGCTGAACAGCGGCGGAGCGCAGTTGGCAAGCACGGCGCTGCTCGGTGGCTGGCACCTTGTGAACGTGTGGGGCACCTGGTGCGTCGCATGCCGCGAGGAGCACGATACGCTGCTGCAGATCAAGGGCGAGGGGAGGGTGCCGATCATCGGCATCGACTGGAACGATGAGGACGCCGCCGCGATCGCCTGGCTGTCGCAACTGGGCAATCCCTACGAGGTGGTCGCCACCGATCACAACGGCCGTGCGGCCATCGACTGGGGCGTGTACGGGGCGCCGGAGAGTTTCCTGGTGAATCCGCAGGGCATCGTCGTGGAGAAACTGATCGGGGCCATGACGATGGAGGACTGGAACAACCGCTTCCTGCCGCACCTGGCGGTGGGCACGCCGGCGCCTGCCAGGGCGGGCGCGTGAAGCCTGTCCGGCAATGGGCGGCGCTGGCGGCCCTCAGCGCTTCGCTTTGGACGACGCCGCTGTTTGCCGTCGACCACACGCCGCCGCTCCCCGACCCTGTCATGCAGCAGCGCTACCTTGACCTCACCCATGAGCTGCGCTGCGTGCAGTGCCAGAACGAGGCGCTGGCCGATTCCAACGTGAACGTCGCCGCGGATCTGCGCCTCGAGATTCACGACATGCTGCTTGCGGGCAAGAGCGACGAGGAGATCCGCGATTACCTCGTGGCCCGCTATAGCGAATTCATCCTGTTCCGCCCCCGCATGAACTGGCACAACGCCTGGCTCTGGGGCGCGCCCGGCCTGATGCTGCTCGCCGGCTTCGGGATCGCGATCAGGGTGATGAGAAAGCGCGCCAGCCTGCCCATCACGGACGACGACGAGCCCGGAAGCACACCGGCAGCATGACTGGTTTTGTCATCTGGGCGGTCCTGAGCACCGCTGGCGCGGCGCTGTTCGTGGCCTGGCCACTGCTGCGCGCCCGGCACGGCTCTGCGCCCGCAGAGCGCGGCACGGGAGCCGTTGCCAGCCTGCTGCTCATCCTCGCGGCATCTTTGCTCTATCCGCTCTGGAGCCACTATCCCTGGGGCGCGGCGCCGGCGGCGGACACTGAGTCCATCGCACCGCTCACGCGCGCTACGGTCGAACAGCCCGATAATTTACAGGCCTGGCTGAACCTCGGCGGCGCTTATCTGAAGATCCAGCAATGGTCACTGGCGCGCCGCAGTTTCCAGCACGCGGACCATCTGGGCCATGGCAGCAACGCGGCCGCCTTGAGTGGCCTGGGGGAAACGATCCTGTTCGAGAATGGCGGCAATGAGACGCCTGCGGCCATGGAGCTGTTCAATCGGGCGCTGCAGCTCGACCCGCATTCGCCCCAGGCCCTGTTTTACACGGGCATCACCCTGCTGAGCTCGGGCGATCTGGCCAACGCCCGGGCGCGCTTTGCGACGCTGCGCGACCTGGGGCCGCCGCCCGCCGTTGTCGATGCCCTGGACAAGCAGATCGCCGCCATCGATGTCGAGATCGCCAAGCTCCGGCCCGATCCGGCCACGGCCATTCATCTGCGGGTGGAACTCGCCGCGGCGCTGGCAGGCGCGGTGCCGGCCGGTGCCTCGCTGTTCGTGTTCGTGCGCTCACCCCGGGGCGGCCCGCCCCTGGCCGTCAAGCGGCTCAGCGCCACGTTCCCGCAGCAGCTGGACCTTTCGGCCACCGATTCGGTGCTCGCCAACCACAGTTTTGCCGCGGGCCAGACGGTGCAGGTGGTGGCGCGCGTTTCCGCGGGCGGCACGCCGACGGCCAGTCCGGGTGATCTCTATGGAGAAATCAGCGCCGTTGCGGGCGCATCTGGGGAACGCAGGGTCCTGGTCGACCGGCGCAGCCCCTGATTTCTGTCAAGCCTGTTTCTTGACGCTTCTCTCCCCGTGAAATACAGCCTGTATCACACGGGGAGCGTGGCCATGGCGACGCGGACAGTGAGAATGGACAAGGAAAGCGAGCGCGTCCTGAGCAGGGCTGTAGACAGGCCCTGTCCAGCCGCGTGAGGGCAGGGCGCCCCCTCTCACCGGCTATTCCCCCTTCATCAGCTCCATGAACTCAGGATCCTCGCGGAGCGGGTCCAAATCGGGGTCATGCTTCATCCAGCTGTAATTGACGACGCGGTCGACGACCATTTCCCGGAGTGTGGCAATGGCCTTCCGCACCTCACCGAGCTGGGCGTACATGCAAGCGCCATTGTAAGTCATCAGAGAATCACCTGGACTCAGCTCCAGCGCCGCCGCACTTTCGGCAATGGCCCGCTCCCTTTGCCCGGCGTGGAGCAGTGCGATTGCGTAGAACATCCTCGCACGTGCGTCGTCCGGGTTTTGGAGCAGGTAGTTGGGCATCATGGCCAGCAGCTGTCGGGACGCGGCTTGCGCCTTTTCCACATTCCCGAGGTTACGGTAGGTCTGCGCCAGATCCGCGTGAGCCATGTAGAACCCCGGCTTGAGGTCTATGACTCGCTGGAACAGCTCGACCGCCCCGGAGAAATTGCCGGTGGAGAATTGAATCCGGCCGAGCGTCCAATAGGCGATGAAATTGTCTGGATCGAGTTCGATTGCCTTCCGGCCCGATGCCTCGGCCTCGTCGAACTTCCCCCAGATGAAATACGACTGACCCATCGCCGCATAGGCGTCGGGGAGATTGGCGTCATACATCAGCGCCTTGAAGCTGAATTCCTGCGCCTTGTCCCGGAACTGCTCTTCGCGCGAGAAGTACTGGTACATCTGGCCGTAGGCGCTGGAACAACCGGCGTATGCGGCCGCATAACGCGGGTCGAGTTCGATGGCTTTCTCAAACAGCTGGATCGCATACTCGACGCTGCGTTTGGTCAGGCGATACAGGTAGTCCTGCCCGCGCAAGTAAAGATCGTAGGCCTGGACATTGACTGTCTGCCGTTTGGTGAGCGAAAGCTTCTCGGAGAAGCTCAGCTTTAGCTTCAGCGCCTCGACGATCTGCTTCGCCACCTGTTCCTGGATATCGAAAATGTCGTCGAGCTTGCCCTTGTAGGTGTCGCCCCAGATCTGGCGATTGGTCCCGACATCGACGAGCTGGACCGTGATGCGAACCGAGTCCTGAAACTTGCGCACGCTGCCACCGACGATGTAGCGCGCGCCCAGTTCGCGACCGATGGCCTTGAGGTCCTTCTTGGGGTCCTTGAACTGCATCGACGCCCAACGCGACACCAGCTCGATCTCGTCGACCAGCGACAGTCTTGCGATCAGCTCCTCGGTCAGGCCATCGCTGAAGTAGCTGGCGTCGTTGTCGGGGCTGATGTTGTCAAACGGCAGCACCGCAAGGGCGCCGGACTCGATAGCAGGTTCAGCGCCTTTCCCAGGCTGCGCGGGCGCCGTGGCGCCCGGCGTCGCTGCACCTGCGGTTGCGGCAACTTCGCTGCGCGGCTTGGTGATCGTCACCCCGACGCGTTCAAGCGAACGGAGAATGGCCTGCAAGTGCTCATCCGCATTGCCGTGGTAGTACTCGATATGGTGGATGCCTGCGAGCGGATACTTGAGGCCTGGCGGAATCACTGTGGGTTCGAGATCCACGGGCAGAATGTGCCCCTTGCGCTCGCTGGCCAGCAGGACTTCCTTGGTGACATTGTGGGAGTGAACGGCCGATTCCGAGACCATCAGCAGCAGGACCTTGGCCTTATCCAGCGCGTTGACGATTTCCTCGCCCCACATCGCCGCACCGTCGATGCTGCGCACGTCCATCCACAGCGGCACTCCCGCGGCGCGAAGCTTCGCCGTCAGCGCGAGAACCTTCTCGTTGTCCTCGCGCGAATAGCTGACGAATACTTCTTCCAGGGCCATGCGTTTCCTTTAGGCGACCGTGCAGGCTAGCTTATCGCCAGCCCACTGAGAAGAACGGGGAACACCTGCCGTCTAAAGGGGCCCGGGGATCGCGTGGGGTGTCAGAAGGGGGCAGGAGCGTGTGGAGGGCTAGCCGGACAGAACTCAGCCCCGGCCAGCCAATACCCACCCATAATTTAACATAATATACATTATGCGAAGTCATAGGGTACCCGCCAATGGCTCTGAACTGACCTGCGTCCCCGTCCGGGCAATCGCGCCCCGGTCACGTCGCTGTACGATCGCAGTCGCTGGCCCTGAGGTGGAGATCATGCGGATACCGACCGTATTGCTGGGGTTTTTCCTGCTCGGCGGATGCGCTACCGAGATCCCAGGACCACGGCCTTTCGGCGCGCCGCAACTACGCGGCGTCCACAGCGGTGAGAAAGACAAGATCGATTACTTCGATTCTCTGAATCCGAATTGCGAAAGTGAAGGGTCCCAGGAACTTACGGTCGTCAAAGCGGCCAGCCACGGCAAAGTCTCAAGCGCCCCGGGCGAAGACTTCCCAAGTTTCGCAAAAGACAACGTGCGCTACGATTGCAATCGAAAGCTGCTCCCGAGCATGCAGGTTTTCTATCAATCAAACGCGGATTACCATGGGAAGGACTCCTTCACTATTGAGATCCGATTCCCGAACAGCTTTCTCAAGACAGTGGTCTACGTAGTCGAGGTGCAGTAGCGGGAGCCTGCGCGCCCCACATTATGCGAAGTCATGGCCGGCGAGGCCGCCGCGGCTCCTCGGTCTCCGCTTTCGACTCGCCCTCGAGCATGGCGAGCCAGGATTTCAGGTCCTCCTCGCCGATGGTGTCGCTGACGTCTCGTTCCGCCAGGCGACCGAGCGTCTCGCGGTAGCGCTGCTCCTGGGATCGAGCGCCGAGCCGATCAAGGGCCGTACGCCACCAGGGCGTACGTACCAGACGCGCGGCGATCAACTGGTTTTTGTTGCCCTGGTCCATCAGCTGCTTTGATCCTCTGGTCCCGGCGAAGTTCAGGCTCAGGGTAGCGCACTAAGTGGCGCGCGACAGCTACATTTGACGTCAGTTGAATCCTACGCCACCACCCAGCCCAGCAGCCACAATTCGTAGCCGACCAGCGACAAATATAGCACCGCGGTGGCGATCAGGATCGGCCCGGCGATGTACCGGCGGAACACGGGCACCCGCGCCAGCACCACCAGCGCCGCCACGCCCCAGGCCGTCAGGGCCAGCTTGACGAAGGCGAATTCGCGGCCATCCCCGGCCACGAAAACGCGCATCAGAGGGTTGATTTCGATGGCACCGTGATCGAGCAGCACGAGCGTCAGGAAGGTATCCACCAGCGAGAGGATCAGGACCAGGACGGCGGCGGCGAACCATTGTGGCGCGTGCCAGTCCACGTAGCCCAGGCTCCCGCGTTCTCCACGGCGCAGATCGCGGCGGCGAGCGCGCCAGGCGCCGGCAACGAGCGCGTACCATGAGCGGGAGCGCCGCTCCCCGCCGCCACGGCGCTCGCCGTCCATGCCTTCCGCGGCACTGGGGAGGTCGGACACGATGAGGCCAGCGCGGGGCTCAGCCCGCCGCGGCTTGCTGCGGCGTGGAATCGAAGGTCTCGAGCGCTGTCGGGATGCTGGCCGCAAAGCCCTGGATGAAATCGACGCCCAGCGCGCGCATCAGGGACTGCCCCTCTTCGCTCTCCACACGCTTGGCGACTACGTGCACGCCGGCGACGTGTGCCGCCTGGGCAATGGCCGCGACTCTGGCCTGGCGGCCTCGGTCCGCCACCAGATCCTGCGTAAGACGGGCGTCGAGCTTGACCAGGCGTACGCCGGGCAGCAACAGCAGGTCGATGCCCGCGTCGCTCAGACTGAAGTTGTCGATGACCACGCCGGCGCCCGCCTCCTCCAGCTGGGCGGCAAATCTTGCGAACTGCCGTGGGTCGCGCAGGCAGGCCTCGTGCTGCGCCTCGAAGGCCAGGAGTCCCGGGGGCAATCGGGCGGAAGCGATCGATTCGGCCACCGTGGCCGGAAACTTGCGGTCGCGGATCGAGCCGGCGGTGACGTTGACCGTGAACTGCGTGGCTTCATCGGACCAGATTTCACTGTGCTGGGTCAGCCAGCTCACCAATTCGCCCAGCACCCGCCGATCCAGTACCGTCCCCAGCCCGTGGGCCTCGGCGCCGCGTATCAGCTCCTGGGGGGCCACCGTCGAGTCCGGCTGTCCCGCGTCGCGCATCAGAATTTCATGGCGGCGGATGCGGATGCCCGACTGGATGGGCGTCAGGCTCTGGCTGTGCAACTCGAGGGCAAAGGAGCGCACGCGGGTGGCGAACTGCGCGGCGTCGGCGGCATTGACCGCGGCGCTCTCGAGCGGCACTACCAGCTGCACGGATCCCAGTTCCTCACTGGTCGCGGTCAGCTCCGGCGGTGGCGGCTGGACGCCACTGGCCAGCGTTATGCCCCATTCGCGCACCGCGCGCACCACGGGCACCGGCAGATCCGGCGCCGAATTGCCATTACCCTTCAGCCAGCGGTCATCGACCACCAGCATGACGAAACCCAGGTATTCATGGGCATCATCGCCCGTGCGCAGCAGTACCGCCGTGCGATCGCGCTGCAGCGGATGATTGACGCGGCTCGGCGCACCGCGGCCGACGAAGCTTTCCAGCGCCACGCGCATTGCTTCGCGCTCCGGCGGACCGAGCACCTCGCCCTGGTGCCAGTGAATCCGTCCGGCCGCATCGTGCAGGGACACCCACTTGGCCCACAGCAGCGGCAGCGCAGCAACGATCCGCTGGCCGCAGGTTCCGGCCTGCATGGGCGGGCGCGCCGGGCGCGGCGACGGGATAGCTGCAGGAGTGGCCATAGGACTGAAAACTAGCGCGCCGGGGCCCCCGGGTCTGTGACCCGGGTCTATAGATGGTCAGGAGACTGGCCTGCGGTGGCTTAAAAACAGCCTTTAATCCCACTCGAAGCGATTCTGGGCCTGGTTTTTCCGTACCCTTGCGGCCGGGAATACCGTGCCGTTGGCAACCACGTAGACGCCCGGCGGGCAGAGCTGAACGGCGCCAAATGCCAGCCCCAGGTTGAAGGTTGCGTCGCTGTCGCTGAAGCGCCCGGGTTGCAGCGCGCCGGTCAGCACGATGGTCTTGCCCGCAATGCCGGCCAGTTCGCGGGCGGTTTCCACGATGGTATCGGTGCCGTGGGTGATCAGGATCTGCTGCGCCTCGCAGGCCTCCACCGCCGCGCGAACCGCCTGCCGGTCGGCGGGGGTCATCTCGAGACTGTCCTTGCGGAGCAGTTCCGTCACTTCCGGGAGCGAGGGCAAACGCGCGTGGCGCAGCAGTTCCAGCACCATTGGCGCGCCGACCTGGTAGCCGCCCTTGGCATCGAAGTAGACCTTGTCGATGGTGCCCCCGGTAGTAAAGACCGCGATGCTCATCCCTCAGCCCGCGCCGGCGCTGACCAGCGACTCCTCGGTTGCACCCACGTATCGCGCCACCAGGTCATCCACGTTGTCATCAGTGCGCGCGAGGCGCTCATCGAGCTGGTTGATCACGGCTTCCACGGATTGCCTGCTGGTCCGGTCGTCCAGCTCCTCCACCGCGACGCGCAGCAGGCTCACGACCCGCACCGCTCCGATCGCCCCAAAGGCCAGCTGGGCCTCCAGCAGCCGCGTCTGCGGCTCCGGTTGCAGGTGCTTATGTAGCGTGCCGTGGGCGGCGGCGGCCCAGAATTCCACGGCAATGAGCAGGACCTGCTCACGCGCCGTCAGCGCGCCGGCCGGGCCGGCCGGGCCGGCGTCACGCTTGCGCCCCAGGGCCTCGAGCACGAAGCTCGTAATGGGGTAAATGCCGCGCCAAGTCTCAGTCATGCTTCCAAACCATCGTCGCTAAAGCCAATGATATCAGACCAGTTAAAGGCGACTCTTAATGTAAACTTCTGCGCCCGGGCGCACTCGGGTCGCTCTCCTACCCAATAGTCCCACCCTCCTTCGCCCCAGCCCCGGATCCGCGCAAATACAGCAAAAAGTACGTTGATCATTGCATGCAGCACGCGATATTCTCTCGCTAGGTATATGAGGCGAAAGCCTTTAGATCGGAATAACAACTAAGACGGCACCGCGAGGCAGGTACCGAAGTTGTGCAACTTCAGCTCGCCGAACCGCCAGGACCCTAGCCATGGACACCTCTCTCTCCGACAGACTTGAAGCGGCTGTGCTGCTGCTCGCCGGCCACGGTACGCTCAAGGACAGACTCGCCTCTGCGTTTCGCGAACACCTGGACGACATCGACGAACTCGAATTGCCTGGCGAAGTGCAAGCTGAGTATGCCCAGATGTCCAGGACCATGCACCTGGCGCGCGCGTTGCCCGGCGATAATGTCGTGCGTGCTTCGGTGCGCAAGCTTTCCAGTGAAGAAGCGCTGCGATTTTCGGCCTTGATCGTGCGCATGCACACCCTGCGCATGAAGAGTCTGATTGCAGGCACCAAGATGCCCGCGCGCATCGGCGCCACGCCACGCGCCACCACCTCGCTCGTGTCCCTGCTGACGATCGAGGGCGGCAGCAGCGGCGCCGCGCGCAGCGGTCTCGCCAACAATCCCTGAGGATTGTCCGGCGGCAGAGGCGCAGGCCTCAATCGATCTTGAATTCTATGGTATCCCAGCGCGTCGTCTCTTCGTGGCGCGCCTGACGGCGAATCGCATCCACCAGGCCGCGCTCCTCCCACCGCGCCCGCTCGGCCGTCATCTGCAGGACTTCAGCCGGTAGCGCCAGTTCGCGCCCGAAACCGGGCAGCAGGACCACCGGCTTCTCGCTGGCTCTGGCGTAGTTGAGCTGGAACAGCAGCAGTTCGCGGTGCCCCGCGTGCAGGCTGGACAGTGCCACGACCACCTCAGCTGTCCCCATCTGCTGGCGCAGCGCCGCGTGCTGACCTTCGGTCGTCATGTCGACGGGGCGCTGTTCCGGGCCACCGCAATTGCGATAATAGAAATTGCGGGCGCTCTCGAGAAACTCGAAGACCCGCAGGTAATCATCACTCAGCTCGAACGCGTGGCTGACGAATACCCGTATAGGATCGGGCTGTGACATGGCTTTAAGTGTACTGTGCCAACCCTGATGAGGGAAACCGTTGCGATTGCTCGTCTATAACATCCGTTATGCGACCGGTGCGGGCCCCGGCTTCCACCTGCCGATCCCCGGTGCCGGATACCTGCGCAGCAGCCGGCGCGTCCTGGAGGAGATCACCCAGTTCATCCGCCAGGAAAGCCCCGACCTGGTGGGCCTGATCGAGGTCGACACCGGATCGATTCGCAGCGGCATGGTCAACCAGGCGGAGCATGTTGCCGCCTCGCTGGGCCATTACACCGCCTATGAGTGCAAATACGGCTCGCGCTCGCTCAATAACCTGGTGCCGATCGTGCGCAAGCAGGCCAATGCGCTGCTGGCCGCGCCGAGTGTCACGGGCGAGCGCTTTCATTATTTCGACACCGGCATCAAGCGCCTGATCATCGAGCTGGAACTGGACCAGGTGTGCGTATTTCTGGTGCACCTGTCGCTGAAATACCGCCACCGGCAATACCAGCTGCGCACCCTGTATGACCTGATCGCGGGCGCCACCAAGCCGGTGATCGTGGCCGGGGACTTCAACACCTTCTGGGGTACGCACGAGATTTACCTGTTCATGCGTGCGGCGGGCCTGCACAGCGCCAATACGCTGGGCCTGCCCTCCTATCCGGCGCGCCACCCGCGTGTCGAGCTCGATTTCGTGCTGGTCAGCGCCGGGATTGAAGTCACAGGCTTCCGCATTCCGGAAGTCCGTTACTCCGATCACCGCCCGCTGATCTGTGATTTTGAAATAATCACGCCTTCAAGGGGTGGACCATGAGCACTAGCAACGCCTGGCGGCTGGATCGCGAAGCGGACGGCATCGCCTGCCTGACGCTGGACCGGCCGGGCTCCTCGGCCAATTCCCTGAGCCGTGCGGTGCTCCTCGAACTGGGCGAGCTGCTGCGCTCGCTCCAGGCCGGCCCACCGCGCGGCCTGATCGTGCGTTCGGGCAAGGCCTCCGGCTTCATCGCCGGCGCCGATGTGCGGGAATTCACGCAGTTCCGCAGCGAGGCCGACGCACTGGAAACGATCGGCAACGGCCAGCGGGTGTTCGCCCAGCTGGAGGCCCTGCCCTGCCCCACCGTGGCCGCGATCCAGGGCTTTGCGCTGGGCGGTGGCCTCGAGCTGGCCCTGGCCTGCCGCTACCGCGTTGCGGTAGGCGATGCCCGCCTGTCGCTGGGGCTGCCGGAGGTGCAGCTGGGCATTCATCCGGGTTTTGGCGGCACGGTGCGCGCGGTGCGCCTGCTCGGCGTGCGAGCGGCCATGGAGCTGATGCTGACGGGCAAACCGCTGCGGGCGGATCGCGCGCTCGCGATCGGGCTGGTCGATCGGCTGGTGAGCGCGGCTGACCTGGACCGCGAGGCACACCGGATCCTGGCCGAATCCCCGCCCCCGAGGCGCTCACCCTTCGTCGATCGGCTGCTCAATCTTCCGGGCATCAGGCCGTTGCTGCGTGCCTCGCTGGAGGCAAGGGTCGCGCGGCAGGCCCGGCGCGATCACTATCCCGCGCCCTACGCCATGATCGACCTGTGGGTCCGCTACGGTGCACGCGGGCACGCCGCATACGAGGCCGAAGCGCATTCGATCGCCCGGCTCTTTGCCACCGAGACCGCCCGCAGTCTCGTGCGCATGTTCCTGCTGCAGGATCGGCTCAAGTCCCTCGGCGGCAAGGCCGCCGTGCCGCTCAAGCGCGTACACGTGATCGGTGCGGGCGTGATGGGCGGGGATATCGCCGCCTGGTGCGCGCTGCGCGGCCTGGAGGTCACGCTCCAGGACCGCGAGCAGCAATTCGTCGATCCGGCGCTCAGGCGGGCCACCGAGCTCTACGCCCGGCGACTGCGCGAGCCGGCCGAGCGGGCGGCGGCGCAGGCGCGGCTGCGTGCCGACGTGGCGGGCGCGGGTGTGAGCGACGCGGACATCCTGATCGAGGCGATCTTCGAGAACCTCGAGGCCAAGCGCGCGCTGTACGCGCAGGCCGAGCCGCGCCTCGGACCGGCCGCCGTCCTCGCCAGCAACACCTCGAGCATCACACTGGAGTTGCTGGCGGAGAAGCTGCAGGATCCCGGACGCCTCGTCGGCCTGCATTTCTTCAACCCGGTGGCGCAGATGCCGCTGGTCGAGGTGATCCATTCGGCGCAGACGAAGCCCGAACCGCTGGCTGCGGCGATGGCCTTTGCGCGCCGCATCGACAAGCTGCCCCTGCCCTGCCGCAGCGGACCGGGTTTCCTTGTCAATCGCGTGCTGTTCCCGTACCTGCACGAGGCCCTGTACGCCGCCGGCGAAGGCGTGCCGCTGGGCGTGATTGATCGCGCTGCGGTGGATTTCGGCATGCCCATGGGCCCCATCGAACTGTCCGACGTGGTCGGGCTGGATGTCATCGTCCACGTGGGCGAGATCATCACGCGCGAGTTGGGGCGGGAGATGCCACCGTACACGCAGCGGCTGCGCGAACTGGTCGCGGCGAAGCAGCTGGGGCGCAAGAGCGGCCAGGGCTTCTACACCTGGCAGGCGGGCAAGCCGGTGCGATCGGCCGATGCAGCTGCCGCCCCGGCTGATCTTGCCGATCGCCTGATCCTCGCGCTGCTCAACGAATGCGCGGCCTGCCTGCGCGAGCAGGTGGTGGCCGACGCCGACCTGCTCGACGCCGGCGTGGTATTCGGTACCGGGTTCGCGCCCTTCCGCGGCGGCCCGCTCAACTACGCGCGCGCGCGCGGCATCAGCGCAGTCGTCGCGCGGCTCAAGGAACTCGAGCAGCGCCACGGCAAGCGCTTCCACCCCGACGCGGGCTGGAACAATTTGCTGTGCTAACATCGCGCGCGGTGCTGATGCCCGAGGGGTTCGCATGAGTGACGGCCGTCCAGCCAACGTGGCGATGCTGCGCAAGCTCTCGCCCCTGGGTGGGATGAAGAATGACAACCTGGCCGCGCTGGCGCGCAAGGTGCAGATCAACGAACTCGCCGCCAATCGCCTGCTGTTCAAGGAGGGCGATACCGAGCGGCGCTGTTACTGGCTGATTTCCGGCATGCTGGAACTGCGCGAGAGCGAACGCACGGTGGCCATGATCCGTGGCGGCACGCCCGAGGCCAGGAATCAGCTGTCTCCCAATCTGCCGCGTCGTGCCAGCGCGCGGGCCGTCGACCCGGTGGAATACATTGTCGTCGAGGCGGACCTGCTCGACATGATGATCACCTGGGATCAGACCGGCACCTATGAAGTGAGTGAATTGCAGGCCCAGTTCGGCACCGGTGGGGGCGATGACTGGATGACCACGCTGCTGCAGACCAAGGCCTTTCATCGCATCCCGCCCGCCAACATTCAGGCAATTTTCATGCGCATGCAGCGGGTCGCCTGCCGCACGGGCGAAGTGATCATCCAGCAGGGCACCGAGGGCGACTTTTTTTACGCCATCGTCAGCGGCAAGTGCGTGGTGACGCGCGAGACGCCACTGAACCGCGAGGGCATCCGCCTGGCGGAACTCACGGTCGGGGAGACCTTCGGTGAGGAGGCGCTGATTTCGGAAGCCAAGCGCAATGCGACCGTGGTCATGCTCACCGACGGCGTGCTGATGCGGCTCAGCAAGGAGGATTTCCGCGAGCTGATGAATGAGCCGCTGCAGCAGTGGGTGGACTACGCCGGAGCGCGCGCGATCATCGAGCGCGGCGGACGCTGGCTGGATGTACGGCTGCCCTCTGAATACCAGAACCTCGCGATCGAAGGGGCGCTCAACATTCCCCTGTATTTCATCCGGCTGAAACTGGCGACGCTCGATCGCAACATTCCCTACGTCGTGTACTGCGACACGGGCCGGCGCAGTTCCGCGGGTGCATTCATCCTGCTTGAACGCGGCTTCGATGCCTACGTGCTGACGGGGGGACTGTCGAGCGCCGAGCCGGAATTGCGCCGGCCGGGCTAGGAGCGCTACATCGTGTGCGTGGCCTTGTCGCCCGAGAGGGCGCCGGCCAGATAATTCTCGATCTTGTGGCGCGTCTGGCCCCGATCCTGCTCGCTGAATTGCACGCCGATGCCGGCGGTGCGCTTGCCCTGCGCGCCCTTGGGCGTCACCCAGATGACCTTGCCCGCGACCGGCAGTTTCTCGTCCTCGCCCATCAGGTTCAACAGCATGAACACTTCGTCGCCAATGCGATAATTGCTGTTGGTGGGAATGAACAGCCCGCCGTTGGTCACGAAGGGCATGTAGGCCAGGTACAGGGCGCTCTTGTCCTTGATCGTCAGGGTCAGCAGACCGGGCTTGGAAGCGCCGGTGCGCCCGAGATCCGAGCGCGGCAGGCCGTCACTGCGACCGGGGGCGTCCGTGCTTCGGGCCTGGTTTTCCTTCACCATTGCACCATCTCGTTTCCGTAGCTTTCAGCCCGCGCCCACACCCGGCTGACTCGTGCCTGCGGCACGAAACTGCCACAACAGCTGCTCAATGGCGAGGGCCTTGTTGATCGATGTCGCCGCCAGCCGACGCAACTCATGCAGTGTATCCGCCAACCGGATCAGGGTGCGCATATTCATAGAGGAACTGCCGGCTGGCAAGTGCGCGCCACTGTGCAATTCTGTCATATGGCCACCCCGCTGCAGGCGCTCTTGCATGCAGCGTGTGATCCAGTTCTCAGCGCACTGCAGCCTCAGTTCGAAGGCATCGCGCGCCCACGCAGCGGCCGCCGAGGGAATCTCCAGCGTCCCGGCCAGGGCAGCGGCGAGCTGCGCGTCCGTCTCGGCGCGTACCCGCAGCAGCTCGCCGGGCTCGATCGCGAGCGCCTGCAGGGGCGCATTGCCGATGATTTCCAGCACCTCCTCCCATTCACTGCCGCCGCGCTGCCCGCGCAGCCAGGCGGCGCTGGCGGCCGGCTCCGGGACCCGGATCGCGAGCCGCTGGCAGCGGCTGCGGACGGTTGCCGCGAGGCGCGCGGCGGCCATCGTCACCAGCACGATCAACACGCCCGGGCGCGGCTCTTCGAGCGTCTTGAGCAGGGCGTTGCTCGCGTTGGCGTTGAGCATGTCGGCCGGATCGATGATTGCCACGGTGCCGCTCGCGCCGTGCCCGGAGAGGGCCAGCGTCTCGTTCAGCGCCCGGATCTGATCGACCCGGATCTGGCGTGACTCCTCCTCCGGCCCCACCAGCCAGAGGTCGGGATGGGCCAGGCGCGCCACCTGCAGGCAGTCGCGGCACTCGCCGCAGGGCGCGTCCGGCCGCGCACACAGGAGCGTCTGCGCCGCGGCCAGCGCCAGCTGCCCGCCACCGCCGCCCGGCACGTCCTGGATGAGCAAGGCGTGGGGAAAGCGCCCCTGCGCTCGTGCCTGACGCAAGGCAGCACGCTGCGGCGCCAGCCAGTACAACTCGGTGGCCGGCGCTGGACCGCTGCTCATGGGGGCAGCAGGTCAGCGATGGCGGCGATCGCCGCGGCGAGCACCTGCGCGAACGGGGGCTGTGCATCCACGACCACCAGGCGCCGGGGATCCACTCGCGCGCGCTCCAGGTAGCCGCGTCGCACGCGCTCAAAAAACTCGCCCGACTCGCTCTCGAAGCGGTCCGCACCGCCAGCGCGCGAGCGGGCGCGCTCCAGCCCGGCGGCCACCGGCAGGTCCAGCAACAGGGTGCGCGCGGGCCACAGATCAGCGTGGACGGCCGCCGCGAGCTCATCCAGCAGGGCCGCGCTCACGCCGCGCCCTGCCCCCTGATAGGCGTAGCTCGCATCGGTGAACCGGTCACAGATCACCCAGCGGTCCGCCGCGAGGGCCGGGCGTATGGCGTTGTCCAGATGCAGCGCGCGTGCCGCGAACATCAGCAGCGTCTCGGTGGTCGGCGTGATCCGCTCCGACCCCGGGCGCAGCAACAGGGCGCGCAGGGCTTCCGCCAGGGGCGTGCCGCCGGGCTCGCGCGTCAGCAGCACCGGGCAACCGCGCCGCTCCAGCTCTGCCTGCAGCGCGGCGGCGATCCGCGACTTGCCCGCGCCCTCGATGCCCTCCAGGCTGATGAACTGCGCCGGCATCAGCCGCCGCCTCCCTTCACAGCCGCATCGGGCACCGCGCCCGTACGCTTGAGGAATTGGCGCAGTGCCTCGTTGTGCTCGGCATAGCTGGCGGAAAAATGGTGGCTCCCGTCGCCACGGCCCGTGGCCACGAAATACAGGGCGTTGATCGCGGCCGGATGCAGGGCCGCGCGGAGCGAGGCATCTCCGGGCAGGGCAATGGGCGTCGGCGGCAATCCACCGCGCGTGTAGCTGTTGTAGGGGCCGTCGGTCTCGAGGTCCCGCCGGCGCAGGTTCCCGTCGAAACTGCGGCCCAGCCCGTAAATGATGGTGGGGTCTGACTGCAGGCGCATGCCGATGCGCAGGCGGTTGATGAAGACGGCCGCGACCTTGTTGCGCTCATCTTCGCGCGCGGTTTCCTTCTCGATGATCGAGGCCAGGATCAGCGCGGCGTGGGCGTCGGCCAGCGGCAGATTCGGCTCCCGCGCCGCCCATTCCTGCTGCAGGTGTTCCTGCATGCGCTGCATCGCCAGCTCGTAGAGGCGCCGGTCGCTGGTGCCGGCGGCATAGCGGTAGGTGTCGGGGAAGAAGCGGCCTTCCGGGGCCACCCCCGCCTGCCCGAGCGCCGCCATCAGCTTGCCGTCCTCCAGCCCACGCCATTCGTGCGTGAGGGTGCTGCTCGCATCGAACGCCTGGCGCAACTGTGCGAAGGTCCATCCCTCCACGATGGTCAGCTGCTCCAGCACGACCTGTCCGGCATTGAGCTGGGCCAGTATCTGCCGCACCGTTTCTCCGGGCGCCAACTCATAGCTGCCCGCCAGTGCGCGCAGGCTCTCGCCATGGAGCCGCAGCTCCCACTCCACCCGTCGCGGGTGCGGCACGGCGCCGACGCGCGCCAGTTCGCCCAGCACCGCGCGCAGGCTCGCGCCCGGATGCACCTGGATGCGCGTGCCCGCCACCGCCGCCGAGCGCTCCTCCAGGCTGCCCTCCAGCCGATGCGCCCCATACAGCGCCGCACCCGCCAGCAGCGCCGCGATGGCGGCGAGCCTGGCGAGCATTTTCCCTGCATCAGCGCTCTGCATGCTCGATCAACTCCTGCAGCCGCGGGCTGCGGGCGTCGACGGAAAGCCGGCGGCCCTCGTACCAGTGTACGTCCTGGATCCCGAGGCGCACATTCGTCATGAATAGAGCGGGCGCCCCCGCCAGCTGCTCCACCGACAGCGGCGCCACGCGCACCGCAAAACCCAGTTGCGGTGCAAGTTCCAGCACCAGGGAGCGCATGACTCCCGCGACACCGCATTCCAGCAGCGGCGGAGTCAGCAGGATCGCGCCCTGCACCAGGAACAGGTTCGACAGGCTGCCACTGACCACTTCCCCGCTGCTGGAACACATGAGCACTTCATCGACGCCTGCGGCAGCCGCGCCCTGCTGCGCCAGCACCTGCTCGAGACGATTGAGATGCTTCAGGCCCGCGAGCAACGGATTGCAGGCCAGCCGCACGGGCGAGAGGCCGAGGCGAAACTCCTGGCCCACTGCAGCGGGCCACGGATGGCGGGTGAGGATGCGCGTGGCGCGCTCATCGCCCGTGGGCCGGTAGCCACGCGCCCTCGCCTCCCCGCGCGTCAGCACCAGCTTCACCAGCGCGCGTGGCCAGCCCGCCAGGAGGGATTGTGCTTCGTGCAGCAGCAGGGCCCCATCGGGCGCGGGCAGCCCGAGCCGCGCGCAGCCGGCCGCCAGGCGCGCCAGATGACGATCGAACCACCGCACCCGCCCCTGCTCGCAGCGCAGTGTCTCGAACAGTCCGTCGCCGTACTGGAGGCCACGGTCATGAACCGAGACCAGGCCCTGCGGCAGACCGTTGACGAGCGCCACGCGCTCACCGGAAGTTTCAGCGGGCGCCGGCGGCGCGGAGGTCACGCACCCGCTCCGTTCGCGTCCTTGCCCTCGCCCTCGCCCTCGCCCTCGCCCGCGCCAAATGCGCGCAGCATGCCGCGCGCCTTGGAGCGGGTTTCGGCCAGCTCCCGCTGCCAGTCCGAATCGGCCACGATGCCGGCACCGGCACGAAACTGCAGCTCGCCCCCGCGCAGCGTCGCAGTACGAATCAGGATATTGAAGTCCATGTCGCCGTCGCGATTAAGATAGCCGAGGGAGCCGGTGTAGGCGCCGCGCGGTCCGTCTTCCAGTTCGGCGATGATCTGCATGCAGCGGTACTTGGGGCAGCCGGTGATCGTGCCTCCGGGAAACACCGCGCGCAGGGTCTCGCCGGGCGTGGTGCCGCGGCGCAGCCGCCCGCGCACGTTCGAGACGATGTGATGCAGGTTCGGGTAGCTCTCGGTCACCATGAACTCGTTGACTTCCACGCTGCCGGCCTCGCAGATGCGGCCCAGATCGTTGCGCTCCAGATCGATGAGCATGACATGCTCGGCGCGCTCCTTGGGATTCGCCAGCAACTCCAGCCGCTCGGGCGGGTCGGCATCGGGCGTGCCGAGCCGCCCGCGGGTCCCGGCGATCGGCCGCGTCTCGACCAGGCTGCCCGTTACGCGCACCAGACGCTCGGGGGAGGAACTCAGCAGGGTCATGTCCACGATGTGCGCCAGCGCCGCAAACGGCGCGGCGTTCGCCTGGCGCAGCCGCTCGTACAGCAGGCCCGCGTCGGCGCCGGGTTCCAGACGCACGCGCCAGTAGCGCGAGAGATTGGCCTGGTAGATATCGCCCTGGCCGATATGAGCCTGGGCCTGCAGGACCGCGCGGCGAAAATCCTCCGGATCCTGCTCGATGATCGCGCCTGGCGCGTAGGCCGCAGCCGCCCGCCCGGCCTCCGGCTCATTTCCTTCAGACAGCGCCGCTGCCATCGCGGGCAAGCCGTCGCCGGCCTCCGCTTCAGCCACCAGCTGGCAGCGCTGCTGCGCGTGATCATAGACCAGCGCGCCCCCGACGCGGATGGCGGCGGCACACACCGCGTCCCGCGCCAGCGGCGGAAGATGAAGCCCCGTCTCGATGCTCGCGGCGAGTTCATAGCCGAGGAACACGACCCAGCCGCCGCGAAACGGCAGGCCCGAGGGATCCGCCGGCCCCTGTTCCGCCCGCCACCACTCATCGAGGGCCGCCAGGAATGTGCCGGCGCCGAGGCGGATGCCGTGCTGCTCGAGTCGTCCATCACCGCGCAGCACGAGTGAGGCGCGTGGCAGGGCTGCGAGTATCGAGTAGCGGCTCAGCACGCCGGGTGCGGCGCTGTCGAACAGGACCGGGAACTGGCGCGGACGGCGCGCGGCCAGCGCGCGTAACTGCGCATGCGTGGCCCGCACTTCGCGCACCTGCAGGCTGCGCGTATTCATGGCGAGCTTCCGGACGGGTCAGCCCGGCAGGCGGCGCAGGACCAGGGTGCCGTTGGTGCCGCCAAAGCCAAAGGAATTCGACACCGCGACGTCAATGCGCATCTTGCGCGCCGCGTTCGGCACGAAATCCAGGTCGCAATCCGGATCAGGGTTCATGTAATTGATGGTGGGCGGCGCGACCTGGTCGCGCATGGCGAGCACGCAGAAGATGGCCTCAACCACGCCCGCCGCGCCCAGCAGGTGACCGGTCATCGATTTCGTGGAACTCACGGCCATCTTGTAGGCATGATCGCCGAAGCTGGCCTTGATCGCCGCAGTCTCGGCCCGATCGCCCAGCGGCGTTGAGGTGGCGTGGGCGTTGAGATACTGCACATCACTGCCGTTGATGCCGGCATCGCGCAGTGCATTGTCCATCGCCAGCCGCGCGCCCGCGCCATCCTCGGGGGGCGCCGTAATATGGTAGGCATCGCCGCTCATGCCGAAGCCGGCCAGCTCGGCGTAGATGCGCGCGCCACGCCGGCGAGCGTGTTCATACTCTTCGAGAATCATCGCGCCGCCACCGTCGCCGAGCACGAAGCCGTCGCGGTCGCGATCCCAGGGGCGGCTGGCCGTCGCCGGCGAATCGTTGCGCGTCGAGAGCGCCTTGGCCTGGGAAAACCCGCCTACCGCGGTGGGCGTGGTGCCCATCTCGGCGCCGCCCGAGATCACGAGGTCGGCGTCGCCATACTGAATGCTGCGCGCTGCGAGGCCCAGTGCGTGAGTGGAAGTCGTACAGGCCGTCACGACGCCGAGGTTGGGACCGCGCAGTCCGAAGCGGATCGACAGGTGCCCGGCCAGCATGTTGATGATCGAGCCCGGAATATAAAACGGGGAGATCCGGCGCACGCCGCCGGCCAGAAAGGCATTGTGTTCGGATTCGATGGTGCTCAGCCCGCCGATGCCCGCGCCCATCACGACCCCGCAGCGATCGCGATCGAGGCGCTCGAAATCAGCCCCGGCATCCGCCGCCGCCTGCACTCCGGCCGCAACGCCGTAATGCATGAACGGATCCATGCGCCGCGCTTCCTTGGGCGGCAGGTAGGCACCGAGGTCGAATCCGCGCACGGCGCCGCCGAAGCGCACCGGAAAGGCGGCGGTGTCGAAGCTGGTGATGGGTCCGATGCCGCTCTCGCCGCGCAGCGCCGCGGCCCAGGCGTCGGTCACGGTGCTGCCAAGCGGGCAGACCATGCCGAGACCGGTAACGACTACGCGACGTTTACTCACAAGCAAACCTGGCTACTTGAAGTCCTGGCGCCCAGGTATCCCCGGCGAGCCTGCCGCCGAGCGGATCGGGCTCAGGCCTTGCTGCGACGCTCGGTGATGTAGTCGACGGCCTGCTGCACAGTGGTGATCTTTTCCGCGTCTTCGTCGGGAATTTCGATTTCGAATTCCTCTTCCAGGGCCATGACCAGTTCGACCGTGTCGAGCGAATCGGCGCCCAGGTCGTCAACAAAGGAAGCAGCGTTGGTGACCTGCTCGGCCTTGACCCCTAGTTGCTCGGCAACAATCGCCTTCACCTGTTGTTCAACGTTGCTCATCTTGTACTGACCTTCTGTTCGTATGGCAATGCGGCCCGCAGGCCTCCCGTACGCGCGGCGTATTGTAGGGGAACACCCTGCGCACCGCCACCAGCTTATTTTGCGAGTTCTTGATTTTTCTGATGATTTGCAGTTGCATGGACGCCTACCCCCTACCCCATGTACATGCCGCCGTTGACGTGCAGAGTCTGGCCTGTCAGGTAAGCGCCCTGGCTTCCGGCGAGATAAATCACGGCGTTAGCGACGTCCTCGACCGAGCCAAAGCGGCCCAGGGGAATCTGCGACTGGTAGGCCTGGCGCTGTGGCTCGGGCAACGCGCGCGTCATATCCGTCTCGATGAAACCGGGCGCGACGGCATTCACGGTGATGTTGCGGGAGGCCAACTCGCGCGCCAGTGAACGCGTAAAACCGATCAGCCCCGCCTTGGCCGCCGCGTAGTGCGACTGGCCCGGATTGCCGATGGCGGCAATCACCGAACTGATATTGATGATGCGCCCGCGCCGCTCCTTGAGCATGCGCCTGAGACACAGCTTGGTGAGGCGGAAGGTCGCGGAGAGATTGATATTGATCGTCTCGTCCCAGTCTTCATTCTTCAGGCGCAGCAGCAGCGCGTCGCGGGCGACGCCCGCGTTGTTGACCAGGATGGTGGGCAGCCCCTCGTGGGCTTCGAGGTCCGCCACGAGTGATTCGGCGCCGGCCGGATCGATGGCATCGTAGACGGCACCGCGGACCTGCAGCGCGCGGGCGGTGAAATTCGCGGTGATGGCCGCGGCGCCCGCGGCCGTCGTCGCCGTGCCGATCACCCGCACACCAGCGCCCGCCAGTGCCGTCGCGATGCCCAGGCCGATGCCCCGCGAGGCGCCGGTGACCAGCGCCACATCGCTTGCAGTCATGACTGGGTACTCCCGGCGGCACTGAGCGCCGCCTGCAATGAGGCGCTGTCCTCGATGGCGCAGCAGCTGATTTCAGGGCGCCGCTCGATGCGCCGGTTCAGGGCGGTGAGCACTTTGCCGGGCCCGCATTCAATCAGCAGCCTCGCGCCGCGTGCGCTCAGGGCCTGCACGGTGGCGCTCCAGCGTACCGGACTGGCCAGCTGGCGCACCAGCAGGGAGCGGATCTGCTCCGGATCCTGATACTCGAGCGCGTCGACGGCGCTGATGTAGCTAAACGCGGGCGCGCTCAGGACGAGGTCGCCGAGCCGCTCCTGCAGCCGCTCGGCCGCACTGCGCATCACGGAGGAATGCGCCGGCACGCTCACCGGCAGCGTGAGCGCGCGCTTGGCCCCGCGCGCTTTGGCCGCGGCCATTGCCCGTTCCACGGCGCCGGCTTGACCGGCGATGACGATCTGCCCGGGCGCGTTGTAGTTCACGGCCTCGACCACCTCGCCCTGCGCGGCCTCGGCGCAGGCCGCTTCAACCGCGGCATCGTCCAGTCCCAGGATCGCCGCCATCGCGCCTCCGCCCCGGGGCACGGCCTCCTGCATGTAGCGGCCGCGCTCGCGCACCAGCCGGACGCCGGCGGAAAAATCCATGCTCGAGGCGCAGACCAGGGCGGTGAATTCACCCAGGCTGTGTCCGGCCACCAGCGCCGGTGCCGCTCCGCCCTGCTCGCGCCAGAGGCGCCAGGTGGCGATTCCGGCCGTCAGCATGGCCGGCTGCGTGTACTCCGTGCGATTGAGCTGCTCGGCCGGTCCGCCAGCGACCAGCTGCCCCAGGTCGTAACCCAGCGCCGCAGAGGCTTCCTGGAAGGTGTCGCGCACGACCGGATGCATCCCGGCCAGCTCCCCCAGCATGCCTACCGACTGCGACCCCTGCCCGGGAAATACCAGCGCGAGCATGCAGACCCCTGTCAGCGTTTAGCACAACGTGTTAACGGCGGCGCGGATTATAGCGGCTTGCGCCACAGGGCCAACGCTGCCACGGCCAGCAGACCCCCGAGCGCGCCATAGCGGTGGGCCGCGGTCACCACCGCAAAGGCTTCCGTCACCACGCTGCCTCCGGCGTACTGCTCGACTGCCAGCTTGACGGCCAGGATCGCCAGCATGATCCAGCCGGCACGCTGGCGCCGCATCGCCGCCGCCGCCGCGCCGGCCGCCCAGGCGGCGTGCAGGAGCGCCGATATCCCCACATACCACTGCAGCTGCGGCTCGCCCCACCACAATCCGGCGTCAATCACCGCCGTCGCGCCCACGAGGGCCAGCAGCCAGTTCAGCGGGCGCAGTTCGCGCGCGTAGAGCACCCACAGCAGCACGAGGCCCGCCGAATCCAGGAGCAGGTGCCGCGCCCCCAGATGGACCCCATGTGCCGTGAGCAGGCGCCACCATTCCCCCGCGCGGATCGCCGCGCGCTCGTAGCGCAACGGCGTGGCCCAGCCGGATCCGCCCGCGGCCAGCAGGCCGAGGAACCCGAGGACCGCCAGCAGGGTCAAACCGTAGCGGCCGTCGCAGTTGAGCGAGCGCAGGAGCGCGGGGTCCGGCTTCGCCGGGTCCTCACGGGCATTTGTTATCATCATCCATGGCCATGCTAACGCCTAAGCCGGCACGGAAACACCATGCGTAGACTCGAGCGCCCAGCCTGGAATTCGGCGCCACCGCTGCTGGCGCGCCAGCGCGGATTCACGCTGATTGAAATCATGGTCGTGGTCATCATCATCGGCCTGCTGGCCGCGGTGGTCGTGCCGCAGTTTCTGAGCCGCGTCGACGACGCTCGCATCGCCAAGGCGAAGCAGGATGTCCAGGCGATACAGACGGCCCTGACCATGTTCAAGCTCGATAACTACGTATACCCGACCACGGAGCTCGGCCTGCAGGCCCTGGTGCAGAAGCCGGATTCCACCCTGATCAAGAATTGGCGCGCCGGGGGCTACCTGCAGCACCTCAACAAGGATCCCTGGGGCAACGCCTATTTGTATGAAATTCCCGGCAAGCATGGCAATGAGTACGACCTGTACACCCTCGGCGCCGATAGCCAGCCGGGTGGCGATGGGATCAACGCCGACATCGGCAACTGGAATCTGGATCAGTAGCGAGCCGTGCGCGCCTCCGCGCCCGTGCCCGCCGCCACGTCTCCGGCCATGAGTCGGAACCGCGCCGCCCGGCGTTTACCGGCGGGCTTCACGCTGATCGAACTGATGGTGGTGATCGTCATCATCGGCCTCGTGGCCGCCGCCACGCTGCTGTCGCTCGGCGGCCGCGGCAAGGACAGCCAGCTCGAGCAGGAGCGCGACCGCCTGGCGGCGCTGATCGACTATGTGCGGGAGCGCGCGGCGCTGCAGACGGTGGAGTACGGACTGCGCTGTGAACAGGGCGGCTTTCGGTTTCTCATGTACGACAACCGCCAGGCACGATGGCTCGAGGATCCGCTGGACGATGCATTGCGCCCGCGGAAGCTCCCCGCCGGACTCGAAGTCGCGCTGGTGATCGAGGGTCGCGCCATCGTGCTGCCGCGAAGCGCGGCAGCGGCATCGCCTCCGGCCGCGACGGCACGGCCCGCTGCCGCTCCAACCCCTGGCAGCGACACGACTCAACTCAGTCGTGCGACTCAAGGCGGCGGTGTGACCCCGACGCCAGGCACTGTGCCGGACCTGACCCCGCAGGTGATGCTGTATTCCAACGGCGATCTGACCAGTTTCAAGCTGACCCTGTCGCGCACCGGCACCGGCCGCAGCACTGCATTGACGGGCTCGAGCGCCGGTAAGTTCGAGGTGGGTGCAATCATCGAGAAACCGACATGAACGGCGAGCGGCGTGTGCGCGGCTTCACGCTGATCGAAGTGCTGGTGGCACTGGTGCTCGTCGCCCTCGGCATGGGCGCTCTCATGACCGCCCTGAATTCCGCGGCACAGGGCACTCTGCAACTGCGCGAGAAATCCTTCGCCGAATGGGTCGGGCTCAATCAGCTGGTCACGGTGCGCCTCAAGTACGCACTGCCCGCGACGGGCAAGAGCGACGGTGAGGTCGAATTTGCGGGCTCGGGTTGGCACTGGCACCAGGAGGTCAGCAGCATGGATATACCTGGGCTCAAGCGCATCGTCATTCAGGTCCGGCACGCCGGCGACAACGTGCCGAAGGATCGATGGCTCGCCACCGTCGTCGGTTTTCGCGGCGATGCCATACGCACTCCGCTGGGCGTGCTGAACGGCTATGACAACGGCGCGTTGCCAGCGGGCGGCGCCGGCGGCGGGCCGCCCACTACGCCGGGCAAGCCCAAGTGATGCAGCGCCGACGGCAATCCGGCTTTACGCTGCTGGAGCTGCTGGTGGCCCTGTTCATCACCAGCATTCTCTTTGCGATGGGATACGGAGCGCTGTCGCAGGCGCTGACGAATCGCAAGGAGGTCGAAGAACAGGCGGCGCGCCTCACCGCCGTGCAGCAGGCGCTGCGCGTCATGGAACAGGACATCGAACTGATGCAGCCGCGGCCGGTGCGCGACGAACTCGGCAACGGCTACCAGAACGCCGTCATCGCCAGCGAGAGCGTGCCGCTGACCTTTACGCGCGGCGGCTGGGCCAATCCGGCGGGGCTCCCCCGCAGTGAGCTGCAGCGCGTGAGCTACCTGCTGCGCGACGGCAAGCTGATCCGGCGCCATCTGCCCGTACTCGATGCGACCGCCGCGGTGCTCTATGAGGAGCGGGAGCTGCTGGATCAGGTCGAGGCTGTGAGTTTCTGCTTCATGGATGGCGGAGGCGGGGACTGCCAGACCACCTGGCCCACCCCCATACGCCAGAATGGCCCTGCGCAGGAATTGCTGCGCGCCCGGCCCGTAGCAATTGAAATCAGGCTGCAACTCAAGGACTGGGGCAAATTGCAGCGCATCGTCGAGATCGCCGGATGAGGGCCGTGCCCCCGGGCAGGGCGGCCGAACAGGGCGTCGCGCTGCTCACGGCGATCATTCTGGTGGCGCTCGCGGCGATCGTGGCCACCGCCATCTCCTGGCAAAGCTCCCTTTCCGCGCGCCGCGCCGTCGCCGTGTTCACCGTGGCACAGAGCCTGGCCCTCGCCGAGGGCGCAGAAGCCATGGCCGCTTACGCGCTTCGCGACAACCGGCAGAAGAACCCGCAGATCGTGGCGCCCAGTCAGAATTGGGCGATACCGTACGGGCCGGTGGAGATAGAGCCTGGCGCAGTGCTGGAGGCCTCGCTGGAAGACCAGGCCGGTAAGTTCAATCTCAACAGCGTCGTGATGGCGCCGGTGGGCCAGGCTCCCGGCACGGCGCCTGCGTCCACGGGCGGGCTGGTAGGCAACCCCACCGGGATCGCTCAGTTCGTGGCGCTGCTGCAGGCCCTGGATCTGGATGTCAGCTACGCGGCGCGCCTGGTCGACTGGATCGACAGTGATGATCAGGCGACCTTTCCTGGCGGCGGCGAGGACAGTTTCTACCTCGCGCAGGAACCGGCGCATCGGGTACCGAATCTCCCGCTGACCAGCATTTCCGAGTTGCTGGCGATGGGCATGGACCGGGCCAGTTACGATCGGCTGGCGCCCTTCGTCACCGCCTTGCCGCCCAACACCAAGCTCAACATCTGCACCGCACCGGGAGTGGTGCTCGACGCGATCGCCGGCCAGCGCAGTTATGCGCTCGACCCGAAGCAGCTGGCGCTGCAACGCCAGAAAAACCCCTGCTTTCCCGACCTGGCTGGCTTCACGAACGGGATGAGCCCGGCGCAAAAGACCGGGCTCAACATCGGCACCACGTCCGGCTTTTTCCGCCTGCGCGCCTGGATCACTATTGGCACCACCCGCTTCAGCTTGTACAGTCTGATCGAGCAGGATCAGAGCGGTCAGACCCGCCCAATTTTAAGAACATTCGGCACGGAATAAGCATGGCGGATTGGCTCATTGTACGCATGCCCCGCGCCACCGAGACCACGGCTCGCTGGCTGGCCGTCGACGCGACCGGGCTGCCCCTGAGCGCCGTGCAGGAGGGCCCGCTCGAGCGGGCGGCGGAAGAGTCCGCCGGCCGCCGCGTGGCCGTGCTGGTGGGCGCGGCCGACGTCCTCTGCCTCGAAATCGAGCTGCCCGAGCGTATCGGAGCGCGCGCGGCAGAGCTCGCACCCTTTGCGATCGAGGAGCGCATCGCCTCGGATATCGAGGCTCAGCACTGTGCCCTGGGCGCGACGGACAAGTCCGGCCGCACGCGCGTCGACGTGGTGGCCCGCTCCTTTCTCGACCACTGCCTGGGGCAGCTCAGCGCCGCCGGTCTCGCGCCCAGCCTGGTGTGCAGTGAGGCGGAGCTGCTGCCGCGCAATCCCGCCTACGCCGTAGCGCTGCTCGATGGCGATACCTTGAGCCTGAGCGCCGGGGAGGCGCCGGTGCTGAGCCTCTCGGCTCCGCCGGGCGCGCTCGCCGGCGCCCTGGCGATCGCCTGCGGCGAAGCGGCTGCCACCGCGGATGTGCTCCTCTACCTGTCATCGCTCGAGTGGAAGAGCCGCTCCGCCGAGATCGAGGGCGTGCGCGCAGCGCTGGGCGGCCTCAAGCTGCAGCTGCTGGGTTCAGGTCCGCTCCCCTGGCTGGCGGCGCAGCTGCCGGCGATGGCGCCGATCAATCTGCTGCAGGGAAGCTACGCGCCACGCGGTAACTTCAGTGCGCACTGGCAACGCTGGCGCATCGCCGCGGGGCTCGCCGCCGCCCTGCTGCTCCTGCATGTCGGCGCGCAGGCCTGGTCGTGGTGGCACCTGGACCACGCGGAGCATGCAGCGGACGGGCTGATCGCCGAGCTGGTGGATCCGCAATGGACCAGCGGCAGCGGCTCGATTCGCGAGCGCGTGGGGCAGGCGCTGGCGAACGCCGAAGGCCGGAGCGGGCGCAATGGCCTGCTGCCGGCGCTGCAGGTGCTCGCCCAGGCCATGAGTGCGGTGCCCGGCTCGCGCATTCAGGCGCTGAGTTTCCGGGACGGCGCGCTGCAGCTCAAGGTGCGCGCGAACGACGCGCAGAGTCTGGATCGCATCAACCAGTCCCTGCGCAGCGCTGGCTGGCAGGCCGAGCTGGTCTCCGGCGCCCCAGCCGGCGATGCCTTCGAAGGCAACGTGCAACTGCGCGCCGGGGCCTCCTGATGCAGCGGCTCCTCGAGTGGTTTCATGGCATCACGCCCCGCGAGCAGCGCCTGGTGCTCATCGGGACCGCCGTCGCCGCCGGCCTGCTGCTGCTGGGTATCCTGCTGCCGTTTGACCGCCACGTCGCGCGTCTCGAGCAGCGCGTGCAGACCAGGCAGGCGGATCTGGCCTGGTTGCAGTCGGTCGCTCCGCAGCTCGGTGCGCTGCGGACCACGGCGCCTGCGGCCAGCCGCGCATCGCTGGTGGTGCTCGTCGATCGGGTGGCGCGCGAGACCGGCATCGCCCGTGCGCTCACCAGCCAGTCGAACGGCGACGGTGCCCTGAGCGTGCGGGTCGAGCAGATTTCATTCGACGCGCTGTTGAACTGGGCCGGTGTGCTGGTGCAGCGGCACGGCGTGCGGGTGATTTCCGCCAGCATCGAGGCCGGCAACAATCCCGGTCTGGTCAGCGCCAGTTTCCTGCTGGCGCTCCCCTGAGTCCGGACTGGCGTCAGGGCAGCACACCGATGCAGGGACGATTTCTGGCGGTCCTGGCGGCGTCGCTGTTTCTGCTCACGGTGCTGATCAGGGCGCCGGCGAGCTGGGCGCTGAAATTTGCCCCGGCTGCAGTGAACTGCTCGCTGCCCGCCGGATCGCTGTGGCGCGGCTCCTGCACCCGGATGAGCGTCGCGGGAGTCGAATTGAGCGACGTCGCCTGGATCCTGCACCCCTGGCCGCTGCTGCGCGCGCATCTGGATCTTGATCTGTCCAGCGCCGATGCGCGTGCACCGGGCAGCGTGCACTTATCGATCAGCCCCGGCGGCCACCTGGTGCTGCGCGAGCTGCACGCCCAGCTGCCGATCGGCACGGATTTTCTGCCGCTGTTTCCCACCACCTGGAGCGGCCGGTTGCGCCTGGAATTCACGCGCGTGGAGTTCGAAGAGCAGCGCCTGCGCGTCCTGCAGGGCACGGCGACAGCCTCCGATCTGGCCCAGCGCCAGCCCCCCATTGTCTACGGCAGCTACGAGCTGCAGTTCGGCGATGCGGCGCGTGGGAGCGAGGTCATCGCGGGAAAGCTGCGCGATCTGGGCGGTCCGCTGGCGGTCACCGGCACGCTGCGGCTGCGCAACGGGAGCGAGTACGAACTCCACGGCCTGGTCAGCGCCCGATCCGGAGCCAGCGCCGAACTGGTGAAAGGCGTGGAATTTCTCGGTGCCAGCGATGCGCAGGGGCGCCGGCCTTTCTCGCTGGCGGGCACCTTGTAGCGCGGACTTACTCGCCCGCGGCGCCCAGAGCGATTTCGCGAAACTCCCCGAGCAGCGGGAAATACAGGGCGGTGCGCACCGGGCCGGGCGCTGCGGCGCGCACCAGGGACGCATAGCGCTGCAATTGCGGCCGGTAGCGCAGTTCCTCTTCCGCCAGGAATGCGGCCAGCTGGCCTCCCTCGTGGCTGCCGGTCTTGTAATCCACGATCCAGCGCTCACCGTCGGCCTCGACGAGCAACCGGTCGATGACGATATTCACCACGCGCCCGGCGTGCCAGCCGCTCATGCGCCACTCGCTGTACGCCACGCGATGATGGCTGCCGAGCAGCCAGCGCCCGCGCGCATCACGCAGCGTGGCGTTGAGCGCGGCGTGGACGCGCGCGCCCGCCGCCGCGCGCTCCGCGGCCACCACACCGTGTTCCGCGAGCCAGCCGTCATAATCTTCCGGCGCCGTATCGACGCTGTCCGGCAGCTCCGGCAGTTGCGCGAGGCGCTGCATTTCCGCATGCACGATCGTGCCGACGGCGCGCGCGGCCAGCCGGACCCAGGAATATTCCGGCTCGCTGGCAACGTCGCGGAGGGAATGCTCCAGGCTCGTGACCGGCACCGGTGGCGGCAGGTCGCGTGGCTCCCAGTCTGCGCTCAGGCGCCAGCCTGCCGGCTCCGGCGCGATCGACGGTTGCGGCGGCTGCGCGCCAGCGGTCTCGTGAGCCGCAGCGGCCGCATGAGCCGCCACGAATTCAGGACCGATGCTCCGCCACAGCAGCGCCAGTGCGGTGCCGGAGCGCGGAGCGGGTTCGCCGGCGCTGTTGACGGGCGCGGCGCCAAACCAATGCAGCTCGCGCCGCGCTCGCGTGGCCGCGACGTACAGCAGGCGCACGCGTTCCAGGCGGGCCCGCTCGCGGCGCAGATGCTGGATGTAGCGCGCCAGCGTGCGCCCGCGTCCCGAACCCTTGGCACTGATCGGTGCCAGCAGCAGTTCGGGGCCGGCGCCCGTCCCCGGTAATTCCAGCCAATGCAGGAGCGGTTCGGCGTCCGCCTGCTGGCTCAGGCCGATGCCGGGCACGATGACGATGTCCCATTCGAGCCCCTTGGCGCCGTGCATCGTCAGGATCTCGACCGCGCCCTTCGGCGCTGCCGGCGCGGCGTAAAGCGCAGCGGCAAATTCATCGAACGCGTCGCCGGAGAGTTCCTCGGCGTGCGGCTCCGCGGCGAGCGCACGCAGGAACTCGCGCGCGTCCAGCAGCTCGCGCTCATCCGAGCAGGCCGCCGGCCCGCCGAGTCGCAACCAGGCCCGATCGACGCGCTGCCACAGCGGCAGGGCCCGCTCCGGTCCGCCAAGGGCCGGCTGCAGCGCGAGGCACAGACGTGCCACCCGGCGTTGCGCGTCCGCCGGGAGCGGCGCCACCCGTGAGGAATCGTTGGCGAGTTCCCACAGCGTCGCCGACTGCGACTCGCACAGGCACTGCAGTTCGGCCATCGACAGGCCCCGCCAGGAGCGCGGCAGCGATCGGTGCCGCCTGCGGCCTGGCCTGCACCAGTATGGCGATCTCGAGGCTCGGATCCTGCGCCCGCCGCGCACGCACCAGCTCCACGATGCCGGCAGCCTCGGCCTCCACCGCCGGCGCGCGATAGGGATGTACGGCCACGGTCCCCGCGAGGTCAGGGCGCGCCGCCACCGCGGGCAGATAGCGGATCGCGGCCAGGCGTGCATCGTCGCGCCTGGGGAACAGGGCCCCGCAGTGGGCATTGACCCAGTCGATGAGTTGCGGCGCCGAGCGAAAATTGCGCCGCAACTGCAGGGACTCCAGGCGCACCGCGCCGATGCCCAGCGCACGCGCGCGCAGGAACAGCGACACCTCGGCCTCGCGAAACTGGTAGATCGACTGCATCGGATCCCCGACCGCGAACAGCGTGCGGCCGTCCTGGCTCTCCCAGCCGGCCGTCAGCGCCTGCAGCAGCTCGAACTGATCGAGAGAAGTGTCCTGAAATTCATCGATCAGGATGTGGCGGATGGCGCTGCCGCATCGCAGCGCCAGATCGGTGGGTTCGCCCTCCTCCGTCAGCGCCGCGCGCGCGGCGGCAGCGACGGCGGCAAAATCGACTCGTCCCTGCACCGCAAATTCCAGCTGCAGTTCGGCGGCGGCATGGCGCAACAGCAACGAGAGCGCCGCGAGGGCCGCGGCATCGTCGGGGCTGACGAAGGCCTCGGGCAGCAGCAGCAGGGTGTTGATCGCTGCCCGGCCGCCATCCAGCCGGGCGAGTTCGGCAACCCAGGCTTCGAGCGCCTGCTTCCCGGCGCGCTGCGCAGGATCGAAGCCTTCTTTCCGGGTCCAGCGCCGGCGCCATTCACCCGCGGCAGTGACGGCCAGTCCCGCCATGAACTGCCAGCGCGGCAGGTCCGCCGGCGTGGCGCTCAAGGCGGAGTCCGCCTCCAGCCAGGCCCGCGCTCCGGCATCGAGGGCGGCGGCCTCACCGGCTGCCGCGCTCATGAGCGTGCGCGCGGCCTGCGCCGCCAGTTGCTCACCTTGTCGCAACTGCGCCGCCGGCAGCGTGGCCAGTGCCTCCTCGAGTTGCTCCGTGACCAGCACTCGCAGGCTCAGCGCGACGCGCGCCTCGAGCGCCGGCCCTTCGTTTGCCAGCACCCGCGGTAACCAGTGGGCGCGCTGCCGCAGCATCAGAACCAGCAGCTCCTCGAAGCGCGCCCAGTCGTTGTCCAGGCGGCCGAACAGCAGCTGCACCGGCCCGACCAGCTCCCTATCGGCGAGCGCACGCTGGAGTACGCGCCGCGCCGCGGCGGCATAAAGCGCCTGGGCCGGTTCGGCGATCTGGAGCCGCAATCCGCTCCGTGCGGCGATCGGCAGTTGCGCCGCGAGGGTCTGGCAGTAGGCATCGATCGTCATCACCCGCAAGCGCGCCGGCGTTTCGAGCAATCGCCAGTCGCGCTTCCGATCCTGGCGCAGCGCGGCGGCCGCGAGCGGGGTCTCCAGTTCCCTTCCGCCCTGCCCCTCTCGCGCCGCCTGCAAGGCGTGCAGCACACGCGTGCGCATCTCCGCGGCCGCCTTGCGCGTGAAGGTGAGGGCTAGGATCTCCTCCGGCTCGTCAACTGTCGTCAGCAGCGCCAGCAGACGGCAGCTCAGCACGGTGGTCTTGCCCGAACCGGCCGGCGCCTGCAGCAGGAAGGAGCGCCGGGTATCGAGAGCCGTGGCGCGTGCGTCCGCATCGGCGCGCAGCGCCTGCGTCTCAGTCAGGGGCGGAGATTCAGACGCCATCGTCCGGCCCTTCTTCGCTTTCAGGATCAGGCGGCGGCTGCCGGGCCGCCGCGATACGGCACAAGCCGGCCAGGTGGCATTCCTTGCAGGCGCCGGCCAGCGGCTGCACCGAGGCCAGGCCCGCGGCAAATTCACCCGCCAGTGTATCGATGACTCTGCGCCAGTGAACCAGCAACTCGGGGAACGGCGCGCTCGGAGCACGCGTGCGACTGAGCGCGGGCAGCAAGGCGGGATCGGCCGCAGCGCCGCACCAGCGGATGCCTTCCGCCGCCAGGTGCACGGTGGCAATTCCGGCCAGCGGCGCGGGCGCGAGCATGGCGTAGGCGAGCAGCTGTGCCTGGCGCGGGCGTTCATCCAGCGGACGGAAACTCTTCGCGCTGCCACTCTTATAGTCCAGGACAATGAGGCGCCCGTCATCCAGCCGATCGATCCGGTCCATGCGCACGCGCAGGGGGAGCCCGCCCAGTTCGCCCTCCTGGTTCATTTCGAGCTGGCTGACCGTGAACTCCGCCGCTTCGGCGCGCGCCAGGTCCTGGCGCAGCAGGGCCAGGATCTGCGCCTCGAGGCGTTGCTGCTCGTTGTCCACCAGCGCAGCGGCGAGCGGTAGCGCACGCCGCGCCAGGCGCACCTTCAGGGCGCGCGCCACGGCCGAGCGCACCACGGCGCCGAGGGCTTGCGCATCGCGCGACTGCGCCTGCAGGACGCGGGAGCCCTGCAGCTCGCGCCAGAGCAGTTCGAGCGCCAGGTGCAACAGCTGGCCGCGCTCGCGCCGATCGAGGCCCGGCACGGGTTCGGGCACCCGGATGGCGCCGAGGCGCAGTTCGGCAACAGCGCGGAATGGACACAGGGATTGCAGCTGCAGGGATCGGGTGCCGCCGGGGAGCAGTTGCTGGCGCGGCCAGGCGTTGGCTCGCTCCGGCGGGCGCGGCTCGAGCCGTGCCGAACGATGGATGGCCTGCACAAGCCGGTCCGCACACGGGACGGCCTGCAGCCGCTCGGCGTTGCCCGGCCGCGGGAGTGGCGCCGGCGCCAGCAGGAGGCTGGGCTCCAGTGGCACTTCCCCATCGAATTCCGGCCAGCTGTAGACCAGCTGCCCGGTGCAGTTCGCCCAGGCGCTCATCGCGCGCTGTGCGGCCAGCAGCTGCCCTTGCGGGCTCGCTGCCGGCAGGCCCCGCTCGCGTTGCATGAGGATCGGCAGGAAGGGTTCGGGCTGGGGCGGCAAGGGCCAGCGCTCTGCCCCCAGACCCGCCACCCAGATGCCGTCGTAGTCCACCAGGGGGTCATGCAGGGACGCCGTGAGCGTCACCGGCACGTCAGCGCTTTCGGCCTCGAAGGCCGTCCTGGTGGCCAGGGCGCTCAGCAGTTCATGGGCTTGCTCCGGCCCCAGCTGACTCCCGCCCGCCCCGAGCCGGTCCAGTTCCCCGAGGAGCTCCCGGAAGCGCTCGCGCTGCTGCAGCTCCACGCTGCCCAGCGGCGCGGTGCCGGCCCAGCCCATGGCGTCCAGCATTTCGACATAACGCCGTGCCCACCACCCTGCTCCGGCGCGCGTGCCGCGGGGCAGGCTCATCGCAGGGGCGATCGCTTCCAGGACCGCGCCCAGTCCCGCTGCAGGGCCGCGCGTCTCCCCGCGCGCCAGCTCCCGCAGCTGCGCAAAGTCCGCCGTATGGACGTTGCGCTCGCGCAGCAACAATTCGAGCGCGGCGCGCTGGGCCGGTGTACCGCAGCTCAGATACGGGGAACGCAGGAGCGCGGCGGCCTGGCTGAAGGGGACGGGCGCGCTGGCCAGGGCCAGCAGGCCGAGGGCCGCGCGAATCAGGGGGTAGCTGCTCAAGGCTTGCCCGCCTTCCAGCGCGAACAGGGCATCGCCCAGCCCGACGGCCCCGCCGTGCAGCGCGTGCTCGAAGGCCTGAATCGCCGCGGCGCGCCGCTCTCCCAGTTCGGGGATCACCACCAGCAGGCGGGCGCGGGAATCCTGCTCGAGCCGCTCGCGGCACCATTGGGCCGCCAGGCGCAGTTCGTCGTCGCGACTGGCACCGGAGCGCAGCTGATGGGCGTTGGCAACAGGCGCTGGCGGCGCGCCGTCCTCCGCGAAGGCGCCGCCCAGGGCTCGCAGCCGAGCTTCCAGCGCAGTGCCCAGCGGCGCGAAACCTGCGAACAACAGGAGCCCCTGGGTTGCCTGGGCCTCCTCCAGCACGGCGGGCCAATCGCCGGCTGCATAGGCCTGGCGTCCACGGCAATGCCGCGCGACGGCCGCCCGCGCCCGTTGCAGCACGCTATATTCAGCGGCCGGTGTACCCGCCCAGCGCAGATTCCAGGCGTCCTGCAGCATCGAGGCGCGGTGCAGCCCGTCGGCGAGGCCCGCCGGGTGCATCACCCCCAGGCCCTCGCAGGCCTCCTCAGCCGCTTCGCGCCACAGCAGCCATTCCTCGCCCCAACCCAGCCGGCGCCGGCCCCGCAGCACCCCGCGGCGAGCCTGTTCTGCGCAGCGTTCAAGCCATGCGGGCCAGCTGCAGACATCGGGAGTCGACCAGGCCCTCGATCCGCTCGCGAGCCGCTGGCGGGTGTGTGCCAGGCGCACGGCCACCTCGCGCTGGCGGCTCGGCACGACGACCGTTCCGCCCCGCTCCAGGACACTCGCAATCTGGGATTGAGTCAGTGACAAATCAGGTCACTAACAGCCGCTCTTCAAGCCAGCCGCTCTTAAAGCTGGCTCAGCACATGCTCGGCGGCCGAAACCTTGAACTCACCCGGGGCCTCGACGAGCACCTGCGTGGCGACACCGTTGTCGACGACGAGGGCAAAGCGCTGGCCACGAACCCCCATGCCGAATCCGCGGGCATCGAGCTCCAGTCCGAGCGCGCGCGCATAGTCGCCGTTACCGTCGGCGAGCATCTGCACCGTCGTGCCGGTATTGGCGCTCTTGCCCCAGGCGCTCATCACATGCACGTCGTTGACCGCCATGCAGGCGATGGTGTCGATCCCCTTGGCTTTGAGCTGAGCCGCCTGGCCGAGGTAACCGGGCAGGTGCTTGGCGGTGCAGGTCGGCGTAAAAGCACCGGGGACGGAAAACAATACCACCCGCTTGCCGTTGAACAACTCGGCGGTGCTCAGATCCTGCGGGCCCTTCTCACCCATGACCCGGAACTTGCCCGCGGGCATCCGGTCGCCGGGCTTGATCGTCATGGATCAGTGCCTCCTCTCGGTACCGGGCCTGTCAGGAGCGAGCCTCCAGCACCCACAGTTTGGCCAGACGAGCGTATTTCGGATCGCTCGTGGCCCTGCCAAAGGCCTTGACGGCCTCGGCCTTGTTCTTGCTCCGCTCATAGGCCATGCCCAGCAGCAGGTAGGCCTCGTCGGGATGCTTGAGCTTGCCCCTGGCGATGCCACTGGTGATCGCAGCGACCGCCTTGTCGGGCTCGCCGAAACCGAGGTAGGCCGCGCCCACCTGCACATAGTCGTCGCCGGTCGCGGCGCCAGCCGCATCCTTCTCGTCGCGCGCCATGCTGGCCCGATCCTCGTTGGCCACCTTGCGCACCTTGTCGAGCAGTCGCTGGCTGCGCTCTTTCTCGTGCGCGTCGGTGTACAGATTTTTCGCCAGAGCCTGCTCCAGCACCGACTGTGCTTCACCCGGGTTTCCCTGGTCGAGCGCAATCTGTGCCATTTCAGTGTAATCGCCGCCCTTCTTGAGCACGCCCACCTGCGCCATCAGGCGGTAGGTCATGAGCAGCAGCCGATCATCGATCTTGGTGCTGCGATTCGGCAGCACGCCGACCATGGCATTGGCCCAGTAGTCCGGTTTCGGATAATTGACGATCAGCTTTTCCACCGCGCGAGCGGCCGCTGCGTCGTCCTTGACCTTGAGCGCACAGGTCCAGATCAGGCTCAGTGCCTTCTCGGCGGGCTTGCGTCCGGCCTGCTCATCGTGTTCAACAATGGCCTCCATGCCCGCGAGCGCCTCCTTGTACTTGCCATTCAGGAAGTAGGCCTGGGCAATGGTGAGGGCCGTATCCGCGCTGAGATCACCCGCGGCGCGCGCCCGCTCGCCATACAGGACGGCCTTGTCGTAGTCCTTGTCCTGGTAGTCGATGCTCATCAGGGTGCGCAGCAGCATGGGCTTTTGGGCTGACGGCAGATAGGGCGAATCGATAACGGCCTCAATTGAGGTCGCCGTTTCTGCGTAGTTGCTCTGTGCGCCGTAGGCCGCCATCTGGAGCGAGTGAATCACGAAATCATCGTAGGCGTTGCGCGGCGTGACGGCTGCCGCTTCGCGCGTCTTGGTCAGGACTTCGTTGTAGTTCTTCGCCGCCAGCGCCTCCTGCGCGGCCTTGAGGATCTTCGCCGTGCCCTTGCTCACCTGCCCCTGCTCTTCGGCATGCAATACGCCACTGCCAAGGGCAAGGGCGAGAACTGCGGCGAACGTTACTGCAACACGAGTCATAGTGAACCTCTGGGCGGGTCTGGAGCTAGCTGATTGACCCACAAGATTGGAGCGACAGGCCCTGCGATCGTTCCAGGCGCTGGCCACGACGCCGCAATTTACCAAGACCAATCAGGCAGTTATTCCGCGAATTCCGTCGTATTCACAAACCCGATCTTCAGCATCTGATTGCGCTGCGCCGAAGCGAGCACCTTGGCGGTCGTATCGTAGTGTGAGCGCTTATCGGGACGCAGGTGGATCTCGGGCTGCTCAGGTTTGGTGCGCTCGCTGCGAAAGAAACCATCGAGCTGCGAAAGGTCCACCTTGTTGCCATTCCAGTAGATGCTGTCGTCGAAATCGACGTCGAGATTGATGACGTCGGGCAATACCTCCGGCGGGATCGCATGCGGATCCGGCGGCGGCATGTCGAGCTTGACCGCGTGCGTCTGGATCGGCAGCGTCATGATCAGGGTGACCAGCAGCACCAGCATGACGTCGATTAACGGTGTCGTGTTGATGTCGCACATCACACCCGACTTGTCGCCACCTACACTCATCGACATGACTGCTACTCCGCTCCGCTACTGCTTCTGTCGGTTGCTCTGGATCCTCATCAACGCCCGACACCGCGATCGGGTTCGGTGATGAAGGCGATCTTCACGATGCCGCCGCGCTGGATCGAGTACAGCGTCCGGCCGATGGCTTCATAGCGCACGCCCGCATCACCGCGGATATGGATCTCGGGCTGGGGCACCTTGACCGCTTCGACGACGACTTTCCGGATCAGCGCATCCCGGTCGGCGACCAGCACGCCGTTCCACCAGACCTGCCCCGCCGCATCTACCGTGATGTTGATGTTCTCCGGTTTGGTCTTGGTCGCGATATTCACCGCCTTGGGCAGCGTGACGGGCACGGTCTTGGTGATGATTGGAATGGTGATCAGGAAAATGATCAGCAGCACCAGCATGATGTCGACCAGCGGCGTCGTGTTGATGTCCGACATGATGCCGTGCTCTTCGGAATCCCCACTCTGGACATTCATTGACATGTTGAACTTACCTGTGACTCAAGTTTGGGCGGTGCTCAGAGGCTACTTGCGAGCAACCGCTCCTGCGCCGCTTTCCACTCGCGCCCCGCCCACCAGGTAGGCGTGCAAATCGCCGGAGAAGTTGCGCAGGCTGTCCTGCAGGCCCTTGTTCCGGCGCAGCAGCCAGTTGTAGCCCAGCACCGCGGGGACCGCGACGAACAGACCGAGCGCGGTCATGATCAGCGCCTCGCCCACCGGGCCGGCAACCTTGTCGATACTCGCCTGGCCGGCGATACCGATGGCGATCAGTGCGTTCAGGATGCCCATGACGGTGCCGAACAGGCCGACGAAGGGCGCGGTGGATCCCACCGTCGCGAGGAACGCCAGGCCATCGGAGAGCTTGCCGTTGACCAGATCGGTCGCGCGCATCAGCGCCATGGTGATCCACTCGTGCAGATCGATGCGATCGGTGAGCCGTCCCTCGTGGTGCGAGGCCGCTCGCAACCCGTCTTCGGCGATGAAGCGGAAGTCATCGCCCTTGGGCAGGCGCTCCACGCCGTCCTTGATCGAGGGCGCGGTCCAGAACTGCTTCTCCACAAGCCGGGCCGACTTCTTCATGTTTCGCTGGTCCCACACCTTTGTGAAGATGATGAACCAGGAGCCGAGCGACATAATGACCAGGACGATCAAGGTGGCGCGCGTGACCATATTGCCGTTAACCCATAGGGGGATCAGGCCATAGACCTGTTGAGTGGCGGCGGCGGGACTATCCATGTTTATTCCTCTTGCTTTGTCTTGTACTCAGGTCCACTGACCGTGTTGAATCGCGAATCTAATCCTTCGGCTTGAAGGTCACCTTGTAATTCTTGCAGGAAGCGGCGGGCTTGCCCTCGATGGTGCCGGCCTTGAACCGGCCCGCCGCCATGCACTTTGCGGCCGCTTCATCGAGCATCGGGAAACCCGAAGTGGTCACCAGCTCGATGGTACGGTCGATCTTGTTGTTCACGCCCACGCAGACCTTGACGACCGCGGAGCCGTGCTGGTCCAGGCGCAGCGCCTGCGGCGGATAGTAGTCCTCGCCGCAATCGGGCTGCTGCACCGTGACGACCGGCGTGGAAGCGACGATGGCCACCGGGCGCGGCGGCGGCGGCCGATCGGTCACGGCGATGACCGGAGCCTCGATCGGGATATTGATCGTGATGATCGGGGGCGGGACGGAAACGGGCGGCGGGCGGTCCAGGTTGGGCTTCGGCGGCGGCGGCGGTGTTTCCTTGACCTCGTCGGTCTTGATGATGTTGACCTGCACGTCCTTGATGACCTGCAACACCATGGCCTTACCAAAGCCGTTAATGAAGGCCCAGGCGATGAACACATGCAGCGCAACGATCGCCGCGAACGCCATGATGCGCCGCTGGTTGTAACCTGTACCGTGCATGTACCCCGCCATATATTTTTTTTACCTCGTAGCCAGGCGCCCGCCCGGCGGGTCCCAAAGGAAAGTCATTGCCCCGGTAATCCGCAGGGCCCCGCGCCTCGTTGAGCGCGAATAACCTCTACCGTCTGAACTTTAGCCGCAACGACTCGCCGTTACAACCCTCCAAGAAATGCGCCTTTAGTCGGCCAGGTCGGTGACCGCTCCCAATGATGCGCTGCTTACCACGCGGGCGTATTTGGCCAAAACACCCCGGCTTGCATAGGGCTTGCGCGGCCGGCTCGCCCGGGCGCGCCGCCGCAGTTCGCTGGCCGGCAGCTCGACCTCGATGCGCCGGCGTGTGGCGTCGATGCTGATCCGATCCCCGTTGCGCAGCAGCCCGATGGGGCCGCCCACGGCGGCCTCGGGCGAAACGTGCCCCACGACAAAGCCGTGGCTGCCACCCGAGAAACGCCCATCGGTGATCAGGGCCACCTTGTCGCCCAGGCCGCGGCCCACGATGGCACCGGTGGGGCTCAACATCTCGCGCATTCCCGGTCCCCCCTTCGGCCCCTCGTGCCGGATCACCACGACCTCGCCCGCCCGCACGCGTCCGGCCAGGATCGCCTGCGTCGCACGCTCTTCACCGTCGTACACGCGCGCCGGCCCTGCAAAGCGCAGCCCTTCCTCGCCGGTGATCTTGGCCACCGCGCCCTCTGGGGCCAGGTTGCCGTATAACACAACAATGTGGCTGTTCGCCTTCAGCGGGTTGTCCAGGGGCCGGACGATGTCCTGGCCGGGCGGATAGGGCTGCACGGCACTCAGATTCTCCGCCACGGTGCGCCCCGTCACGGTCAGACAGTCCCCGTGCAGCAGACCGGCCGCCAGGAGCGTGCGCATGAGCGGCTGCAGTCCACCGATGGCGATCAGCTCGGACATCGAGTAGCGGCCGCTGGGACGCAGATCCGCGAGCACCGGTACGCGCCGGCCGACGCGCGTGAAATCGTCGAGCTTCAATCGCACCCGCGCCGCCTGGGCGATGGCCAGCAGGTGCAGCACCACGTTGGTGGAACCGCCCAGCGCAATGCTCACCGTGATGGCATTCTCAAAGGCCCGGCGCGTGAGGATATCGGCGGGCCGGAGTCCCTGTTTCAGCAGCCCCACCACGGCTGCGCCAGCGCGGCGGCAATCCTCGCGCTTGGACTCCCCGACCGCCTCCTGTGCCGAGCTGTTCGGCAGGCTCAGTCCCAGCGCCTCGATCGCCGAGGCCATGGTGTTGGCGGTGTACATCCCACCGCAGCTGCCCGGCCCGGGGATCGAAGTGCGCTCGACCTCGTCCAGCTCTGCGGCGGAGAGTCTCCCGGCCGCATGAGCGCCCACCGCCTCGAAAACCGACACGATGTCGCGCCGCTGCGCACCGGGACGAATCGTGCCGCCGTAGACAAAGATGGCGGGACGGTTCAGCCGCGCCATCGCCATGGCGCAGCCGGGCATGTTCTTGTCGCAGCCGCCGATGGCGACGAATCCGTCGAAGCCTTCCGCGCCGACCACCGTCTCGATCGAATCGGCGATCACCTCGCGCGACACGAGCGAGTAGCGCATGCCGGGCGAGCCCATCGAGATGCCGTCCGAGACCGTGATGGTGTTGAAGGGCACGCTCTTTCCGCCGGCCGCATCGGCGCCGTGCCCCGCTTCGCGCGCCAGCTCGGCGATGTGCATATTGCAGGGCGTGAGATTCGACCAGGTCGAGGCAATGCCAATCTGTGGCCGGGAAAAATCAGTGTCGCTGAAACCCACCGCGCGCAGCATGGCCCGCCCGCTCGCCCCCACTCGAGCCATTCGTAACAGATCATCCCCAGGGGCGGTGCCAGCAGGCCACGCACGCCGGTGAGCGTGACGTGCACGCCCATGTAGTGCTGCGCACGGCCGAGCGAGGCGAAATCATTATGGCCCAGATTCCACCCGAGGTTCGCGCCCGCATAACTGGCACCTACCAGCACCGCACCGGCCCACAGCAGCCAGGGCAGACGCAGCATCACCGCCAGCGTCAGGACCACGATGGCGCCCACCAGGGCCCAGCATTGCCGCGAGCGGTATTCGATGATATGCCCGCGATCGAACAGTCGCGCCCACAGCGGCAGGAACAGCGGCGTCAGCATCAGCGGCACGACGGTCAGCAGCAGGATCTGCGTCAGGCCGCCCAGGTGCAGCCGATCCGTGAACAGCACGACCAGCTGCGCGTTCATCATCAGGTTGCCCGAGCCGTAGAGCCCCAGCCAGAACATGTAGGCGCGGAAGCCCGAATCCTGGCGCAGGATTTCCCGCAGCATCGACAGGCTGAAGGCCCCGTCCGCCAGACCACTCCCCGCCTCCGCGGCGAGCAGCCGGTACTGGCGGCGCACCCGCACGGCACGATACTGGAGCGCTGCCAGCAGTCCGCACAGGGCCGCAAACAGGTACAGCCAGCGGGCGGCCGGCGTGTGCAGATCGAGTATCCAGCCGGCCAGCAGGGCGATGGCGGCAACGCCCAGCGAACCGGCGATCACGATGCGGCCGGTGATGCGGGCCATCACGTGGCGAGGGTAGTTGGCGCTCCACACCGCGGCCCGCACCGTGAGGATCCCCGCCCACAGCACGCGGGCGATGATCACCGCGGCGATGGTCAGCACCAGGCCCGAGGCGGCAAAGGGCGCCAGGGCGATCAGCCCGACCGAAACCGCGAAGGCGGCCTGGAGGCTGGCCAGCACCCCGACCCGCGCACGACCGTGCGCCAGATTGGCCCAGGCAAAGCTGGAGATGTTCGCGAGCGCCGGCGCGCCGCTGACCAGCGCCACGGCGAAATTCACCCAATGCGGTGCCACCAGGCCCGCGAATCCCTTTTTCACCAGCACGGCGACGGTGCCGCCCTCGACCAGCCCGCTGGTGATGCCCAGCAGCGTCCAGGGCCACAGCTCGCGGGCGTACATCGCTTCAACGAGCAGGCTGGGACGCGCGCCCGCCGCCTCGGTATCAGGGCTGGGGCGCGCCTCAGCCAAATTTCCGGCGAATCAGCGCGTACAGGGCGCGCAGCCCCTGCGTATCGGCACCTTGCGGCCGGCCGGGGCGGTCCTTCGGGTTCCAGGCGTACAGGTCCAGGTGCAGCCAGTCGGGTGTCGCGGTGACGAAGCGCTTCAGGAACAGCGCCGCGATGATGGCTCCGCCAAAGGTACCGGCCGAGACATTGTTGAGATCCGCCACGCGACTGGACAACTCCTCGTCATAGCCGGCCCACAGGGGCAGGGGCCAGAGCGGGTCGCCGACGCTTTCCCCTGCGGCCTGCGCTTCGGCGGCCAGGGCGGCGCGGCTGGCGAACAGCGCGGGCAGATCCGGTCCCAATGCCGTGCGGGCCGCGCCGGTGAGCGTGGCCAGGTCGATGAGCAGATCCGGGCGCTCCGTGTCGGCATCGGCGAGTGCATCGGCCAGCACGAGCCGTCCTTCTGCATCGGTATTGCCGATTTCCACCGTGAGACCCTTGCGCGAAACCCACACATCGCCGGGCCGGTAGGCGGCGCCACCGACGCTGTTTTCCACGGCTGGAATGAGCACCCGCAGTTGCACGGGGGCCTGGAGCGAGAGCAGCAGCCGGGCCAGCCCCAGCGCACAGGCCGCTCCACCCATATCCTTCTTCATCAGCAGCATGCCGGCCGAGGGCTTCAGATCGAGACCGCCGCTGTCGAAGCACACGCCCTTCCCGACCAGCGTCAGGCGCGCAGCCCCGGCCTTCGGCCAGCGGCAATCGATAAGGCGCGGCGGCCGGCTGCTGCCCTGCCCGACCGCATGAATCAGGGGGTATTGGCGGCGCAGCGCTTCCCCGCTGCATTCGACGAATTGCCCGCCAAATTCTTCGGCCAGAGCGGCAGCGGCCTGCGCCAGCTCGGCCGGACCGAGCTCATTGGCCGGCGTGTTGATGAGATCGCGCGACCAGGCGATGGCCGTGGCGGCGGCCTCGGCATAGGCCGCGTCCGCACGCTTCGGCCTGACCAGGTGCACCGCGCAGTCCGCCTTGGGCTGGCTGCGGTAACGGTTGAAGCGGTAGCTGCCGAGCAGCCAGCCGAGCGCGAACGCGGTCGCCGCCGCTTCCGGCAGCTCGGTGGCGAGGCTGTAGTGGCCCGCAGGCAATCGTTCCGCACAGGCCGCCCCATCCCAGAGGCAGAGTTGGGAGGCGTCCGTGAGTGCACCCAGACCGCCAACGGCCGCGGCGATGCCGCCCGCCGCGGCTGGAATCGAGATGATCCGGGCGCGCTCGGCCAGAAAGCCGTGGCTACCCAGCCAGGCCGCGGCCGGCGGCTCCATGCGCGCCAGAAACTGGGGCAACTGGCTTTCGGTCACGAGCCAGAGCGGCACGGCGGCGGCGCTGTTTTCAGACCCCAGGAGCATGCTCACTAGCTTAACCTTTTGGCGCTGTGCCCGGCGCGTTTAGCACCCGCCGCATTGACAAGCGCACCATGCCATGGTGTCATCCAAAGAGGTTCAGTCCTCAGCTAGAGATTCATGCAACCACAGGCACTTCCGCCCCTTTCCGACCAGGCCAGCCGCGAGGCTCTGGGCCTGCTGCTCCTGCGTAGCAGTCCGTGCGGGTGCTGCATGTTGAGCTGAAGTCCACAGGAAGCCACATCACCAGAACCCCGCACCGGCCGCCGATGCGGGGTTTTTTTTGAAACATCGGAGATTGCACATGCAGTTCTATTCGCAACGGGACGTCGACAGGAAGGCCCTCAAGGGCGCGCGCGTCGCCGTGCTGGGCTACGGCAGCCAGGGCCGGGCCCAGGCCCTCAATCTCAAGGACAGCGGCTTCAACGTGGTCGTCGGTGTGCGCAAGGGCGGACCAAGCTGGAAGAGCGCCCGGCGTGACGGCCTCGCGGTCGCCGAGCCCTCTGCCGCCGTCGCCGGTTCGGATGTGGTCGCAATGCTGGTCCCGGACCTGGCCCAGAAGAAACTCTACCTGGAGATCAAGGCCAGTCTCGAACGCAAGGCCACGCTACTGTTCGCGCACGGATTCAACATTCACTTCAGGCAGGTCAGGCCGCGCAAGGACCTCGACGTCGTCCTCATTGCGCCCAAAGGTCCCGGCGATCTGGTGCGCCGGCAGTTCCAGCAGGGCTACGGCGTGCCCTGCCTGATCGCGGTGTTCCAGGATGCCACGGGCAAGGCGCATCAGCGCGCGCTCGCCTACGCCCACGGGATCGGCGGCACACGCGGCGGCGTGCTGGAGACCACCTTTGCCGAGGAGACGGAGACCGATCTGTTCGGTGAGCAGGCGGTGCTCTGCGGGGGCGCCACCGAGCTGGTCGTCCAGGGCTACGAGACGCTCGTCGAGGCGGGCTATCAGCCCGAGGTCGCCTACTACGAGTGCCTGCACGAGCTGAAGCTCATCGTCGATCTGCTGCACGAAGGTGGCATCACCAAGATGCACAAGTACATCAGCGATACCGCGAAGTTCGGCGACCTGACGCGCGGCCCGCGCATCATCAACGAGCGCGTGCGCAAGGAAATGCGCAAGATACTCAAGGAGATCCGCAGCGGCCGCTTCGCGCGCGAGTGGATCCGTGAGAGCGAAGCGGGCGGCGCCAACTACCGGCGCCTGCTGAAGGCCGACCTTGATCAGCCGATCGAGAAGGTCGGCGCGAAGCTGCGCGCCCGCATGCCCTGGCTGAAGGCCACGCGCTGAGCGCACAGCCCATGGCCGACACCCCATGAGTCAATCCAACCCCCAGGAGGCCGTCATGGCTCCCGACCCGGACAGAGTGCTGATTTTCGACACAACCCTGCGCGACGGCGAGCAATCGCCCGGCTGCACCATGACGCAACCGGAGAAATCGGTTCACGCCGTGGCGCGCGAAGTGCAGGGTCCGATCATCGCGGCCCTCGCCCGCTGCACCCGCGATGACATTGAGAAGGCGGCACGGGCACTGGAACCCGCGCCGCGCCGCCGCCTGCACCTGGTCCTCGCCACCAGCGCGATCCACCGCCAGTACAAGCTGAACATGGCGCAGGATGAGATCGTGCGCAGCGCCGTGGCGGCGATCCGCCTCGCCCGGGAGTTCTGCGAAGACGTGGAGTTCTCGCCCGAGGATGCCTCGCGGACGGAACTGGATTTCCTTGCGCAGGTGGTCGAGGCCGCGATCGAGGCGGGCGCCACGACCATCAATATTCCCGACACCGTGGGTTACACGGTGCCCGACGAATTCGGCGAACTGTTCCGCTATCTGCGCCAGAACGTGCGCGGCATCGATAAGGTGCGCCTCTCGGTGCATTGCCACGATGACCTGGGGATGGCGGTGGCCAACAGCCTCACCGCGGTCGTCGCCGGCGCCCGCCAGATCGAGTGCACGATCAATGGGATCGGCGAGCGGGCCGGCAACTGCTCGCTCGAGGAAGTCGTGATGGCGCTCGCCACGCGCTCGCAGTTCTTCAATCTCAAGACCGGGGTGCAGACCAATCGGCTGTACCCGGTGAGCCGCCTGCTCGCAAGCATCACCGGGCAGCCGATTCCGCGCAACAAGGCGGTGATCGGGGAGAATGCCTTCTCGCACGAGGCGGGAATCCACCAGCACGGCATGCTTCAGCACCGCACCACCTACGAGATCATGCGCCCTGAGGATGTCGGCGTCCCGCGCAGCAGTCTCGTGCTCGGCAAGCACAGCGGCCGGCACGCGTTTCGCGACCGGGTGCGCGAGCTGGGCTTCGAACTCGAGGAACTCGAGCTCAATCGCGTCTTCGAGGAATTCAAGGCGCTGGCGGATCGGAAAAAGGAGCTCTTCGACGGCGACATCGAAGCCCTGGTGCTGCGCGCCGAAGGATCCGCCCACGGACCCTGGACGCTCCTCAACCTCGAGGTGCACTCGCAGCTGGGGGCTGCGGCCAACGCCACCGTCCGCCTGGAGCACGCCGATGGCCGCGCGCTGAGCTGCCAGAGCAGCGGCGATGGCCCGGTGGATGCCGCCTACAAGGCCATCGAGCAGGCCACCGGTCTGGTCGTGAGGGTGCGCAAGTTCGAAGTGCACGCCGTGACGGTCGGGGAAGATGCGCAGGGTGAGACCGTGATCTATGTGGATTACAATAACCGCAGCTATCGCGGTTCGAGCGTATCCACCGACATCATCGAAGCGAGCTGCAAGGCGCTGCTCGAGGTGATCAATCGCATCGCGCAATCGCAGCAGGGCGGTGCGCGTCTGGCCGCGCGCGAAGCGGCGACACAGGCCAGCAGTGCCGCGGCACTGGCCGAAACCAAGTAGGCCCTGTGGCTTTATCATTCAAGTGAATCTCTGAGGAACACATGCCCATTCCAGCAACCGACTACATCTGGTTCAACGGCAAGCTCGTGCCCTGGGAGAAGGCGACGGTACACGTGCTCTCGCACGCGCTGCACTACGGTTCGTCCGTGTTCGAGGGCATCCGCGCCTACGCCACGCCACGCGGCGTCGCCGTCTTCCGGCTGCGCGATCACACGCGACGGCTGTACGACTCGGCCAAGATCTACCGCATCCAGATCCCATACGAGGCCGCTCAGATCGACGCGGCCTGCCGCGAGACCGTGGCCGTCAACCGTCTCGCGCGCGGCGCCTACCTGCGCCCGGTGGTCTTTCGCGGCTATGGCGAGATGGGAGTCGTGCCAAAGGTCGAACCGCCGATCGACGTGGCCATTGCGGCCTGGGAATGGGGCAAGTATCTGGCAAATGACAGCGACGCCGAGGGCGTCGATGTGTGCATTTCCTCCTGGCAGCGCATGGCGCCCAACACCATCCCCGCGATGGCCAAGGCTGCCGGCAATTACCTCTCCAGCCAGCTGATCAGCCTCGAGGCCAAGCGTCTGGGCTTCGCCGAAGGGATCGCCCTCACGACCGATGGCATGGTCAGCGAAGGCGGCGGCGAGAACCTGTTCCTCGTCAAGGACGGCGTGCTTTTGACACCCGCCCTCGCCCACTCTGTGCTCGGCGGCATCACCCGCAACACCGTCATTCGCCTGGCCGGCGAACTCGGCGTGGAAGTGCGTGAATGCGCCATACCCCGGGAGCTTCTGTACCTCGCCGACGAGCTTTTCTTCACAGGCACGGCCGTTGAAGTCACCCCGATCCGTTCGGTCGATCGGATCACGGTGGGCGGCGGGCGGCGCGGCCCGCTCACCGAGAGAATCCAGCAGGCCTTCTTCGGACTCTTTGATGGGCGCACCGAGGACAAATGGGGCTGGCTGGACTACGTCGACGAGCTCCGCCACGCCAAGGTGGCCGCAGCGCGTTGACGTGAAAACCCTGTTCCAGAAGATCTGGGAACGCCATGAGGTCGTCCCGGAGACGCCCGAGACACCGGCGGTCCTTTACATCGACCTGCATCTGCTGCACGAAGTCACCACGCCTCAGGCCTTTACCATGCTGCGCGAACAGGGCCTGCGGCCTCGCCGCCCCGATCTGGCGCTCGCCACGATGGATCACTCCACGCCGACGCGTACCGAGCAGGTCTTCGGCGGCGCGCCGATTGCAGTGGAATCGGCTGCGCTGCAGATCGCGGAGCTGGAAAAGAATTGCGCCCAGGCCGGCATCGAACTGTTCAACCTGCGCAACGCCGCCCGCGGCATCGTGCATATCGTCGGACCCGAGCTGGGGCTGACTCAGCCCGGCAAGACTGTGGTCTGCGGGGACAGCCACACCAGCACGCACGGAGCCTTCGGCGCCCTGGCCTTCGGCATCGGCACGACCGAGGTGGCGCATGTGCTCGCCACCCAATGCCTGCTGCAGCGGCGCCCGAAGACCTTCGCCATCGAGGTGGAGGGCGCGCTGCCCGCCGGCGTCACGGCCAAGGATCTGATCCTGGCCATCATTGCCCGGATCGGTGTCGCCGGTGGCACGGGCCACGTGCTCGAATATCGCGGCAGCACCGTGCGCGCACTCGGCATGGAGGAGCGCATGACGGTGTGCAACATGTCGATCGAGGCCGGCGCTCGAGCCGGCCTGATTGCACCCGATGAAACGACCTTTGAGTATCTGGCCGGCCGACCCCGCGCACCGCAGGGCGCGGCCTGGGAGCGCTCGCTCGAGGCCTGGCGTGCGCTGCCCACCGACCCGGGCGCACGATTTGATCGCGAAGTCCGGCTCGATGCCCGATCGATCGAGCCGATGATCAGCTACGGCACCCATCCGGGCATGGTCTTGCCCATCGGCGCAAGGATTCCGGCCCGGAGCGACGATCCAGTGTTCGACAAGGCGCTGGCCTACATGGGCTTCAGCGCCGGAACGCCGATCCGCGACCAGCCCGTCAACGTGGTCTTCATCGGCAGCTGCACCAATGGGCGGCTCTCGGACCTGCGCGCCGCCGCACACCTGCTGCGCGGCCAGAAGGTAGCGCGTGGCGTCCAGCTGCTCGTGGTCCCCGGTTCGCAGCAGGTCAAGCGGGCCGCCGAAGAGGAGGGGCTGGACCGCATCTTCATCGAAGCCGGCGGCGAGTGGCGCGAGTCGGGCTGCTCGATGTGCATCGGCATGAATGGCGACACCGTCGGCCCGGGCCAGTACGCCGTAAGCACCGCATGCATCCGATCAGGCAGATCCGCTCCCGTACGCTCGTCCTGCCCTACACGAATATCGATACGGACCAGATCATCCCGGCGCGCTTCCTGCGCACCACGGCACGCACCGGCCTCGGCCGGCACCTGTTCTCGGACTGGCGCTACCAGACCGATGGCACGGCGAAGCCCGATTTCCCGCTGAACCAGGCCGCCGCGCAGGGCTGCGCCATCCTCGTGACCGGGCGCAATTTCGGCTGCGGCTCCTCGCGTGAACATGCGCCCTGGGCACTGCTCGACCATGGCTTCCGCGCCGTAATCAGCGCCGGGATCGCCGACATCTTCTGCAACAATGCGCTCAAGAACGGCTTGCTCCCGATCGCGGTCTCCGAAGCCCACGCGGCGTGGCTCCTGGCCCATCCCGGCATCGAGCTGCTCATCGATCTCGAAGCCGGCCGGATCACGCGACCGGACGGTGCCCACCTGCCCTTTCAAATCGAGCGCTTCGCGCGCTATTGCCTGCTCAACGGTGTCGATGAACTCGGGTTCCTGCGCGCGCAGGAATCCGCCATCGCGCGCTTCGAGAGCACCCGGGCATGAGGGCCAGCATTGCAGTCCTCGCGGGGGACGGCATCGGACCGGAGGTCACGGCGGAGGCCGTGCGCGTGCTGCGAGCGGTGGCGGAGCGCTTCGGCCATGCCTTCACGCTGGACGAGGCGCCGTTTGGGGGCATCGCGATCGATCAGAGCGGGGATCCCCTGCCGCCGGAGACGCTCGAGCTGTGCCGCGGCGCCGACGCCGTGCTGCTCGGCGCCATCGGCGGTCCGCGATGGTCCTCGTCCCTGGCCACCCTGCGGCCGGAGCAGGGCCTGCTGCGCCTGCGTCAGGAGCTGGGCGTCTACGCCAACCTGCGCCCGGTGGCCGTGCACCCTGCCCTGCGCCACGCCTCCACGCTCAAGGCTGAAGTGATCGAGGCCGTCGACCTGCTGTTCGTGCGGGAGCTCACCGGCGGCATCTACTTCGGCGCCAAGACGCGCACGGCCGAGGCGGCCAGCGACCTGTGCGTTTATTCCGTGGCCGAGGTCGCGCGGATCGTCCGTTTCGCCGGGCACCTGGCCCGCTCCCGGCGCCGCAGGCTGGTCTCCATCGACAAGGCCAACGTCCTCGAAACCTCGCGCCTATGGCGCGAGGTCTGCACCCGCGTGATGCGCGCGGAATTCCCCGACGTGCAACTGGAACACATGCTCGTGGATGCCGCCGCCATGCACCTGCTGCGCCGTCCGCGCGAATTCGATGTCGCGGTGACCGAAAACATGTTCGGTGACATCCTCACCGACGAGGCCGCGATGCTCGCTGGTTCCCTCGGACTCCTGCCCTCGGCTTCCCTGGGCGAAGGGCGGCGCGGACTGTACGAGCCGATACACGGCTCTGCGCCCGATATCGCCGGCCGGGGCACCGCGAATCCCTACGGGGCGATACTCAGCGTCGCGCTGCTGCTGCGTCATTCGCTCGGCCTGGCCGCTGAGGCGAGCGCCGTGGAAGCGGCCGTGTCGGCCGCGATCAGCGCCGGCGTTCATACACCCGATATCTCGGCGCCGGGGATGTCCCCCGCCACCACCCAGGCCGCCGGTGCTGCGGTCTGCGCCACCGTCAGCGCTGGCCAAACTCAGGAGGACACTGCGCAGAGGCGCGGAACCCTGCCAGCCGGAGATCGGTCATCCTCTTTCTGAAATACCCGTTACATGTAACGCGTTACATGTAACGGGTGCCAGCCACCACCAGACACCAGGCAGCAGGCGCTCTGCGGCACGGCGTCGCGGGCGAGCCGCGCAGAGCCTTCCTAGGAGCCGTCAACGCCCAGATGCGCGATGGCGTTGGCGTAGTAGCGGAGCAGCGGGAGTTCGGCCGGATTCACCCTGTAGCGCCCGCCCTGCTCGAGCACCACTCTCCTCAGGGTCAACATCCGCAGACCCACCAGCACCGAGTATTCCGGGTCGCTGCGCGGCACGTACACGTGCGCG
>WNFI01451280.1_pt1 | contig 74146 bp, 62 predicted proteins | sample 5400471 | NCBI WGS metagenome assembly WNFI01 (sample SAMN13153348, study PRJNA577476) | soil metagenome | isolation source: 100 cm saprolite on Douglas fir-dominated hillslope | place: USA:California | collected 2013-09-17 | reverse complement strand
GTTTCGGGGCGGCCGGGCATTCCTGGTAGCCTGAGCCTTCCGGGGCAGGCGCCCGATTCCCTCACGCCTAAAAATCCGCTGACAGATTATTATGACAAGGAGAAAAAGCTCTACCTGCAGACAGAAGACCTGGTGAAAAAAAGTTACCTGCCCAAAATCCTTCTGACAGGCGTTGCCTGGGCGAGAGGGTCGAGCATCGATTACCAGAACAATTTTAAATCCGCGGCTACTGGTCTTGGCTATCAGCGGGCTAATTATATGGGGGGGCTTACGTTGGAATATAACCTCTTTAATATGGTACACCGGAAGGACAAGGAAGCGATCGCCCGGAATAACACGCTTGCCAGTGACTATGGCCTGCAGCAACAGCAATTGTCCTTACAAAATGTAGGGAATAAGGCAGAGGAGGGTATCCGGACGGCCATGAAAGACCTGGCAGAGATCCCTATACAGATAGGCGCGGCACAGGATGCCTACGACCAGAAGACAGCCCAATATAAGGCAGGCATCATCAACCTGGTCGATCTTACCAATGCTTCCTTTGTGCTCTACCGGTCCCAATCGGACTATGTACAGACCTTAAGCGACTGGCTACTGGCCAACCTGGATAAGTCTGCCTCGTCCGGCAACCTGGATCTATTCATTCAATCTATCAAATAATATTAATCTAATTATAATGGTACGAACAGCTTTAAAGAGGCCTATAACCATATTGGTCCTTTTCATAGGTCTTTTGTTGTTCTCGGTAATGGCTATCCGAACGATACCCATCGACATATTTCCCAAGTTGAATGCGCCCACTATTTATGTGATCGAGCAGTATGGCGGGATGTCCGCTCAGCAAATGGAAGGCTTTTTCGCAACGCGTATGCAGGACCAGTTCCTGTATGTCAACGGGATTAAAAATATCGAGAGCAAGAATATACAGGGATTATCTCTTATTAAACTGACTTTTTATGAAGGCACGGATATGGCGGAAGCTTCGGCGCAGGTGGCCTTGCAGGTAAATCGTACGGCGGCCTTTTTCCCGCCGGGCGCCCTTCCGCCCCAGGTGGTCCGCTTCGACGCCTCTTCCCTGCCGGTAGGAGAATTGGTGTTCAGCAGCAAGACCCGGCCGTTGAAGGAGATCTTCGACCTGGCCCTCACCCGGGTGCGCCCCTTATTCGCCACGGTGCCCGGACTGTCGGCGCCGCCGCCTTTCGGCTCCAATGCCCGGTCGGTATTGATCAATGTCAACCCGGAGAAGCTCCGCATGTACAATCTATCCGCCGATGAGGTCGTGCAGGCGATCGCGCAGAACAATGCCATCACCCCATCGGGCAATCTTCGTGTGGACAGTATCATGTATGTCACGAGTATTAACTCCCTGGAGCCCAAGGTCCAGCATTTCGAGGATATTCCCATCAAAAGCAACGGGGCCACTTCCATCTATGTACGGGACGTGGCCAAGGTAGCGGATGGAGCGGATATTACCGTGGATTATGCGTTGGTGAACGGCAAAAGGTCCGTGTATATTCCTGTCGTCAAGACGGCGGATGCGTCCACCTGGGAAGTGGTGCAGACCCTGCGCCAGCGGATCCCGGAAATGAAGAGCCTGCTGCCCGACGATGTGGAGATCAGCTATGAGTTCGACCAGTCGGTCTTCGTGATCAATTCGGCGAAGAGCCTGATGACGGAGGGTATTCTCGGCGCTATCTTAACAGGCCTGATGGTATTACTATTCCTCCGTGACTGGCGCAGCAGCCTGGTCGTGATCATCACCATTCCCGTCGCGGTGCTGAGCGGGGTGTTCTTTCTAAAGCTGGCCGGGCAGACAGTGAATATCATGACTCTCAGCGGGTTGTCCCTCGCCATCGGTATCCTGGTGGACCAGGCGACGGTGACCATCGAGAATATTCACCAGCACCTGGAGATGGGGAAGAATAAAAAGCAGGCGGTACTGGACGCCTGTTCGGAAATATCCTTTCCTCTGTTGCTGATCCTGCTGTGTATACTGGCCGTATTTGCGCCGGCTTTTGTCATGTCGGGCGTACCGAAAGCCATGTTCCTTCCCTTGTCCTTATCCATCGCCTTTGCCATGATCGTCAGTTTTGTCGCCGCCCAAACCCTGGTGCCGGTCATTTCAGTATGGTTACTGAAGGCGGAACTATTCCAGTATCATCATACCGGGGTGCATGCGCATGCCGGGCTGGCCCTCAGCGAAAAAGAAATCGGCGAGATCGATGAGCACAATGTACAGGAAACCGCCCACCGCGAAGAAAATGGTTTTTTCCAGCGTATCAAGAAGGGGCTGGCTTCCCGGCTGGAAAAATGGATGCCCCGGAGAAAGCTGATCGTGTCGGTCTATTTTATCCTAGCATTCGGCGCTGCAGCCGTTTGTTATATGATTATCGGAAAGGACCTGCTTCCTAAGACCAATAATGGGCAGCTGCAATTGAGGATCCGGGAGCCGGACGGGACCCGGCTGGAAGTGACCGAAAAAACGACACAGGGCGTCCTCAATATCATTGATTCCACCGTCCATCATCAGGTAGCCATTTCTTCCGCCTATGTAGGGCTGGTGCCCAGCAATTTCGGGACCAGCAACCTGTATATTTTCAACAGCGGCACGCACGAGGCGGTAGTGCAGGTCAACCTGGACGAAAACTATAAAGTGAAGATGGAAGATCTCAAAGAAGAATTACGCAAAAATATCCTGCAGCATTACGGGAATATAAAGATCTCTTTCGAGCCGATCGAGCTGACCGAAAAGATCATGGCGCAGGGAGCTTCCACTCCCATCGAGGTGAGGGTCGCCGGGAAGAATATGGGCGATATCAAAAACTATGCGCTGAAGCTGACGGAAAAAATGAAGGCCATTGCTTTTCTACGGGACGTACAGATAGCGCAGCCGCTGAATTTTCCTACGGTCAATATTACCGTCGACAGGAACAAGCTGGCCCTGATGGGCCTTAGCATGGACAATATCTCTAAGAGTATCACAGACGTCACATCCTCCAGCCGTTACACCAATAAAAATCTCTGGCTGGACGAGCGGTCAGCTTATACCTATCAGTCCCAGATCCAGGTGCCGGAATATATCATGAACTCCATGGGGCAATTGCAGTCCGTCTCCCTGGTAAAAGGACAGATGCGGCCCGTATTATCGGATGTGGCTACTTTCCGGATCGACACCTTACCGGGTGAATATGACCGGAGCGGTCCCCGCCGGTTCGTCACTGTCAGCGCCAACATCTATAAAAAAGATCTGGGTGCGGCAACGGCCGCCGTTCAGAAGGCCGTCGATGACATGGGAACGCCTCCTACCGGCCTCGTCCCGGAAGTAAGGGGGATGTCTTCCCTGCTGACAGAAACGATGGGCTCCCTGCAGAGCGGCCTGCTGGCAGCCATCGTGGTGATCCTGCTCTTACTGGCAGCCAATTATCAGTCTTTCGGATTGTCCATCTCGGTACTGGCTACCGTTCCGGCCGTATTGCTGGGCGCGATGCTGTTGCTGCTGGCCACCGGCGCCACCCTGAACCTGCAATCCTATATGGGTATTATCATGTCGGTGGGGGTATCCGTTGCCAATGCCATCCTGATCGTCACGAATGCGGAGCAGCTGCGACTGGAGTACAAAGATCCGTTCAAGGCGGCCATAGTAGCGGCGAGTGTACGGCTACGGCCTATCCTGATGACCAGTCTCGCCATGATCGCCGGTATGATACCTATGGCCAGCGGGCTTGGTGAAGCGGGTGATCAGTCCGCTCCCCTGGGGCGGGCCGTAATAGGCGGATTGATCGCCTCCACGCTCGCGGCGTTGTTCATCGTACCGCTGGTCTATGGATGGATCCAGCAAGCGACATCCTTTAATTCTGTCTCCTTATTACCAGATGACTCCTCTAAATAATATAATATGAACAAGCAATTCTTTTTAATCATGTTACTGTCTGCCGGATTTTTATACGGCTGTTCGGATCCGAAGGCTAAGGAAAAACAACCTGCTGCTGAAGTCAAGCCGCATTATGAGTTAGCCCAGGCGGAGCAGCAGAGCGTACGGCAAATCATAAAATTGCCCGCCCAGCTGGCGGCTTACCAGGAAGTAAGCATCTTTCCAAAGGTGAACGGCTATGTGACCTCCGTGTTGGTAGATATTGGTTCCCATGTGCACAAGGGTCAGCTCTTAATGGTATTGAATGCACCTGAATTAGAACAGGCTACGATCCAGGCAAAAGAGAAATACGCCCGTACGGTCTCGGACTATACGATCAGCAGGGACAATTACGAAAGACTCCGGCAGGCTGCCCGGACACGGGGTGCGATTTCCCCGATGGACCTCGCCTCCGCCAAAGCAAAAACAGAAGCTGACAGTGCGTTGAGCAATGCGGAAAAGGCTAACTGGCAAATGCAGCTGACCATGGTCTCTTATCTTAAAGTAACAGCTCCTTTTACCGGTGTCATCACCCAACGGAACGTGCATCCCGGCGCCCTGGTGAGCGCGGAGGGAAAGGACGCTAAACCCATGCTGGAGCTGAAGGAAGTCGATCATTTACGATTACAGGTGGATATCCCGGAAAGTATTGCTGCGACTATGCGCAGTAATGATACCGTATCCTTTTACCTGAGCGCTTTCCCCGGCAAAAGGATGACCGGACCTATCAGCCGAAAATCCATGAACATCAATATGCAATACCGCTCGGAAAGAGTGGAGCTGGACGTCGCTAATAAGGACGAGGCGCTTGCGCCCGGCATGTATGCCGATGTATTGTTCGATTCAAAAGGGAATCCTCATGCATTATCTGTTCCCAAGTCCGCTGTGATCACTTCCACGGAAAGAAAGTATGTATTCGTCGTACGGGATGGCAAGACCGTCAAGGTAGATGTCACTACGGGTAATGAAAGCGATAACCGGATCGAGATCCTGGGGGATGTGCGGGCCGGGGAGGAAGTGATCGCCAATGCAACCGACGAGATGAAAGAGGGCCTAACCATTAAATAAAAGTAAAGCCGGTCAATCTTTCTCTTCCTTCCGGGAAGCAAAGAGGCTGACCGGCTTTTTATTACTCTTCGTATTCTTCTTCCCCTTCCTGTTCCTGGTACAGGTTCACAAATTTTTCAGCGGTCTCTTCGTCCAGCTCTTCAATCAGCTTGAAGACAGGTTCATCCAGGTATTTGAAAAAATCTTCGGTCTGGGGAAGGAAGCTGCGGAGCAATACGGTCTCTTTCGTCTGAAAGATGACCGATACCAGTTCGATATCTGACTCTGCATCTACCTGGATCAGGTAATAAGTGTCGGGATTTAATTCTCCAAAGGTGGCCATGATGATTCGTTTTAGCAGACAAAAATCACTCATTAAATGTTAACGGAGCGTAAAATCATTTCCGGACTTCCTTAAAAAGAGACCGTCCCGGAAATTTCCGGGACGGAGGCGCAGAAGGTTAATCAGTTGAGTTATTTTTTAACTGATTTTTTATTCGCCTTTTGGGGCGCTGTCTTTTTTATTTTCTCTTGTTGCTTCTTACCGGACTTCAGCAGGTCGCGGCTGATCAGTTTACTGATCTCCTTTACATGGGTAGCCAGTTTCTTTTCCCCCAATTCCTGTTTATAGTCGGCCAGGGCTCCTGTCAGCTTTTCTACAATCTCCTTGCGGACCTGTTTCTTTTTGGAGGGTGCTGCCGGAGTGGCTGTTTCTTGTTGATTCATACGAAAAAGTGTTTTTTAGTAATAATATGATAACCTAAAATTAATATTAAAATAACGCATGGAATGTTAAGTTTTGCCGTTTTACCCCCCAGGAAGGAGGTTTTTGCCCCTTTTTTAATATCAATTCCCTGCTGACATAAGGCTGTCACTATCCGGTCGTTCCTTTGAATCAACAACAAAAACTACCATTTATGTCAACGATTCAAATGCTCTTAAAGGAGCTCGACCAGGAAGCAACCACCACCCGTAAAATGCTGGAACGGATCCCTACCGATCAGTTTGACTGGCAGCCGCATCAGAAAAGCATGACCCTTCAGCGATTAGCCACTCATGTAGCCGAATTGCCAGCCTGGGTGGCCATGGTGGTGACGACCGATGAACTCGATTTTGCCAAAAATCCTTATAGCCAGGTGACCGTGAATAATACGGGGGAATTGATGGATTATTTTGAAAGGTCTTTGGCAGACGGCAGGGAGCACCTTCTAAAGGTTACTGAAGAGAAGTTGTTGGAAGACTGGACATTACGGGCAGGCGACCAGGTATACCAGGTGGCGAGCAAAGGAGAGATCATCCGCATGACCTATTGCCAGATCGTACATCACCGGGCCCAGTTAGGAGTATTCCTCCGGCTGCTGGATATTCCGATCCCTGGTAGTTACGGGCCCAGCGCAGACGAACATTGAAAATCAGGGACCATGGCCCTCCGGGGTTGCAAGGGGGAGTCTCTTCATTGTGACGTAACTTAGCCCTGTAAAACAATTAGCCATGCCGCTACCGCCCCCCCTCTTACCCAATGGAATCACCAGTAAACAAAGTAGCTATTCCGTAAAGGAATCGATCGACCGGCTGCAAAAAGCATTGGAGGCAAAAGGTATTACCATTTTTTCCCGTATCGACCAGCAGGCGGAAGCGCAAAAAGTGGGACTGAAATTATCGCCTGTCGAATTTCTTCTCTTTGGCAATCCCAGGGCAGGCACTCCTATCATGTCCGCGGTCCCGCTGTCGGCCCTCGATCTTCCTTTAAAAGCTATTGCCTGGCAGGATGAAGAAGGCAAAGTGTGGCTTAGTTATAATGAGCCCGCTTATATTCAACAACGTTATGGCCTGCCCGATGCGCTGGTAAAAAATATCGATTTCGGTCCGTTAATCGATCAGGCCCTGTCGTGAGCAAAAGCTGATTTATTCGCCCGTATGGATCCTGACCAGGGAATAGTCTTCCAGGGTCGACGATCTTGTTCTGTCATTCAGGAATTCTCCTGTCAGCTGGCTGATATGAAAATTGGGAAAATGCTGTATGTCCTCTACCCGGAAGCCTTTTTTCACCAGGCTGTCTGAGAAAGCCGACGGAATGAAGAGCAGTTGATCCTGCCGCGTCCGGGGCAGGCTGTCAATGGGTACCCGTTGGACGGGTAGCCGGGAGTAGAACTCAAAGGAATAATTCGAGGGTGTCTCCTCCGGCATGTATACGACTGGTTGCGTTACCAGCGCTCTGCTATCGGGATCAGCGGCTGTGTTATTGCCGGAGTTAACCGGCGTTGAGCCCTGCCGGCTGCTAAGGTAATTTCCCGCTTCGGTTCCTGCCTGGTATCGGAGTATGGCCGGGTACAGGCAAAAATTTACAAACGTATAGGCCAGGAGAGCCGACCAAAAACTCCGTGCCGTCACGGCCGGCAGATCGCTGCCCCGGAAGATCCGGAAGGCAAGGATGGAAAGGCCTCCGATAAGAACTACCATAAAAGGCCAGCCCCTGAAGTGAAAAAGCCAACTGAGAAAAAGCAGCAGTAATGGAAGAAGGATGGTGATCACCTGCTGGATGATGACGATGATCTTTTGTGTCTTCCTCCGGTGGAGCTGGTACAGGTAGCCCGCCGTCAGTATGGAGAAAAAAGGGAATAATATATTGAGATAATGGGGCAGCTGAAAACGGGAAAGAGAGAATACGATAAAACTTGCAACGGCTGCGCCCAGGCAGATGGCATCGCCCGGGATAGAACGGCTACTGACCTTCCTGCCTTTTTGCACTACGGCCGCATATAACAATAAAGACCAGGGCAGGAAAGCCCATAAAAGAGTATGGAAATAGAAGAGCGGATCACCGCTGCCTTTTATAGGGCCTGTATTGAAGAAACGGCCGAACTGACTATCCCAAAAGAAAAACCGGATCCCTGACACGCCCGTATGACCGAAGATCACTTTCTCCGGGTGAAGGTCGAACTGGATGTACAGGCAATACAGCTCAGGGGTAATAAAGAGGGCGACCAGCAACAGGGCGATCCACCAGCGTATATTCCGGAACTGGGCCCATTCTTTTCCCAGGATCCAGTCAAGGATCAGGCCGGCGGAGATCGTGATCAATACAAAGGGACCTTTCGTCATGACGGCGCAGGCAGCGAGAAAAGAACCTGCCACCAGGTGCCAGCCAGGCGCCAAATTCCAGCCAGCCCCCTTTCCGGCAGGCACGCCATACGCCGCGGGAACCCGGGATGCCTTGTAAAAATGAAAGACGGATCCGATGACCAGGCCGGTAAGATAAGGTTCGGCCCGGACATCATTATTGGAGATCACCAGGTGCGCGGCGGAAACATAGAGGAGGGTCGCCAGTTGAGCTGTGGGCTTGCCATAGATGGACAAGGCCAACCGGTAGGTATACCAGGCGCCCATTCCCCAGAACAGGAGCGCCGGAAATTTATAAGCAAACCCATTCGTGCCGAAGAGGCGGAAACTCAGCGCGGCCATCCAAAAAGGGAAATGAGGTTTGTCCAGCCAGTCTTTCCCTTCCACCCGAAGATTGATAAAATCCCCTGTACGGGCGATCGTCTTTGCAATAGTGGCATAGAGTGCGCCGTCAGGTTCCAGGATAGGTATCAATAATCCCCCGGCATTCACCAGGATAGCGGGTATCAGGAGCCGTACAAACCATTTTTGTAACCAGCTTTCCCAGGAGTAACTATGAGGTTCGGTCATCACGGGTAAAGATATAATGAATTCCTGCAAAGAATTAGTTGAAATGTATTCTTTGCAGGAACACGTCTAATTGTCAGTGAACAAGGCCTATGGGCCTTGTTCAGCCGGGCGAGGCCGGCCTATATTTCAACGGGCTTTTCAGGAGACTTTTTGAACAGGTGGGTAAAGGCGTTACGACGATCACCCTGCCTGCTCTCCCAGTACGCGAAGATCCTGGACATACCCAATCCCGTTATAAAGCCCACGATAGAACCCACGAGAATATCAAAGGGATAGTGTTTACCCACATAGATCTGCGCATAACAGATGGCCGCCGCCCATACCCATAGTCCTTTCCATTTTTTACCGTTCATCTTCTTTATGGAGAAATACCAGAAAGCCGCTAATCCAAAATGGTTGGCGGCATGGTTGGAAGGCATGGAATACAAACCGCCGCAATCCACCAGTCCTCTTAGGACGGAAGACAATTCAGGATCATAGCAGGGACGGAGCCGGCCGAACATAGGCTTGAGTAATTGAGCAGTCAGACTGTCCGTAATCGCGACCGTCAGCACGCTCAACAGGATGAAGGCCCAGGCCTGGCTCTTGCGCTTACGAATGGCATAATACAACATAAAGACATAGAAGGGTATCCAGGTAATCGGATCCCGCAATACGGGCATCACTTTATCCAGGATGGAATGATCCGAATCGTGGTTAATAAGCACGAATAAGATCTTGTCAATATGCTCCAGCCATTTTAGCAATGTCATATATCACAATTTGTGTCGTATAAAACTATACTCTTTATTTTACAGAAAGGTTGCCAAAAGATTATGATTTAGTTAAAAAACCATGAACAAATCCTATCCCTATTCTGTGGAGATTCTGAATGATGCCGTGAGGAATAATGTTAAGTTAATGTTGTGATAAACATAGGGTCATATAACCGGTTTAACTTTGGCAAACCCATTAAAATGAAATTCCTCCTTCTACCTTTACTGGCGGTCCTACTGACTTTTTCAGACGCCGTCGCCCAAACAAAAACACGGCATTTGTTTATCATCACCATCGATGGATTCAGATGGCAGGAGATTTTTTCAGGGGCCGACCCTTCGCTCATCGCCAATGAGAATTATGTAAAGGACACCACGCTGACCCGGCAGCTTTATTGGGATTCCACTCCTGAACTACGCCGGCGCCGGCTCATGCCTTTCTTCTGGAATACCATTGCGGAAAGAGGGCAGCTATATGGCAACCGCCGTTTTGACAATAAGGTCAATGTGAAGAATTTCCTGAAGATCTCTTATCCGGGTTATAATGAGATCTTTACCGGGCATACCGATGCGACCAGTCCCAACCTGCCCATCAACAACAAGAACATCAATGTATTGGAATACCTCAATGATATTCCGGCCTATCATGGTAAAGTCGCCGTCTTTACTTCCTGGAACGTCTTTCCCTATATCCTGAACAAGACGCGCAGCGGGTTGCCGATCAATAGCGGTTATGAAAAGCTGAATGAGGAGAATGACACGACGGCCGGGATGATCGACAGCGTGGAAGGGACGATGCCCCCGTCCAAAACCCGCTATGATCTTCTTACTTATCTGAGCGCCCGGGAATATATCGACCGGCATCATCCTTCCGTCCTATACCTTGGACTGGGAGAGACGGATGAATGCGCTCACGCGGCCAGGTATGACCTGTATCTGCAGCATGCTAATCATATAGACCAGATGATCGCCGAACTATGGTATACTATTCAAACCGATCCTTATTATAAAGACAGCACTACTTTGCTGATCACTACGGATCATGGAAGGGGGTGGAAGACCCGTAAGTGGACTACGCATGGATTTTGGGCAAATGGCTCGGGGCAGATCTGGGTGGCAATGATGGGCCCGGATATCCTTCCGGAAGGCGAGCTAAAGACCCGGGGGCAGGTATATCAGAAACAACTGGCGGCGACGATCGCTTTGTTGATGGGAGATCCCTCCGGAGCGGGACATCCGCCGGGTGAGCCGATCCGTTTCCCTTCGGCAGCCCCTCTGTTGGCCAAGCCTTCGTCCGGGGCGCCTGTTGCGCCCATTGTCTCCACGGCCCAGCTGGCGGGCAGTAAATAAAACCTGCATTTGCAGGAGAAAAAACCTTCATTTGCAGAAGAAATAGCTAAAACAACGAACCCCATGCAGAAGACCCTTCTCTTTTTTGCTCTCCTGGCCGGCTTTGATATGTCCTATGCGCAGGGGGGAGGGACGGCTTCGGGCCACTCACTGGCAGGCGCCCGGTCTTCGGGTCTTTCGCCGGCAGGCATCGAACATGTGATCATAGTAGGGGTAGACGGAATGAGTCCCGATGGGATACGCAGCGCGTCTACACCCGTCATGCACCGGCTGATTGAAGAAGGGGCGGTGAAATGGAATGTGCGAACCGTGTTGCCTTCTTCCAGCAGTCCCAACTGGGCGTCTATGATCATGGGCGGGGGAACGGAATTACATGGCATTACCGATAATGACTGGGGCCGGCAGGAATATAGTTTACCTCCGATCGTAAGCGACGAGGAAGGCATCTTCCCTACTATTTTCGGCTGGATACGCCGCAGCAGGCCGCAGGCGGAGATAGGAGCCGTTTATCAATGGGAAGGCTTTGGACGTCTCTTTGAAAAGAAAGCGGTGAATTATGACAGGAACGAACCGGACGGGCCTTCCACGGCGGATGCTTTTTCGGCGTATATAAAAGCGAAGAAACCTGATTTTGCCTTTATGCACCTGGACTTTGTAGACGATGCCGGGCATGAGCAGGGGCATGGCACGCCGGCCTATTACCAGGCGGTATCAAAAGCCGACTCCCTGATCGGGCAAGTGGTTGCCGCCGTACGGGCCGCCGGGATCGCCTCTTCTACCCTCTTCATCGTCACAGCCGACCATGGCGGGGTGGGGTATGGGCATGGGGGCGCCACGGTGGAAGAGGCGGAGATCTGCATGATCCTGAACGGGAAAGGCATTAAAAAGGGGTATAAAGTGCAGCAGCAGGTGTATACCTATGATCTGGCCGCTACGATCGCCTTTGCCTTGCATATCGTTCCGCCTTATGCCTGGACAGGGCGACCGGTGAAGAGCGCTTTTACAGGGTTCAGAGAACCCGCTAACCTCTATCTGGGCAAGGGACTTATCCCCGGTCCCCGGTTTTATCCCGACCGGTATTTATACCGGCAGGCAGGGGGCCTGTATATAGATTCTTCCGCCACGGTGAGCCTGCGCGCCATTGCGGAGGGAAGCCGGACCTATTATACGACAGACGGGTCCCGGCCTACGGCATCGTCATCCCTGTATGCCCATCCATTTGTTCTGGACAAGACTACGGTCGTCACAGCCTTATCTATCGATGCCGCCGGCAATGAAAGTCCTGCTGTCCAGGCCTACTACCGGCTGGTCTCTTCCGGAAAGGGGCATGGCCTGAAAGCGAAGTTCTATCCCGGCATCCCGGGCTGGAATCATTTGCCCGTATTTGCCTCTCTTCCCCCCACCCATGAATGGAATGGGTATGAATTTAACCTGGACAGGGACCAGATCCTCTCTTTTCTGGGCAAGGACTCTTCCACCTTTGCAGCCTTGTGGGAAGGCTGGCTGCAAACAGATCAGGCAGGAGAGTATACTTTTTATACCCGGTCGGATGACGGGAGCAAATTATTCATAGATGGGGCGGCAGTCGTCAATAATGACGGGGACCATGGGGTAACCGAGCGATCGGGGACTGTCCTGTTATCGCCGGGGAGGCATGCGATCCGGGTGGAATACTACAATGCGCAAGGAGGTTTCTGGCTGGACGCCCTTTACAAAGGGCCGGGAACACCCAAACAATTGATCCCTGCCGATAAACTATACCTGGAAAAATGACCGGCAATCCGCACGAATAGCCCTATTTTTGCCCAAATTTTTGTGCATGGCGTTCAATTCGTTCATTCAACTCTTCACGCCCAAGGACCGGGTATTCTATTCCTTATTCGAAGAAGTAGCCGATGGAGTGGCGAAAATGGGTAAGCTGATGAAAGAGGTGGTAGGAGAACCCGATTTTGACAAAAGAGCTGCTATTATTTCGCAGGTAGAAGACCAGGAGCATGTCAATGATGATCTTACACACCGGATATTCACTGAATTGGGACGGAACTTCATCACGCCCTTCGACCGGGAGGACATCCATTACCTGGCCAGTTCCCTGGATGATATCTGCGATTATATCTACGCTACGGCCAAAAAGATCAATTTTTACAAGGTCAATCCCAACGACAGCGGTATCCAGAAAATGGCCGATCTGATCGAGCAGGGAGCCGCCCAGATCCAGATCGCGGTAAAAGAGCTGCGTAATATGCGGGATATGCGCAAGATCACGGATGCGCTGGTAAAGGTAAACAGTATCGAAAACCAGGCTGACGACATATTCGACCTCAGCATCGAGCGCCTGTTCGAAACAGAGCCGGATGCCAAGGAAGTGATCAAAAAAAGAGAGATCTACCAGGTCATGGAGATCGTTACGGACAAGTGCGAAGACGCCGCAAACGTAATAGAATCCATTATTATTAAATACGCGTGAGAATACAATAGCTGTAAGCTTAAACCAACTCTATGAGTTTTTTGGTCGTCATTATCATTCTGGCCCTTGTGTTCGATTATATTAATGGATTCCACGATGCAGCCAATTCTATCGCAACTATCGTCTCTACCAAAGTCTTAACTCCTTTTCAGGCAGTTGTATGGGCAGCATTATGGAATTTTGCCGCTTTCTTTATAGCCCGGTATGTCCTTAAAGAATTCAAGATCGGCAATACGATCGCCAGTTCGGTGAATAAGGATTTTATCACCCTGGAAGTCATTTTTTCCGGTCTGATCGCTGCTATCTGCTGGAACCTGCTCACCTGGTGGTTCGGCATTCCCTCCAGTTCTTCCCATACCTTATTGGGGGGATTTATGGGCGCGGCGCTAGCGCATGCGGGGGCTTTGAGCCGGCATGGGGTAGCTGTTATCAATTATGGTAAGGTGATCCCTACTTTCCTGTTCATTTTCCTGGCTCCTTTGATCGGTATGGTCATAGGCTTTTTTATTTCCATACTCATTATCAATATTTGCCGTCGGGCCAATCCGTACCGGGCGGACAACTGGTTCCGCCGGTTGCAGCTGGTATCTTCCGCCCTGCTGAGCCTGGGACATGGCAGCAATGACGCCCAGAAAGTAATGGGGATCATCGGAGCGGCCATGATCTGGTATGAAAAATCCAGGGGGCATGATTTATCTTTTAAACAATTTATCGATACCCATATGTGGGTGCCGGTAGCCAGCTTTACAGCGATCGCCCTGGGAACTATGAGCGGGGGATGGAAGATCGTAAAGACCATGGGCACCAGGATCACGAAAGTCACTCCGCTGGAAGGAGTAAGTGCGGAGACCGCAGGCGCTCTGACCTTGTTCCTGTCAGACAAATTGGGCATACCTGTCAGTACTACCCATACGATCACCGGCTCGATCATCGGAGTAGGCGCTACCAAAAGGTTGTCCGCCGTCCGTTGGGGAGTGACCATCAACCTGCTTTGGGCCTGGATACTGACGATTCCTGTCAGCGCCCTGCTGGCCGCCATCGTTTATTTTATCGTCAGCCTCATCCGGTAAATATGCCGGAAATGCGCTTCTGGAAATTTAGCGCATTTCCGGCATATGGCTAATGTCTGTCCGTCGGACAAAACGCTTCCAGCGTTTTATTGGGGCGGGTTAGCCTATCTTTACTATTTTAGGGGGTATTTTAACCAATTGGAGTCTATATATGAAGGGAATTATCCTGGCCGGGGGATCCGGAACGCGTCTGCATCCCATCACCTATGCCATCAGCAAGCAGATTATGCCGGTTTATGATAAGCCTATGATCTATTATCCCCTGTCTACGCTTATGCTGGCAGGGATCCGTGAAATATTGATCATTTCGACGCCCCATGATCTCCCGCTGTTTAAAAAATTATTCGGAGACGGCTCTCAGCTGGGGCTGCAATTCTCTTATGCCGAACAACCCCTGCCCAATGGGCTGGCGCAGGCTTTTGTAATAGGGGCCGATTTCATAGGCGAGGACCCGGTAGCCCTGGTGCTGGGGGACAATATATTTTATGGCGCCGGGCTGGGCAAGCAACTGGAAAAAAATAACAATCCGGATGGCGGTATCGTGTATGCTTACCACGTAAGCGACCCCGAGCGTTATGGCGTCGTAGAGTTCGACGGGAATATGAAAGCTATTTCCATCGAGGAAAAGCCGGCCGTTCCCAAGAGCAATTATGCGGTACCGGGCCTCTATTTCTATGATAACGAAGTGGTAGACATTTCCAGGAGCCTGAAACCTTCTCCCAGGGGAGAATATGAGATCACGGACGTAAACAAAGAATATCTGAAAAGAGGTAAATTGAAAGTGTCGATCCTGGACCGTGGCACGGCCTGGCTGGATACGGGGACCTTCGATTCGCTCATGCAGGCATCGCAATTTGTCCAGGTGATCGAGCAAAGGCAGGACATCAAGATCGCCTGTATCGAGGAGATCGCTTACCGGAAAGGCTTCATTGACAAAAGACAAGTGGAAAAAATGGCTCAGCCTTTGCTAAAGAGCGGCTATGGACAATACCTGATAAAAGTAATTAATACCAACTAATACTAATTTTATATTCTATAATCAGCGACTATGCAAAAAATCCTTGTTACCGGCGGTTGTGGCTATATAGGCTCACATACGATCGTAGATCTGATCACGAATGGATTCGAAGTTATATGTGTTGACAATAATGTCCGCTCTTCCCCGAGAATACTGGAAGGCGCGGAAAGGATCACCGGCAAAAAAATAAAAAATTACAAGGTAGACCTTTGTAATTATGATGACACTTTTGCCATTTTCCAGGAAAATGAGAATATAGCAGGCATCATTCACTTTGCGGCTTACAAAGCCGTCGGTGAATCCGTGGAGCAACCCCTGATGTATTTCGAGAACAACCTCTTATCCCTGATCAACCTGTTGAAATGTGTACAGGAGTTCGAGATCCCTCATTTCGTCTTTTCTTCTTCCTGTACGGTATATGGCAATCCGGATGAAATTCCTGTGACGGAAATGACGCCGCCCAAGCCTGCCGAATCTCCTTACGGATATACCAAACAGATGGGAGAACAGATCATCAACGAGTTCTCGAAAGCAGCTACTCATACAAAATGTATTTTATTACGCTATTTCAACCCGGTTGGCGCTCATCCCAGCATCCTGATCGGGGAAATGCCCATTGGCCGTCCGGCCAACCTGGTGCCTGCCATTACTCAAACGGCTATCGGCAAATTGCCTATGCTAACCGTGTATGGGGATGACTATCCTACCCGGGACGGGTCCTGCATACGCGATTTTATTCATGTATGTGACATTGCACATGCGCATACCCTGTCGCTGCAATACATGCTGGATAAGAAGATCAGCAAAAAGTGCGAGGTCTATAACCTGGGAACGGGGGATGGGGTGACTGTGCTGGAAGCGATCAAAGCTTTTGAAAAAGTAAGTTCCGTCAAGCTGAACTACCAGATCGGTCCCCGCCGGTCGGGGGATGTGATCGCTATTTACGCCAACAATGACCTTGCCAGAAAGCAATTGGGATGGCAGCTCCAGTATAACCTGGAGGACATGATGTCCACGGCCTGGAAATGGGAGCAGAAGCTCAAGACCGATGAGAAATTCTATAATGGAAAATTCTCGGAACTGAACTGATAAAAACTGGAAACTTCTCCTTTACTTTGCACCACCAAATCCGGGATCTATCGTCCCGAAAATCTATTTTAATTCATTCTAATCCTTGATTCATGTTAAAAGAGATAGTAGTAACCGGCCAGAAGGACACCCGTAGCGGTTTTGGAGATGGAATTGCAGAAGCAGCCCGGAAAAACCCGAATATTGTCGCGCTGACGGCGGACCTGTTAGGCTCCATGAAACTGAATCAATTTATCAAGGAATTCCCCGAAAGATTTGTACAATGCGGTATTGCGGAAGCCAATATGATCGGCATCGCCGCAGGACTGACCATCGGAGGCAAGATCCCTTATACCACCACCTTCGCCAACTTCTCCACCGGCCGGGTATACGACCAGATCCGGCAGTCCGTCGCCTATTCCGGCAAAAATGTAAAGATCTGCGCTTCGCATGCAGGCGTCACCCTGGGTGAGGACGGAGCTACGCACCAGATCCTGGAAGATATCGGCCTGATGAAGATGTTGCCCGGCATGACAGTCATCGTTCCCTGTGATTATGCCCAGACCAAGGCTGCCACAATGGCCATTGCCGATTATGCAGGACCGGTCTACCTTCGTTTTGGCCGCCCCGTATGGCCGATCTTTACGGAGAACCTTAAGTTCGAGATTGGTAAGGCCCAGGTCTTCTCGGAAGGTACGGATGTCTCGATCTTCGCCTGCGGTCACCTGGTATGGAAGGCCATCGAGGCCGGAAAGATCCTCCAGGAGAAAGGTATTTCGGTGGAAGTGATCAATATTCATACGATCAAGCCCCTCGATACGGCAGCTATCATTGCCTCCATCCAAAAGACCCGTTGCGCTGTTACGGCCGAGGAGCATAATATTATCGGCGGATTGGGCGACGCTATTGCACAGACAGCCGCCAAAAATCTCCCGATCCCCATCGAATACGTAGGCACTAAGGATACTTTTGGCGAGAGTGGCACCCCTACGGATCTCTTAAAGAAATATGGATTGGATACCCCTGATATTGTAGCCGCAGCAGAGAAAGTTATAGCCAGAAAAAATAAGTGATATTTAGTTTTACGCTATTTAAACTTGAGCGCCCGGCGGGGGTCGAAGGTTCTGACCTATTCAATCGGTACTACACAAAATCGCTAACCTTATGGGTGTGACTATCCATGATACCGAATTGTTAATTCAATTCAGGGACCCTGGCACCAAAGAGAAGGCTTTTACTGCTATTATAAAAAAATATCAGGAGAAGCTGTATTGGCATGTGCGTCGCATGGTCGTGGAGCATGAGGATGCCAACGATGTATTGCAAAATGTCTTCATACGTATGTGGAATGGATTGGAAAACTTCCGGGAAGACTCCCAATTATATACCTGGCTGTACCGGGTAGCCACTAATGAATGCCTCAGCTTCCTCGAGCAGCAAAAAAAGAAGTCGACCCTCCCCCTTAGTGAGATGGAATCCGGGCTTAGTAATAAGATAGTGGCAGACAAGCATTTTGACCCCAATAAGCTGGAATGGAAGCTACAGGTAGCCATTCAGCAACTTCCTGAAAAACAAAGAGTTGTATTTAGTCTACGGTATTATGACGAAATGCCTTACGAAGAGATGAGCCGGGTGCTCGAGACTTCAGAGGGAGCTTTGAAGGCGTCTTATCATCATGCTGTTAAAAAAATAGAGGATTATATCGTCAATCATTAAACTTTGGAAAGCAAAGAGGGTCTGAAATAAGTGTATGGAAGGCAATAAAAACATATCAGAGGAGTTGAGGCTGATCAGCGGCTTTGTCGCTACTATCAGCCGGGTGACTCCGTATGGATTGCCGGACGGGTATTTTGAAGGCCTGGCCGGCAAGGTGTTAGACCGGGTCAGGGCCGGGGAGACCCTCCCGAAGCTTGGATTGGACGCCGCCGGGGAAACGGATTGGTCGGGCAATGACCGGGAGCCGGGGTTGTCGCCGGACGATATCAGGATACCGGAGTTCCTGGGAGCAGGCAGCTCCGCACCTGTTTATTCTGTTCCGGAAGGTTATTTCGAAGGATTTGCCGGGAAATTGATGAGCCGGATAAAAGCCGGCCAGGGTGTGGGGGAGCCTGACCAAAGCCCCCGGGAAGAGCTGGCCCTGCTATCTCCTTTACTGAGCCGGATCGATAAGAAAATGCCTTTCGAAGTCCCCCAGGGATATTTCGATGAATTATCAGGAACGGTGGCTGCGAATATCGGGCTTTTGTCCGGGCATGCCGAAGCGGAGAATCTATCTCCCCTGCTGGCCGGCCTGAAAGATAAACAGGTCTATCAGGCGCCGAAAGGCTATTTTGAGTCCTTTTCCGATACGGTGCTGACCAAGGTAAAAAAGCCGGTCCCCGCCGCCAGGGTGATCTCCATCGGAGGTAGAAAAAATTGGTGGAAATATGCGGCCGCTGCAGTAATGACCGGTTTGATCCTGTCGGGGGGATGGTTGAAGCTACACCATTCCGGAAGTGGGGCTGGAACCATCGATCTTAATACGAGCTTGTCCAATGTAAGTGACCAGGAGATCGAGAGTTATCTTGACAATCATAATGTCCCCGTGGCCGATGCGGTTACCAACAGCACTGCATCGCTGGATATTACGGACAGTGATATAAAAAATATGTTTGGAGATATCCCGGACACTGAATTGAAGCAATACATGGACGAGCATGGGGCTATAAAAGACCCCGCCACGAACTAGAATAAAATGAAAAAGTTAATTTCCGTATTTATAGTGCTGGGTTGGTTGGTCCTGCCGGGTATAGCCCAGTCAGGCGGAGGCCAGCCGGGCGGAAGCCAGCAAAGGCAACCCGGAAGCGTCCTGGAGGCTATGAAAGCTGCTTTTATTACTAAAAGACTGAACCTGTCCCCTGAGGAAGCGCAACTATTCTGGCCTATATATAACCAATATGCCACCGAGATCCGCCAGGCGCACGTAGCTTATAGAGAGCATAAAAATGAGATCACGCTGGAAGAATCCATCCTGAACATCAAGAAAAGATACAGCGTCGAATTTTCCAAGGCCTTGTCCCCCGACAAGGTCAATCAATTCTTTCGCGCTGAAAAAGATTTCGGAGCCTTCGTTCAGAAGGAAATGCAAAGAAGACAAACGCAGCCAAGGCCTTTTGGGAGCGGACAATAGACCCTGAGATTTTGCTTATTGACCGATTAATTTCATCTGCGGGTATTCAATTAACGATATTTGAACCTGGTGTTTTTCATAGGTTAGCAACGGCCGGCTCTTTCCAGGGCAGGCCTTTTTTTTGTTCGGCCCCAAGCCCCCGGGAGGGGAAGAATATTCTCCCTCAGGGAATATATAACGGAGTCTTTACGTCGTGATAAAAGAGAAAGGTCCAGGCTTCTTCCTTACCTTTCTGCCACCATTCCTGCCTCAATTCCATTGCTTTCTTTCCATCATAATCATATTTCGCCACGAAGCGGCTCTTCATCTGCTGTAGCTGGGGGGCGACATCGCCGCCGAAAAAGACCTTTTCCCCGCCGTCCACGATCCAAAATACCTGGTGGTAAGGACAATGGGCACCTGTCACCTCATATTTGATATACCCGTCCAGCACCCCGTTGCCGTCCAGGAAAACGACCTGCGGCGAGCTTTCCAGGCCGGCAAGCTCTTCTACCCTATAGGAGGTCGGGCCTTTTTCAAAAGCATATTCCAGCTCTCTGCGCTGAATATAATAAGTAGCATGGGGGAAGGCCAGCTCTCTGCCGCCGGCGCCTGATGCTGCGCTGACGCCCCCGGCCGGCCCCGGCTGCCCGCCCCGCTCCCGGCTCATCCCGCCGGCGTGATCTTTATGAAGATGGCTCATCAATACCTTGGTCACTTTGGAGGGGTCGATCCCGGCGTTCAGGAGATTCTGATGGATCTGCAGGACTCCCTGTTTTTCAAATCCCAGTCCTGTATCCAGCACTAAAATATCTTCCGCCGTGACTACTGCAAAAGGCTGGACTTCCACCAGCAGGCTGCCCCGCGAGCGTTCCTGCAGATCGTCCTTTTCCGTATCAAAGGGAACGAATAATTTGGTCTTATCGATGGTGAAGGCGCCTTCGGACAATGGAATGATCTTCATGGGGCAAATTTACGGATTACCGCAGCACCATCTGCCTGTCTGCATCCAAACGTATCATGATAAATAACATGATGCTGAAGGTCAGCAGGGAGGTGCCTCCATAACTGATAAAGGGCAGGGGGATCCCGATCACGGGCGCCAGCCCGATGGTCATACACACGTTAATGGTGATATGGAAGAAAAGCACGCTGGCCACGCCATATGCATAACAGCGGCTGAATACGCTTCGCTGTCGCTCCGCCACCGTCACGATACGCATCAGCAACAGCACATAGATCCCCAGGAAAATAATACTGCCGGTAAAGCCAAAGCCTTCCCCGATCGTACAGAAGATAAAATCGGTCTTTTGTTCCGGCACAAAATCATAGCGGGTCTGTGTTCCCTTCAGCAGGCCCTTTCCGATAAGGCCTCCGCTGCCGATGGCGATCTTACTTTGCTTTACGTTATAATTATTATCTTTTTTCTTACTGCTCTTCTGTTCATTTTCCAGCACGGCTTCCGTGGCCTGGTCCTTGGGTACATAATCCTTTCCGATAGCGTCATAGATACGCTTCACCTGGTAGGGCTGGAAGACGTGATCGAAGGCAAAGGGCACGACAAAACGCTGCACCCCTACGCAAACGAACCAGATGCCCACGATGAGAAAAAGAAGGGACCGGCTCCGCTTGATCGGTCTGCGCAGGATATAAATGGCCAGCAGGGCCACGGCCGTAAGTATAATGGCCAGGGTATTGGGTTCCAGCAATAAGGTCGCTACCACCAGGACCGCAAAGGAAAAGCCGATGATCAGGACCGAAGGGGGCAGCCCTTCCCGGAACATCACCAGGAAAAAAGAAAAATAGACCAGGGCCAGGCCCGTCTCTTTCTGCATGATGCTGAGCATGGCCGGCGCCAGCGCTATGACGGCTGCGATGAGATGGGAACGGGGGCGGGTGAAATTGGTCTCCACCCGGGACAGATACTTCGCCAGGGCGAGGTTTACAAAGATCTTACAAAGATCGGCCGGCTGTAGCTGAAACGCGGATCCAAACCTTATAATGGACTCTGTTCCCTTTACGCGGGAGTGAAAGGGGAATACCAGTAATAAAAGGAAGATACCGAAGGCATAACCCAGGTTAGCGGTGGCTGTAAAAAATTTACTGTCGGTCAGCAGGATAAAAGTGCCTGCGATACCGGCTATGATAAAGAAAAGTAACTGGCGGCTATAATCCGTTTTCAGCGAAATAAAACCCTGCACGATATTATCTCCGTCATGCCAGGAAGCTGCAAAAATGCTGGTAACGCCGATGGCGCAGAGGGTGAACCAGATCCACACAAGTGACCAGTCTACACCTTTTGATATAGTAGCGTTTCTTGTGTTCATATTATTTCGGGGTGGAATCTTTTTTTGGAGGAATATCGGTCGGCGGAGGCGATTTATGGGCCGGGCCATCCATGGCCGCCGAATCCTTTTTCCGGATCGGCCTTTGTCCCGAAGCCGGCTTGCGGTCCGGGCTATCGATGGCCGTTGAATCTTTTTTCCGGGTCACCGGCTTTGGTACCGGGGGCGCCGGGGTCCCTGTTCCCTGGTTGGAATCCGGTTTCTGTGCAGGAACAGACGGAGCGGAGGCCGGAGGAGCTTTCGGCTTCTCCAGCCAGGGGAGTTTAATTACCTGCATCCTTTTGATATTCTGATACAGCGGGCTATTGGAGTTATCCGAGGTATCCAGCATCATCGCCCGGAAAGAGGGCGTCTGATATTTCAGCCAGCGGGTGCTGTCCCTGCCTTGCTTAGCCCAGGTGGCGGCCCGGATGGAATCGTCTTTAAACTGCCGCCGCACCAGGTATTTGGGCATGAGGTTCACTCCTGAAATCCTGTTCACATCCTGGATCCGTGCAGCGCTCAGCGTATCCCGCAGGTATTTTTCCACCATCAGGGACGCGATAGGGGCAGCCTGTGCGCCTCCATATCCTCCATTCTCCACGATGACGGCCACGACGATCTTCGGGTTTTCACGGGGAGCGAAGCAAACGAAAAGGGAGTGGTTATGCAATTTTACGACCCGGTTGTCGATGACCAGTTTGTTCTCCGCAGTACCCGTCTTGCCGCACATATTGATACCGGGAATCCTGGCCGGACGGCCTGTTCCGATCTCGATCACATCCTGCATGCCATTATGCACTACCTCATAGTCGGCCTCGGAGATATGGGTGACAGGATTGTGCCGCTGCTGAAAGCGATGCAGCAGCGTATCCTCATCCCGGCTGCCCTCGACACTCTGCATGAAATGGGGCGTATAATAGTATCCTTTATTAGCCACGATGCACATGGCATTGGCCATCTGCAGGGGCGTCAGCGTCATTTTATCCTGTCCGATACCCATCGTCACCATGGTGCAGGAGTTCCAGGAATGGTTGTATTCCTTGTCGTAAGCAGCCGTATCGGGAATATTACCCCCGTCTTCGCTGGGAAGGTCGACTCCGACACGATGTCCCATGCCAAAGGCGTTGACATACTCTTTCCATTTCGTCAGGCCGGTACGGGAGCTATGATAGGCGGGATTGTCCAGCTCCAGGCGAAAGGTGTTATAAAAAAAGGAGTTACAGGAGTGGGCAATGGCGAGGCGCAGGTTATTGGCATGCCCGGGAATTTTCTCATCGCATTTATAGGTCTTGGTGCAACCGTAATAAAGCCCCAGGCACTGAATACCACTGGCGGGCGTGATCACTCCTTCATCTAACCCGATCAGGGCCCCTACCGGCTTGTAGGTCGAACCCGGAGCATATTGTCCTTTAATGGCCCTGTTCAGCAGGGGGCCGGATACGTCCAGGGCCAGTTTGGCATAGTTGGACTGTTTGTCCGGGCCGGTCAGCGAGTTAGGGTCATAGCTGGGGCCGGAGGCCATGGCCAGGATCCCTCCGGTAGAAGGTTCTATTGCCACGACGGCGCCTGTCTTGCCCGTCAATAATTTCTCGGCCAGTTGCTGCAACTCGATATCCATGTAGGTATGCAGGTTCTTTCCTGCAATGGCGGGAGTATCCAGGGTCTTATCCTGGTAATGTCCTACCAGCCTGTTCTTATTGTCCTTGAGCCAGAATTCGATCCCCCGCTGACCCATCAGCTCTTTCTCGTAGTATTGTTCCAGACCGCTGCGGCCCACATAGTCTCCCAGCTGGTAGAAATTATTGGATCGCCTGAGGATGGCTGAATCCACTTCTCCAACGTAGCCCATGATATGGGCGGCGACGTTGAAAGGATAGACCCTTACCGGACGTTCCTGCAGGTTGAAACCGGGGAATTTCCACATATTTTCCTCGAGCCGGGCATACATGTCCGGGGTAAGCAGATCTTCGAAAATAGTGGGACGAAAAGGGCCATTCTTATATTTTGCGTCCAGGACCCTGCTCCGGAATTCGGCGGTATCGATGCCCAGCAGCTGGCAGAAATAGGTGGTATCGATATTCTTTACCTGGGAGGGGGTGACCATCAGGTCATAGAGGATGGTATTATTAAGGATGGCTCTTCCTTTCCGGTCATAGATGATACCCCGGGTAGGATAGATGCTCTTGCGGAAAAGAGCATTTTCCTGTGCCTGTTGTTTATATTTTCGGGAAATGATCTGCAGTTGAAACAATCGGGCTGCGATGACCAGGAACATGACCGCGAAAATGAGGCGGATGATATTGCTACGGGATTGATTGAATACAGACATACAAAAGGTACTACCTACAATTTACGAAGTACTGGTAATTAACGCGTAAAAGATAAAATATTGCTGTCAGATTGTATTCGTCCTGAATTTTTGTTTCCGGTAAAATAACAATTCTGTCAATAAAATGAGTAATAAGCTGACGGCTGTTGAGGCGACCACTTTCCCTAAGAAATACACAAAGGAACCGAAATTCATCCATTCCAGTAATACGAGCCAGGTATGATGAAGTAGCGTCAAAACGATCACATACGTTGCATAAGGAGCCCATCCCATACTAACAAAGGAAGGGGAAATATAGTTCTTATCGGCGCCTTCCTGGGATATAAGCAACCCGATGACAAAAGGTCTGACGTAAGCGATCAGGGTACAGGCGGCGGCATGCAAACCGGGGGTTTTACTGAAATAATCCAGGCTCAATCCAAAAATAAACCCGATCAGGGTCAGAGAAGCTCTTGATAAGCTAAAAGGGAGCCAGAGAATAAACAGGAAATACAGGTAGGGAGTGATAAACCGGTGCAGCGGAGGCATTTTAAAAAGAATGAATACCTGTACCAGGATAAACAATATGAACCGGATCGTATTTTTCAGCAATTCGCTCATTGTACTTTTTTACTGGTAGAGTCCTCTAATCGTTTTTGCTCGTCAGCCTGCATATTATCAATGACATACACATATTCAATATTAAAAAAATTGGTGGCTGGCCGGATCTTTAGGGTATAAAAATTACTCGTATTATCCGGCACGATCTCGAACACGGTCCCAACCATGATATCCGCGGGAAACTTGGAAGAGATCTGGCTGGTAAGCACCGTATCGCCTTTGTCCACTTTGGCGCTTTTGGGGATATCCTTCAAGGTGACAAAGAGGGGGCTTAGTCCGTCCCATTCGATGGTGCCTCTTTCTCCGCCATTTTTCAGTCTGACCACTGCCTTGTACTGGCGATGCAGGAGGCTCATCACCGTAGCAAAATTCTCGCTTACGTTCACAACCGTCCCTACGATGCCCTGGGGGCCGATGACGCCCATGTTAGGCCGGACCTGTTGGGCAAATCCCCGGTGAATCGTAAGATAATTAGTCTGGGAAGCAGTGGTATTGTTGACCACTTTAGCCTCCATGACATTGTATTTCAGGATAGATTTTCCTGAATCGACCTTTATGGTGTCATGGATCAATCTTCTGGCTGAATCCGGCGCTTCGTAATTTTCTTTCAGCTGCTGGCGAAGGCGAAGATTTTCCCGGACCAGCGATTCATTGGTCTTTTTCAGCTGAAAGTAGTATTCTATGCCATTGTATTTTTCATTGATCCTGCCGGTGATCTCGGTGCTGACGTTCATAAAGGCAGCTTCATGGAACTTATTGTAGCGGAAAAGGAAGGACAGGGCTATCATCTGCAACACCAGGAAGAAGAGGAAGTTAAAATGCCTTCTGATGAAGAGAAAAACGTTACGCACCGGTTTGGAATTTTAAATGTTGGATCTTAACTTTTGATGGTTGCGTTGGTTAGCCTCAACTATCTCATTACAAACGGATACCTGTCATAGTTCTTCAGGGCAATACCGGTGCCGCGCACTACGCTCTTCAAGGGGTCATCGGCGATATGCACGGGTAATTTGATCTTCTGACTGAGCCGTTTGTCCAATCCCCGGAGCAGGGCTCCTCCTCCGGTGAGGTATAAGCCACGGCGATAAATATCCCCTGCCAGTTCCGGCGGGGTGGTTTCCAGGGCTTTTAAAATGGCTTCTTCGATCTTAAAAATGCTTTTATCCAGGGCTTCGGCGATTTCCTGGTAGCTTACCATGATCTGTTTGGGGATACCTGTTACCAGGTCACGTCCATTGACCGGGATATCATCCGGAGGATTGTCAAGGTCTTTCAGGGCGGCGCCGATCTGTATTTTAATTTGTTCGGCCGTTCTTTCTCCGATCAATAAGCTATGATAGCGGCGGAGGGCCTCCATGATATCTGCTGTGAATTCATCCCCTGCGATACGGATCGACTGATCGCAGACGATACCGGCCAGGGCTATGACCGTGATCCCTGTCGTACCACCGCCAATATCGATGATCATATTACCAACGGGCTCTTCCACGTCAATTCCGATACCCAGAGCGGCTGCCATTGGTTCATGGATCAGGTATACTTCTTTGGCGCCGGCCTGCTCGGCGCTATCCCGGACGGCTCTTTTTTCTACTTCGGTGATACTGGAAGGTATGCAGATCATCATTCGCCAGCTGGGGGGGAAAAGCGGCTTTTTAGGGTAGATCATCTTGATCATCTCCCGGATCATCAGCTCGGCTGCGTTGAAATCTGCGATAACGCCATCTTTAAGAGGGCGGACGGTGCGGATGCTTTCATGTGTCTTTTCATGCATCATCAGCGCTCGTTTGCCTACTGCCAGCACAGTTTTCGGGTTGTTACGATCGAGGGCTACGATGCTCGGTTCATTCACCACTATTTCGTCGTTATGTATGATTAGGGTATTCGCGGTACCCAGGTCCATGGCTATTTCTTGCGTAAGGAAATTGAATAATCCCATTTTATATAAAGGTCAGATTTTTGAAGTTCGGATGATTTTCGGCCAGCGAACCAATGGTCCACTTATTAATGTCAGCAAAATTGAAGGAAATAATTTGAATTAACAAGGTGAAACCCTTGATTTGATGGATTATTTTCCACAAAACTTTAACTGCCAAATTTTTTTTTTGTAACTGCACGTTCCCTTACAAAAAACAGTTCTCTAAGAGAACGACAAAACGACGCCTCTCGTATTCACGGAAGCAAATTGTTTTGCGCAGCTGACCGTGGTCAGCTGTGGTTCGCGCCTGCGGTGCGGTCCAGCGAATGCCGAAACGGATGAACCGTTTGGCATTCGGGTCTAATGATGCCCCTTCGGGGGGTGGACCTGTGGTCCACTAAAGCCCAATTGTCTTTCCATTTCCAGGCTCAGTTCAGGCAGTCTTCTCCGTTCGATCAGGAAGCTGGTGAGTCCGGCGATCTCTTTAAACAGGTGGTGCCTATCGAGGGCTGAACTCAGGTAATCCTTTCCGGTGCTGCCTCCTGTCCCGATACGGGTACCGATCGTACGATGTACCATGCTCATATGCCTGTACCGCCAGGTGCTCAATTGTTCATCGATCTCCAGCAGCTGATGGAGTACCTGGAAGGGCAGTTGCAGAAGGGGATATCCCCGGTATAACATGATGAATAAGGCAGCCCGGCAAGCGGCGGGGGAGAGGGAACGGGAAGGGGGCGGAACCGGCGGCGACCCTTCTATGTCGGGTTTTGCAGCGTGAGGGCCGGCAGCATTGAAGAAGATCGTATCGAAGGATGCCAGGTTGGCTTTTTCAGGATCGGCTAAACTTTGCTGGTAGCGAAGGCGGTAGTCTGCCCAGAACGAATCTCCTTCGGAGGCCAAAAAGGGCATTCTTTCCAGCCAGCTGTTCACCAACTCCAGCAGGGAGAGCTCCTTTTCCGCCGTCTTTATGATATCGACCTCCGGTTGTCTCAGTTGCGACACATAGTATTGCTGGCCGAAACGATGCTCGTACTTTAGTCCCAGCCTGGCCTCCAGCAATTTGAATTGCCAGCTCTGAAAACCTGAGGCGGGACGGAGCTTGTCCCGGAAATCCAGGAAATCCATCGGGGTCATGGTCTCCATGATGTCTATCTGGTGGACCAGTACTTTCAGGATCGTTGCACAGCGGGAGAGGCGATGAACGACGGTCTGCAGTTCCGGCGAGTTATCATTCAGTGCAGGCTGCTGCATGATTCCGATGACGGATCCTGTCTCAAACAGCAGTTGCTTAAACCACAATTCATAGGCCTGGTGAATGACGATGAACAGCATTTCATCATGAGCCGGCTGCCCCAGCTTATCACTCTCCGGGTCTTGTGCATTCAATATCTTATCCAATTGCAGGTAATCGCTATAATGGACCATATTCGTAATTTTAGGGTAGGATCTGTTGTTTACAGGAATTCATATCCGATATCGCGTCTGTAATAAATCCCGTCGAAATTAATGTTTTCCAGTACATCCCTGGATTTATCGACAGCTTCATAGACCGTCTCAGCGAAGGAGGTGACGCAAAGCACCCGTCCTCCGCTGGTTACGATGGTCTCCTTCTGCAATCTGGTCCCGGCATGAAAGACCAGGCTGTCTGCCGGCCAGGCGGTATCCAGTCCTGTGATAGGTAAGCCTTTCTCATAACTGCCGGGGTATCCGCCGCTCACCGCCACGATGGTACAGGCGGTGCGTTCGTCTTTTTCGATAGTCACCTGGTCCAGTCGCTGCTGCGCCGTTGCCAGGAACAATTCAAGCAGGTCGTTCTTCAGCCTGGGCATTACCACTTCCGTCTCCGGATCGCCCAGCCTGCAATTGTATTCAATCACAAAGGGGTCTTCCCCCACTTTGATCACTCCCACAAAGATGAAGCCCCTGTATTCGATATTCTCTTTGGAAAGACCTTCGACGGTAGGCACGATGATCCGTTCCGTTATTTTGCGCATGAAGGATTCGTCGGCAAAGGGCACGGGGCTTATGGCGCCCATCCCCCCGGTATTGGGTCCTTTGTCCCCTTCGCCTACCCGCTTGTAATCTTTTGCTTCCGGCAGGATCACATAATGTTTGCCGTCCGTTAATACAAAGACGGAGAGTTCGATCCCGGTCAGGAACTCCTCGACGACTACTTTACTGCCGGCTTCGCCAAACTTGTTCCCCTGCAGCATCAGCTCGAATTCGGCGATGGCTTCGATATGATTCTGACAAATTACGACCCCTTTGCCGGCCGCGAGTCCGTCCGCCTTTAACACGATGGGAAGGGAATGCTGCTGTAAATACGCGACTCCTTCTGCATAATTGCCGGTATTGAACTCGCGATAAGCCGCCGTCGGGATATGATGGCGGTCCATGAATTTTTTGGAGAAGGCCTTACTGCCTTCCAGTAAAGCGCCTTTTGCGGAAGGGCCAATGACGGGGATCTCCTGCAAGGCGGCGTCGGCGGCGAAAAAGTCGGCGATGCCTTTGACCAGGGGTTCCTCCGGGCCTACGACCACCATTCCAATTTTTTCTTTCAGGCAGAGTTTTTTGAGCCCGTCGAAATCCGTGGAGGAGAGATCTACGTTGGTGCCGCATTGTGCGGTGCCTGCATTACCGGGGGCGATAAAAAGTCCCGAGCAAAGAGGACTCTGAATAAGTTTCCATGCCAGAGCATGTTCTCTGCCACCTGAGCCTAACAATAAAATATTCATGGGTGTAAATTACGGACCCGAAATTCGAAATTCGTAAGCACATTCTGAAAAAGAATTTTATACGGCGTCCTGTAAAGGGGGATCGCAGGATAAATAACAGGGTGGAAGGCAGGGGAGAAAGGATGGACGGCAGGCGGGGATGGATGGAAACCCGATTCGGTCAGGCGAAGTGGAATTTGCCGGCTTATAGGGATTTATCTGTATTTTAGGTGCTAATTTTTAAAAAGCATGAGCCAACCCACTACCAGGCCCGGCCGACATCCGAAAGCCCTATATGTACTCTTTTTAACAGAAATGTGGGAACGCTTTGCTTATTACCTCCTTGCCGGCATTCTGCTGTTGTACCTGAAGGATGGGAAGGGATTCTCCAAGAGCACCGCTGCCGATGTCACCGGCACTTTTCTCGCCCTGATCTGGCTTCCTCTTTTTATCGGGGGGATGATCGCAGACCGTTACCTGGGTTATGTCAAATCCATTTTCATCGGGGGCAGCCTGTTGGCGGCGGGGTACCTGGGGCTGACATTGCCGGGGAATATGGCCATGTATATCTCCCTGGGGCTGATCATTGTCGGCAACGGGTTCTTCAAGCCCAATATCAGCACTTTGCTGGGTAATATTTACAATAGGGAGGATCTGAAACCATTAAAGGACAATGCCTATAATATCTTTTACATGGGCATCAATATAGGAGCGCTGGTCTGCAATTTTGCGGCGGCTTACTTGCGGAATAAATATGGGTGGGGTTTTGCTTTTGGCGCGGCGGGCGTAGGCATGATCATCGGACTGATCAATTTTGGGCTGAATGTAAAGCAGGTGCGTATAGGGGATATCCGTAGGGAGCCGCATAAAGAGGACATGTCCTTAACACAAATACTATTATATGTTTTTGTTCCCGGTCTGGTAGCCGCCGGGATCGGCTATGTACTGCCCGGCAAGCTGTTTCATACAACGATCATGGGCAGCGCCGCCAGTGACGCCTTTGTTTTTGCCTGTGTGCCGGTGATCGCCTTTTTTGTCTCCCTGTGGGTAAAGGCCCGGGGAGAAGATAAAAAAGGGATCGGCGCTTTGCTGTTCATTTTTGCCGTCTCCGTTATTTTCTGGGCTATCTACTACCAGAATTTCACGGCCTATACCCTCTGGGCCGAGGAGCATACAGACCGGACCATCTCCTCACCGGTGGTCGAAAAAGGAGTGGATTGGCTGGGGATGATGCAAAAGGTGAATACGAATCCGAGGGAAGTCACCCGGGTCGATGCCTTTTTGGTGCCGGTCATGGGCGATAGCGGACGGATAGCCACGACCATTGGACCCGATCCCTACTTCCTAAATGTTCCTAAGGAGAGCTGGCCTCCGGCCGGGCAGGAGGTAAAACTGGTCAATACAGAGATATTCGAGAGCATCGGTCCCTTTTTCATCGTCACCCTGACGCCTCTCTTAGTGGCGTTGTTCAGCTACCTCCGGAAAAAGGGAAAGGAGCCTACGACGGCTTCGAAGTTTGGCATCGCGTTGTTCCTTTCCGGGCTTTCTTCCCTGGTAATGCTGTTTGCCGTGCTGTCGGTATCTTCTATCTATCAATATAAGGTCTCTCCGGGGTGGTTGTGGGGTACCTATTTTGTCGTGACCGCTGCAGAGATCTGCTGCAGTCCGATCGGGTTATCCCTGGTATCCAAACTGGCGCCGGCTCGCCTGACCTCCCTGCTGATGGGGGGATGGTTCCTGACGATGTCCCTGGGCAGCAAGGTTGCCGGGCTGATGACGAGTTCCTGGGATAAATTCCCGGATAAGAGGATTTATTTTATCATCTGGTTCCTTGCGGCCGTTATCGGAGGCATCCTGATCTACAGCCGCGTCGGCTCGCTGAACCAGATCATGCGCGATAAAACAGGAGAAGCATAAACCGGACGGCCAGTGGCTTCGCCGTTCCGAAGTAAACCATAAACTACTAAACCACCCGTATGGCTGAGAAAAAATTTCAACCCTTTGTTAGTCCTGAAACGCAAATGAAGGAGTTTACCTTCAAAGCATTGCTGATGGGCAGCATTTTCGGGATCCTCTTCGGAGCTTCTACCGTGTATTTAGCGCTGAAAGCAGGGCTGACCGTCTCGGCCTCGATCCCCATCGCGGTGCTGGCCATCACAATAGGCAGGAAATTGTTCAAGACTACTATTCTCGAAAACAATATCATACAGACCACGGGCAGCGCCAGTGAAAGTATTGCTGCCGGGGTGGTGTTCACATTACCCGGTTTCCTTTTTCTCTCCTCCGCAGACTCCGGCAGCTTTTTTAATTACGCCGTAATTTTTATACTGGCCATTTTCGGCGGCATGCTGGGCACTTTGCTAATGATCCCTTTGCGCCGTTCGCTGATCGTCAAGGAGCATGAGACCCTGCCGTATCCGGAAGGGACTGCCTGCGCTTCTGTGCTGAAAGCCGGGGAAAAGGGCGGTGAATTCGCCCGCACTGCCTTCCAGGGACTGGGCTTCGCCTTTGTATATGCCCTGCTGCAGAAGATGTTCAAGATCGTTGCCGAGACTCCCCTCTTCGATACCGTGAAGTATAAGGGGTTGAATAAAATTTTCCCTTCCGCTCAAATATCGGCCGATATCACACCCGAGTATATGGGTGTAGGGTATATCATTGGCCCTAAGATCGCCGGGATCCTGGTAGCGGGCAGCGTGTTGAGCTGGCTGGTCCTGCAACCTTTGCTGGCCTCCCTGATCGACCCGGTAAATATCGCCCTGCAACAGGTGAAGCTGGGGTTCCTGAAGGATATCGGAACAGCGGGCGGATACGGGGGATGGGACCCCGTCAGCAGAACATTTGCCGACCCGGCCTCCGCCATTTACCGTGCCTATATACGGCAGATCGGTGCGGGCGCGGTGGCCATGGGGGGATTGATCACCCTGATAAAAACAATTCCTACCATTGTCTCCTCCTTTAAGGAAAGCATCGGCGCCGTAAAAGAAAAGGGGCAGGGCGCGGTGTTAAGGACGGAGCGTGACCTGAGCATTAAAGTGGTCGGGTTCGGCAGCCTGGCATTGGTAGTGCTGATCGGTTTCCTGACCATCATCCCGGGAGATTCTTTTTTCAACCGGCTGCTGATCGGATTGCTGATCCTGGTGTTCGGCGCCTTCTTCGTAACGGTGGCTTCCCGGATCGTGGGGATCATCGGTTCTTCCAATAGCCCTGTTTCCGGTATGACGATCGCTACCGTGATGGGCACCTGCCTGATTTTTTTGGCAGTGGGCTGGGGAGGGAAAGTATATGAGCCGATGGCCCTGGTGGTGGGAGGCATGGTCTGTATTGCGGCTTCCAATGCAGGCGGCACTTCCCAGGATCTGAAGACCGGATACCTGGTAGGAGCGACTCCCCGCTACCAGCAGCTGGCCCTTTTCATCGGCGTCATCGTCTCCTCTATTGCCGTCGGGCTCACGATAAAAGTGCTGGATATTCCCAGTTCGGAGATGGCGGCCAAAGGCATAACCCATGCGATCGGCAGTCAGTACAACGCTCCGCAGGCCACCTTAATGGCCACTTTGATCAAGGGTATTCTCTCCAGGAACCTGGACTGGAATTTCGTGCTGGCCGGAGCAGCCCTGGCCCTGGTGATGGAATTATGCGGGGTAAGGGCCCTCAGTTTCGCCATTGGCGTCTACCTGCCCATTTCCACGACCCTGCCTATTTTTATCGGAGGCGCTATCCGCGGTCTGACGGACCGGGTGAAGAAGAAAAGAGGTTTTGCCGCCAGAGAAGGGGAAGAGGACCTGGAAAAGGGAAACCTGTTCGCTACGGGACTGGTTGCGGGAGGAGCTTTAATGGGGGTGATCTTCGCTTTTCTGAATATACCGGATAAGATCGTTCATCTCTTAAAACAGGTAAACCTGGAAAAATGGCTGACAGGCGCCCTGAGTGAGACGGGTTATTATCTGTTAGGACTGGCGTTCTTCGCGGTGATGGGATATGCCCTTTATAAGGCGGGGACAAAGCCGGATAAGCCGGTCGATGAAATGATCGGGTCTTAGTCCTGGTCGGAAACCCGGAGCCTGGTCCTGGTTCTGGCCGAAAAGGCGAAATCAGTTCATCTTAAAAGGCACGATCATTTCGAAAATGGGGATGTTGACCTCGAAGTTTTTCTTGTTGTTGAGATTTTCCATCGTGTAGGAGCCGTACATTTTTCCCATCTCGGTGCGAAGGTTGCAACCGCTGACATATTGATATCTTTCTCCGGGATTGAGGATGGGCTGCACTCCTACCACGCCTTCCCCTTCTACTTCGCGGGAACTTCCATTGCTGTCGAAGATATGCCAGTGACGGCGATGAAGTTTGACAGAGAAATTATTATGATTCTCGATGGTAATGCGATAGGCAAACATATATTCACCGGATATAGGATTAGAATAATCCGGCTGATAAAAGGTCTCGACGCTCACCTCCACCCCTTCTGAGATCTTGTTTGCCATCTAATCAAATTTTTCTAAAATTAATCAAAATCGGCAGGCATTAAAAGTAATGTTTCACAATTTAATACCCTAATGCCAAATCTACCCTAATTTTGCCCGATCTTTTAAAAATACTACCAGAGGATATACGTTTAGGCTCAAAAATTGGTTTTTACATAAATATAAAGATTTGAGATATGAAGATCGCAGTAGCTAAAGGAGATGGAATTGGCCCGGAGATCATGGATGCCGTACTCAGTATATTCAAAATAGGCAAGGTGCCCCTGGAATACGAGTTTGTGGATATGGGTAAATGGGTATTTGACAAAGGATTTTCCAATGGGATGACGCCGGAGGCCCAACACACGATCGAGGAGCTGGGGATCTTATTCAAAGGGCCGATGGAGACCCCCAAGGGCAAGGGGGTGAAGAGTGTGAACGTCACTGCGCGCAAGACCTGGAACACCTATGCCAATAAAAGGGTTTTCCAGACCCTGCATGGCGTAGACACTGTTTTTTCAAAAGCGGGCATCCCTATCGATATCACGATTGTGCGGGAGAACATTGAAGATACCTATGGCGGCATCGAGCATATGCTGACCCAGGATGTGGCGTTAAGCCGTCGCTTTATCACCCGTCCCGGAAGTTTGCAGGTGATCAAATATGCCTTCGAAATGGCCAAGAAAAATGGCGCCAGACGCATCACCTGCGGACATAAGGCCAATATCATGAAGCTGACGGATGGCCTCTTCCTCGAATGCTTTATGGAGGTGGCGAAAGAATATCCTGAGCTGAAAGCGGACGATATCATCGTGGATGACCTGGCTATGAAGCTGGTGGTGAGACCGCAGGAGTTCGACGTGGTCGTGCTGACCAATCTGCAGGGAGACATCATATCGGACCTCTGTGCCGGTCTGGTCGGAGGACTGGGATTTGCGCCTTCCGCCAATATCGGGGACCATATCGCTATTTTCGAAGCAGTGCATGGGACGGCTCCGGATATCGCCGGGAAGAATATTGCCAATCCAACGGCTTTACTGCTGAGCGGGATCGCCATGCTTAGGCACCTGGGCTTTATGGAGAATGCCGCCATCATTGAAAATGCCCTGTTATTTACCCTCGAACAGAAAATACATACGGGTGACTTTGGGGATAAGAACACGCCGTCCCTGAATACCACACAATTTGCAGAGGCTATTATCGGCAATTTCGGCAAGGTCCCGGTCCAGGGCGCCAAGCCTTTGCTGCCCAATATGACTCCCACTCCTACTTCCTTCAAACTGTCCAAAAATGAGATGATGGTCACCGAGGAGACCCAAAAAGAATATATCGTCGGGGTGGATCTGTTCATCGAGAGTTCGGAACAGCCGGAGAACATCGCTAAAAAATGTCAGCGGCATGCAGGGGTAAAATTCAATCTTATCAATATCAGCAACAGGGGAACCCAGGTATGGCCTACCGGGTCGGTGTATACGAACCTGGTGAACCAGTATAATGTCCGTTTTGAAAGCATCGACGGATCTCCTTTGAATCAGCAGGATGTGCTGGGGTTATATGTCAGCCTGAGCGGAGATTTTAAGATCTGCTCTTCCGAGTTGCTGAATATGTGGGGAGGAAAGAAAGCTTATTCGCTGGCGCAGGGGCAGTAGCGGAAAAGTATGCGGCTAAGCGAATAGGTTGGCGGGGATCACCCTGCCCGCTTAGCCGAAGTATATCCGTTCTTTAATAGCCATTGCAGCAGTTTGTCCCGTTGATCGCCTTGAACGATGATCAGTCCATCTTTTACGGAGCCTCCGGTACCACAAAACGTTTTTAATTTTTTTCCCAGTTCTTCCCGGTCCTCTTCTCTGCCGTCGAATCCCTCTACCAGGGTCACTGCCTTCCCGGCCCTTTGCTTCGTATCCAGTCTTACCCTTAACTTTTGTTGTTTGGCCGGAGGGGTCTCCTGCATAGGGGCATCTTCTTCCAGTTTAAATTCCGGGTCGGTAGAGTAGACGATCCCATTGTCATTTAGTTTCTTCTTGCTCATAGTTGATGATTTTCCTTGTTCCGGGGGGAGCTCATCCCCGGGGAGTATTAAAATAAAGCTTTCAAGCTAAGGTCCAGGCTTCTGGCCTGGTGGATCAGGGCGCCGATACTCACGTAATCCACTCCTGTCCGGGCATAGTCCTCCACGTTGGAAAGGTTGATCCCGCCGCTGGCCTCCGTTTCAAAGCGCTCGTCGATCAGGGCAAGGGCTTTGGAGATCTGTCGCGGGGTGAAGTTATCCAGCATGATGCGGTCGACCCCGCCGACGGCCAGTACACGTTGTACTTCTTCGATATTACGGGTCTCCACTTCGATCTTCAGGTGTGGTTTGAAGTTTTTCCGGTAGGCGCCTGCCTTTTCGATAGCTTTTTCCAGGCTGCCGGCATAATCGATATGATTATCTTTCAGCATGATCATATCATAGAGTCCGAAGCGGTGGTTGATCCCTCCGCCGATCCGGACGGCATCTTTTTCCAGGAGGCGAAAGTTGGGAGTGGTCTTACGGGTATCCAGGACCCGCGTGCGGAATTTCTGCAGTTTGTCAACATATTGGCGGGTGAGGGTGGCAATGCCGCTCATGCGCTGCATACAATTAAGGATAAGCCGTTCGCAAGCCAGGATAGTATGGACGGTCGCTTCTGTTTCAAAAGCCGTTTCTCCGTCTTTCATGGAGTCGCCATCATGCTTGAAGGGGGTAAAGGATGCGGTTGGTTCTTTTATCCGGAGAATTTTTTCAGCGATCTCCATTCCGGCCAGGATGCCTTCCTGTTTGATCTTCAGGACAGCCTTTCCCCGTGCATCGGGGGGGATGCAGGACAAGCTGGAATGATCGCCATCTCCAATATCTTCCCGCAGAGCGGATTCTATCAGGGTTTGCAACTGTTCGTCGAAATTGGACATGACGCAAATATACGAAAGGGGGGGGCTTACTGAGCGGGCTGAAATCTGATCTCCTGTAATAATTGTTTTTCGCCTTTTTGTTTGATAAAGAGGGTAGTCCGGTAATCGCCGTTGCGGGTCTGCAGGACGCCTACACAAAATTCGGAGCCACCATTCTCTCCTTTATGCTTAACCAGGAAGTTCTGTACTACATTGGTAGTAAAGAAGTCCCGGATAATCATTTCCGCCTGACTCTTACTGTAGGTGTCGCTTTTTTCCGGAAGAGAGATATCAACCCGGGTGTCCAGGTACCGGGACAACTGGCCCACGTTCCCGGAACGCATAGCACCCGCTATATCGTCGATGCTGTAAGAAGAAGAAGGGCGGAATGAAACAAGGACGAGCGAAAAAGTAAGAACCGCTAATCCGAGAATGCTTTTCATAATAGATAGAATATTAGTCTTTAGGGTATAGTCCCAAAAATATGCCAAACTGTCTTCTCCGGGGAAAAATACCATTAACAGGGTATTCTTACTACCTTTGGCCCGCAAATTTTTCATCGCCCAGAGCGCCGGTGGCGCTCTTTTATTAAGTCTAAACTGCTGTTTTTTATGTCAAAAAAGAAAGTAATCCTGGTCATTATGGACGGGTGGGGCCTGGGAAAGCAAAAGTCTTCGGATGCGATCCAAAATGCCCGAGTCCCTTTTGTCAGCTCCTTATATAAGACCTACCCTAACACCACCCTGGTGACTTGCGGAGAGGCGGTGGGCCTGCCGGATGGCCAGATGGGCAATTCCGAGGTAGGCCACCTGAACCTGGGCGCCGGCAGGATCGTCTACCAGGAACTGCAACGGATCAACGTAGCTATCCGGGAAGGCCTTTTTGCCCGGAATGAGCTATTGCTGGAAGCTATTCATGCGGCCAAAAAGAATGGAAGGCCGATGCATTTGCTGGGGCTGGTGAGCGATGGGGGCGTACACTCCCATGTGAATCATCTGAAAGCCATCGTCGACGCCTGTAAGCAGGAAGGGCTGGAACAGGTGTATATACATGCTTTTACGGACGGGCGTGACACGGACCCGAAGAGCGGCCTTGGATTTATCCGGGAACTGCAGGAGCACCTGACTAAGGGCGGCACCGGCAGGATCGCCACGGTAAGCGGCCGTTATTATGCGATGGACCGGGACAAGCGCTGGGAAAGGGTACGACTGGCCTATGATGCGCTGGTGAACGGGACCGGCGCCAAAGCTACCGATGCCCTTGCGGCGGTGAAAGACTCCTATGCGGCGGGGCTGACGGATGAGTTCATAAAGCCTACGGTGATCGTTGCGGAAGACCAGCAGCCGCTGGCCACGATAAAAGACGGGGATTCGGTCTTCTGCTTCAACTTCCGTACGGACCGTTGCCGGGAGATCACCCAGGTGCTGACCCAAACGGATATTCCGGAGCAGGGAATGAAAAAATTATCCCTGGATTATACGACGATGACCCAATACGACCAGAGTTTCAAAGGGATCCGGGTGATCTTCGAAAATGACGACCTGAAGAATACCTTAGGGGAGATCGTTGCCGGTCAAGGGCTTAAACAGATCCGGATCGCTGAAACGGAGAAGTATCCGCATGTCAGCTTCTTCTTCAGCGGGGGCCGGGAAGTGCCTTTCGAAGGAGAGAAAAGGATCATGGTGCCTTCTCCCAAAGTGGCCACCTATGACCTGCAACCGGAAATGAGCGCCCATGAGCTGACGGATGCTATTATTCCGGAGATCGAAAGCCAGTCGTCCGATTTTATCTGTCTGAATTTTGCCAATACGGATATGGTAGGACATACAGGGGTTTGGGAGGCGGTGATCCGGGCGGCGGAAACCGTGGACCGATGCGTGGAAAGGGTGGTAAAAGCCGCCCTGGGCAATGGATACACCGTATTTCTCACGGCAGACCATGGCAATGCGGATTATATGGTCAATGAGGACGGCAGCCCGAATACGGCCCATAGCCTGAACCTGGTGCCCTTTTTTATCATCGATAAGGAGTGGAAAGGAACGGTGCGGCCCGGAAAACTGGGGGATCTGGCCCCGACCATTCTGACCATGATGGGGGTAGCTATCCCGAAAGAGATGACCGGGGATGTGCTGATATAAGAGTTTCCACCGGAAAAATAGTAGGTAGAAAAGAAGCTGAAAACAGCTTCTTTTTTTATTAGCAACGCAGCTTTACGTCATAAAAATTGTCTAAATTACAGGGCAACCAATCCGGTTAATGTTATGACCGAAGAAGCCATTTTACAAGGCTGTTTAAAAAATGAGGCGGCTGCCCAGCGGGAATTGTACAACAGGTACAGTCCTAAAATGCTGGCCGTCTGTTACCGGTTTGCCCACAACAGAGAAGATGCAGAGGATATGTTGCAGGAAGGGTTCATAAAAGTTTTTTCGCAGATGCACACTTTTCTGAACAAAGGCGCCTTCGAAGGTTGGATCAGGAGAATCATCGTTCATACCTGCATCAACAATCTTAAAAAGAACAAGCGTTTCAACGAGAGCCTGGATATCGTTCATGCACATGGCGTCCAGGTGCGGGAGGAGAGTGTTCCGTCTATCGTACAGGCCAAACAGATCGTAGAATGCATCCGCATCTTACCGATCGGTTATCGTACGGTACTCAACCTCTATGCGATCGAAGGATATTCTCATAAAGAAATTGCAGAAATGCTGGACATTGAAGAGAGTACAAGTCGTTCGCAATATACCAGGGCTAAACAAATGCTGGAGGATATCCTGATCAGGAAGAAGATCCTCCCGAAGCCGAGGGAAAAGACAGCATGGCTTTTTGCGATCCGATAATATAAATCCAAACTATGAAAACATTCCAAAAACTGATTGAAAATGAAGGAGAGCAACTTCTATAGTGATGAATTTGAACAACTGATCAGGGAAAAGACAGAGCAGTATAAAATGTACCCTTCTGAGAAAGTATGGAAGGGTATTCATGGTTCTTTGCACACTAAGAGAAGATGGTTTATCGGCAGCATGTCCCTTTTGATAACAGGTATCCTGTTTTTTGCCGGTAAGGAATTAATTGCCCCCGCGGGCCGTCCCGGCCTCGCTAAAAAATCCCTGGCGCTTAACACGGCAGCCAGCAGCGCTCCTTCCAAAGCTACCGAGGAGTCTTTGCCTTCCACTTCTTTTTCCACGCTTCGCCCCGGCCCGGCCGTTGTAGCAGGCCGGCATAATAATGCCGCCACGGATGAATCTTCCGATCGGCAGCCTTACAAAGAAATTACCATTACGATCAGCGATCCCGTGATCAGGCAGCCGGATCTTTCCGAGATATTGAGCCATGCCGTCCATTTGCCATCCACGACGCCGGCCCTGTCTGTCATTGCCGCCCGGGGTGTTAACGGCAATGTAATAAATATAATAGGGGAAGAGAAAGGCGCAGCAGATAACGAGAAAGAATATACGGACCTGACCGCTGCCGAGAAAGAGCATATGGAGATAATCGTCAACGGCAGGGGGGATGGCCGGGTAGTCCGGATGGCCAGGAATAACGCCCCTTCCAAAAACAGCCTGGCTGTGACCCGGTCTGTTCCAGAGCCGGCGGCCAATGCTGAAACCCTTACGGACTCTGCTGCACAGGCCGTCAAGCCTTCTCCCACCCTGCTGACCGAGGCCATCGATCAGCAAAGGGTCAACTGGCTTCAGGATTATGCAGTATACAATCTGTCTTCCGCTGCTAAAACAGGAAGGAAATTCCTGCAGCTTTATCTTTCGCCTACCGTCAATTACCGGACCTTATCGGGCGGGGACTTCGCTCCTCCCAAATCCATCGTACAGAATGTGCCGGTATCTTTAACACATATAGGGGATGCCAAGAAATATGTCGACCATACACCGGCTCTGGGATTAGAGGTGGGTGGCAGTCTCCTGTACCGGGTAACGCGCAACCTGACCCTCAAAGCGGGCTTACAATTCAATTTCAGCCGGTATAAGATCAAGGCTTATTCTTCCAGCCCGCAACAGGCTACCATTGCCTTAAACTCTTATTATGGATATTACCTGGATTCCATCACGGCCTATTCCAGCATCCGTAATTTCGGAGGCAAGAAGGTGGAGAGCCTGAACAATGATTATTATCAGCTATCGGCTCCGCTCGGCTTTGAGCTGAGAGTACTGGGGAATGAGCGGTTGCAGTTGAATGTGGCGGCCACTATTCAACCCACGTACCTGCTCAACACGAATTCCTACCTGCTAACGACGGATTATACCAATTATACCAAGGAGCCATCCCTGTTCAGGAGATGGAATGTAAACGGCGGTATAGAGACTTTTCTTTCCTATAAATTCCGCAATGGCGTACGCTGGCAGATCGGACCGGAATTCCGCTACCAGCTGCTTTCCACTTATAACAACCAATATCCCATTCATGAAAATCTGAAAGGATTTGGTTTCAGGATCGGCCTGGTCAAGGAGTTGAAATAAGGCGTAATTTTGCGATATGAAGAATTTTTCCGCTTTTTTTCTCGCAGGTAGCTTCGCGAGTAGTTTGCTCTTAGGAAGCGCCTGTACTACCCCCTCAACTCCTCCTGTACAAAAAGAAGATTCGACGGGAACCTCTTTTCTTCCGGTAGCGGACTATCTCCGTGCTGAGATCAGTTATGTGGACTCCACCCCGCTGGCTATCCTGAAATATACCATCCGGAACAACCGGGCGGATTCCGCCTTTATCCAGCAGGGGGAGTTCAACCGGCTGTCGAAGGAGTTCCTCACGCCGGAGCTGGATGCAGCTTCTTTTTCAAAGGATTTTACGGAGAGCTCTTTCATGGACAAGACGACCGGGTATCTTAGTTTCACTTACTCGACCCGGAATAAAGCGCTGTCCCTGCAGCGGGTGGACGTGCTTGCCGCTCCCGGAGCCGGAATGGATAAGGTAAAAAGTATTTACCTGGAAAAGATCTATCCGGCCGGCGATACCACTGTAACTAAAAAGATGTTCTGGCAGACGGGCCGTAGCTTCCAGATCTTTACCAGTCTCAGGCTGCCCGGACAGCCCCCTCTTGAGAACCAGTTAAAAGTGGTTTGGGAATAACTTCCTTGTTCACTACCGGGTTGAGCCCGGGTAACGATCATTCTGAATAAAGCGTACATGACCCAGGAACAGTTCAGTCATATTGCCCATACGATCCCTGTGGATCCGGGTATTTACAAATATTTCGACGAGAAGAGCGAATTGATCTATGTAGGAAAGGCCAAGAGCCTCCGCAAAAGAGTGAGCTCTTATTTCACCAAAACTTTTACCACCTATAAGACCCATGAACTGGTGCAGCGGATCCGGCGCATCGAGTTCACCATCGTGAATTCGGAGCAGGACGCCTTCTTACTGGAAAATTCCCTGATCAAGCAATATCAGCCGCGATTTAATATCAACCTGAAGGATGATAAGAGCTATCCTTATATTGTTGTAAAGAACGAGCCCTTCCCCCGTGTATTCCTTACCCGGCGTAAGATCAACGACGGATCCGAATACCTGGGTCCTTTTACGTCGGTCGGCAAGGTGCGGGAGTTGCTGGATTTTGTGAAGGGGAATATCCAGTTACGGACCTGCCAGCTCAATCTCACGGAAAGTAATATCCGCAAGGGTAAGTTCAAAGTATGCCTGGAATATCACCTGGGGAATTGCAAAGGTCCCTGCCAGGGATTGCAGACGCCGGAGGATTACCGGGAAGGGTTGGTGCAGCTGAAGAATATCCTGAAAGGGAACCTGGGACCCCTGATCCAGGACTATAAGAAAGAGATGAGGGAGCTGGCGGAAAAAATGGATTTTGAAAAAGCGGAGATCATTCGTAAAAAGATCGAACACCTGGAGACCTATGAGTCGAAGTCGGTCATTGTAAGCAGGCATCTCAGCCATGCGGATGTGTTCTCGATAGCGAGGGACGGAGAATCCGCTTATATCAATTACCTGATGGTGGAGAATGGCACAATCGTGCAGACACATACGACCGAGGTAGAGACGCACCTGGAGGAGTCGGATGAAGAGATCCTTGCCTTCGGCGTAGCCCGGTTGCGGGAGACTTTTAACAGTTTGTCCCGGGAGATCATCCTTCCTTTCACAATAGAATATCCTGAGGAAGGCATTCTGATCACGGTGCCCAGGGGAGGTGATAAAAAGAAATTGCTGGAGCTGTCTGAAAAGAATGTCGGTTATTTCCGGGAAGAGCTCCGAAGGAAAAAGATCCTGCAATTGGAGGGGAAGACCCTGGACGAAAGAAAGAAAGTGTTGTACCAGCTGATGGAGGACCTGCAATTATCCGAGTTGCCGGTGCATATCGAGTGTTTTGATAATTCCAATTTCCAGGGTAGCTTCCCGGTGTCGGCGATGGTATGCTTTCGGGACGGGGTGGAGAGTAAAAAGGATTATCGCCATTATAATGTGAAGACGGTGCAGGGGATCAATGATTTCGCCACGATGAAGGAGGTCGTGCACCGGAGATACCGGCGGCTGCTGGAGGAGCAGCAATCTCTGCCGCAGCTGGTGATCATCGATGGGGGGAAGGGGCAATTAAGCTCGGCGATGGAAAGTATTACGGACCTGGGTCTTACAGGCATGCTTACTGTTGTAGGGCTGGCTAAGAATGAAGAAGAGATCTTCTTTCCGGGGGATACGGAATCTATCAAATTACCTTATAACAGCGATAGCCTTAAGCTTATCCGGCGGATCCGGGATGAGGTGCATCGTTTTGGCATTACTTTTCACCGGCAGAAAAGGAGTAAAGGCACTTTTGTAAATGAATTGGAGAAGGTCCAGGGTATCGGACAGCGCACGGCGGATCTTCTATTGAAGGAATTCCGTTCGGTAAATAAAATAAAGCAATTGACTGAAGGGGAACTGGCGGCGGTGATCGGGCCTGCCAAGGCGAAGCTGGTATGGGCGCATTTTACGAGAGGCAACGAAGAAACGGGAAGAGCGGAGGAAGAGAATAAAACCGGCCAGACCGGAAATGAGCAAACAGGAGAGGACGGACAACCGGGAGAAATGAAAGCAGCGGATTAGGGTATAGGAAATATACGGTCCTGGAGGCATAAAAAGTCTTGAAGACATAAAAACAGAAATGGACCCGTGGTCCATTGGCCGAAGGCCCATCATTAGACTTTTTTTTTCGCCGCAAGGGGCAAATTTACTTCGAACCATTACGTCTTTTCAATGGACTCAGTGAGGGCTTCGCCGTTTACACGGCCCCTGAGGCGAAAAAAAAAGGGGCCCGGATAGACATCCAGCCCCGTTTTTAAAATCCAATATCCTATGAAAAACCAGTGTAAAAATAGGGAAACCTTTTTATTTGACAATACCCGCTTTTGGGTATTTTCTAAAAAAAATATTGCATAATAACTAGTTAATTTTTAAGAAGTTATTTAAAATATACCCCGGGAAGTAGTGCAGGCATACCCCAAAAGGAAAGGGGTATCGTAAAAATACGATACCCCTTTCCTGAAAAGTTATTTTTAGTTTAATACGACCATAGATCCTGCTCGTAATTAAAGATTTTTTCCTTGATATTTTCTCCTTCCAGTAACTGAAGGATCGGGTCTCTGATATAATTGGATACGAATTGATCGCCGGGGTTATCAATAGTCGATTTTACGATACGGCTGGAGAACATCCGGCTTTCGAATAATTCTTCCCAGCTCATACGGGCTCCATAGTTCTTCCCATTGTAGGCTTCGTATTTAGCGAGCATGGGGCGCAGGTCGGGGTAGTACACCCAGAAGATCGGCGTTACCGCTCTGAAGGATCCATCGGGATTAAGAATGGTCTTTTCGGGAGCGATGCCCAGGATACGGACGTGGAGACGGGAAGATTCCTTATCGAATACCCACTCTTCCTTGATCTGGTATCTTTCGACGGCTTCTGGATTGAAGTCTTCTTGGATCAGCGTGTCCCGCATCAGGCCCTTCGATCCATCCGGATCCTGTACCATGTCCGGCACTTGGATGATCTTGGGTTTGGCGACCAGGCCTTCTGCAATCTGTTTGAAGGTCATGGGTGTGGTGAAGCGGTCATCGACGTTGGCGTCGAAGGCCGTGATCTGCCCGCTCTTGATGCCATTGAGCAGGATATTGATGAAACGTTGGCTGCCGTTGTCTTCAGTGGCTTTGTATACAAAGGCCAGGTTCATTTTTTCATGAACGTCCAATTCTCTCCATACCCGCTGGCGATATACGGCGTCATCCTCACGGATATGCTCGTAGGCCAGGGGAGTCCGATCTTTTACCAGATTACGCTCGATGATGGCGTCATTTCTCAGGGATTTACGGGGGGTATCCAGTTTGATATCCGCTTCCAGGATAGCAACGGGTTTGGCCGTCGTGTCTTTGGCAGGAGCGACGACTGCGCTGGCCCCGGCGTTCTTACTGACGTTCTTCTTTTTGCCGGCTACCGCTCTCTTTTTAGCAGGGCGCTTGGTCTGTGCGTCCAGGGTTCCTACTGCTAATGCGAGCACCGTCGCCAGCAAGCATAATCTGATAAAATGCTTTTTCATCTTCTCTTGTTTTAAAAATCTTATATAAAAGTTCAGAAAAGTCTGTCCCGGATAAATTACCCGGGACAGATCTTATATTATTTCAAGCTAAATACCATGGGAGGAAGTTCTCTGGTCCTTCCATCACGGCCTACGACGCGGATCGCATCAAAAAAGATGTTGGTGCCTGGTGAAGCTTTCGACACGATGTTCGCGGCGCCTCCATTCCAACGGGTGCCCTCATTAGTCGCTTCCATATATTGGGGGACATTGCCTCCGATAGCAGCCAGTTTATAGCTTACGACCCGGAAAGGGGATTCAAAATCGGAGTTTTCCAATTTGGCCTGCAGGCCGCCGATCGCTCTAAATTCAGCGGCAGAGATAGCTCCTCCTTTTTTGGAGCCTACGAACCCGGAGGGATCCGGCAGGAATTTCACCCTCATGGGGAATTCGGCGATCTTTCCGGCTGAATTAACCACGATCTTGGCCAGACCGGGAGCAGTTGGCTTGGCGATGTACTTGTCACCACCGACCTTGGAGATATTACCGCCCGGGAAGCTGACAGATACTTTTTCATTACCGACGCTACCGCCGGAGATCGTGAGCGGGTTTTCTTCACCCACATAGAGTACGTTCATTTTTTCCAGGAAGATAGAGGCTCCTGAAGGCTGACCGACTGTATAAGGGATCGTCTTATTGATAACGTCCTTGGTGCCATCGGGCTTGGTGTATTCTATTTTCACATTTATCGTTCCGGTGGAGCTTACTTTTGTTTTATACAGGGCTGTTCCATCGGGACCGAGCGGCTGCACGGCTCCGTTGACATATACGGTGGGCTTGGCAGCGTCGCTGAAGGCGCCGATACCGGCCGTTACGTCCAGTTCATCACCGGGCATCAGGTAGGTAGCGTTGGTACCGACCAGGGGTTCGAATTTATCGAACACCACTTTGACTTCCCCGATCTTCTTGTGCAGATAGTCAACGATATGCGATTCGGAATTCTTGATATCGCTCTGGAATTTGCTCAGGATAGTCAGCGCCGCAATGGTCGGCGTCATGTGGAAGTAGTTAATGGTCCAGTCCTTAGGAATATTACCGGTGGACGCATTCCCTGATTCTGATTTAGGGACGCTGAGATCCAGGGGCAGGTCCTTTGCGAACTCCACTTTTGCGGCCTTCATCTCTTCCTTTATCTTATCCGGCTGGTCAGGATAATGAGAAGGATCGATGACATCCAGCAGATCGGTCTTGAATTTATTGAGTTTTGCGTATAATACGGGGCCTTCGCCCTTGGTATCGAATAAGTGGGTGGCAGCATCGAGGTTCCCCATGGTGAAGTCCTTTACTCCGTCTTTCATCTGGGGGTTAGACGCATCGATCAATTGCCCTTTCAGGTCTTCGATATAGGTAGTAAGGTCGGAGGAGAGTTTCTTCACCTCTGCGGCCTTAGGAGCCCATACCTGCGCTTTGGCCGCTGTCTGAGGGTCATGCAGATTGTCATCGAATGCCTTGTAGGTGATGGCATTCTTCTGGTCGACAACCACATTGGATTTTTCTATACTGGTATTCACGGTCTTAAAAGCGTTCAATACCTCCACCGATACATTCAGTGCCAGCAGGGCTGTAAGCACCAAATACATCATATTGATCATCTTTTGCCGCGGTTCTTTAGGTAAAGACATGGGTTAGTGAATTGAATTATTTATAACAAAATTTAGTTTTTCATAAGTGTTTCAAACGGTCCGGACAAAACGGGCACTGGTCGGAACTGTGGTCCGCTGCTTTTTTATGCCTGACGGCCTTGCATGGCGCTCAGCATATTACCATATACATGGTTCAGGTTGCCCAGGTTCTTCGCTAGCAGGGCTATCTGTTCCTGTGTCTTCTTAGCGTCGGATACACTGCCTTGCATGGTCTCGGAAGCCTTTACCAGGTTGCCATAGAAGCTGTTCATAGCTTTCAGGTGGTTATTGGTATCCTGCAATTCCAGCTCATAGATAGCATTGAGGGAACCGAGGTTCTTGGTCAATACCTGTACCTGCGTGTGGAATTGTTTGGTGCCTTCTGCAGCCGCATTGAAGCTGGAGATGGTATTGGTAGCATTCTGGTAAGCGCCTTTCATGCTATCCAGGGCCACAGAAGCTTCTTTAGTCTTGGTAGTATATTCGGTAGTAGCGGCCAGGGCTCCGGACACATCGCTGATCTTTTCAACGGTGGTGCCGAATTTTTTAAACCCTTCGCTCAGGCGGCCCAGGTTAGCAGGGGTGATATCTGCTTCCTGTAACATTTTGTCCATTTTTTCCAGGGCGGGGTTACCGCTGGGACCGCTGGCCAACTTTGGCAGCGCTTCTACCAGGGCATGCATTTCGCCGCCGGGAGGGGGTAAAAAGGCATACACAATGAAAATCAGGGCTTCCGTCAGCAGGCCGGCCGTCAGGAAGAAGTCAGCCAGTTTAGTATGCAGGATCTTTTGCAAGGCCCCGAAGATTACAACGGCAGCACCAACGCACACTATAATGTTTACAAGTCTTTCGGTAGATTTTGATACACCAGCGCTCATAGTTAAAATTTTAAATTGTTTTGAAAGGGGATTTAAAAGGGTTTGGAAAATTGAAAAAGAGTTCCTGTTGATTTTTGTAAGCTATTCTACGAGTCAAAAACGATTATTTCGAAAAAAAATTTTGTTGCTGATTATAAAAAGAGATACGGCTTTTTTGAAAAAAGTCAGCCGTATCTCTCAATGCAGTGTATTAGTGGCGGTTATTAGTTAATGTAGGGGGTAAATCGATCACGCAACGGAACCCGATGTATGATTTGGCGGTATCCTGGTACTCATAAGTACGGGTGCTGGTCTGCAGGAAATAGCCTACGTCTTTCCAGCTTCCTCCACGGATCACCTTACGCTTCATACGGGGAGGATCGGAATCCTTCGCATTCCAGCGAATATCGGGGTTCATGTCGTGCTGGAAGTTGTAAGAACCTTCATAATAGAAGGAAGAGGTCCATTCTGCTACGTTACCAGCCATGCAATAGAGGCCGAAATCATTAGGCCAGTAGGCATCGGCGCGCACCGTATAGAATCCGCCGTCTTCCGGGTAATTACCACGTCCGGGTTTGAAGTTAGCGAGCAGGCAGCCTTTTTTATTTCTCAGGTAATAGTTACCCCAGGGGAACATAGATTGGGAGCGTCCGCCTCTTGATGCATATTCCCACTCGGATTCGGTGGGCAGGCGGAAATCCGATTCCGTTGCTTTTTTCTGTTTTTCCAGGCTGGCATTCAGGTAATGGGTCCTCCATTCGCAGAAGACGGTAGCCTGGTTCCAGTTCACCCCTACTACCGGGTAGTTACCGAAAGCAGGGTGGGAATAGTAACGTTTGGTCATCGGCTCATTATAAGAATAGCTGAAATCACGGATCCAGACGAGGGTATCCGGATAAACGGGTACGTCTTTTTTCCGGATAAACTGTCCGCGGGGCTTGCCTTGATTCTGCTTTGCAGCCGCCTCTTTCAGGTCGAATGTTTCGGAATGGTAGAGCAGTTTGGTCGGATCGATCTCTTTTTTCCCGAAAATACGGTTATCGGGTTCTACGATCAGCGTATTGAGTTTTTCGATAGTCGCTTTATCGCCCCACTTGATGGTCTGGGCTTTTTTCCAGTCGATCTGGAAACGGCCGTCAACGTCTTTTCCGTATTGCATCAGGTTGGCCGCGATAGAATCCCTTACCCAGTTGGTAAACTGGCGGTATTCATTATTGGTGATTTCCGTAGCATCCATCCAGAAACCACTGATAGAAGTTTGGCGGTTACGTGCCGTGTAGGCGAAATTCATGTCTTCATCACTGGGGCCCATGTGGAAGGTGCCGGGTGGGATATAGACCATTCCGGGGGGCTTCGAGAGATTGTAAGCACCTGCAGGAGCCGCGCCATGCAACTGGCCATCATCAGGTAATCCTTTGCCGGATTTGCCACCTAATTTACAGCCGGCCACGACAAATAGTAGGGCGGACAGGGCCGTCAGTGTGGATAGGTTTTTCATTTTCATAATTTTAAAGGGTATTGGGCAAAAAAAATCTTTTGACAACATCTCGCTACAAGTTTAAAATTAATTTTTCGAAAGTCAAAGCTTTCATCCGGATATTAAATGTCTTTTACATAGGACGGATGGGGCCTCGCCATTCGTGAACCTACGTTTAAACCGATGCTCTGGTTCAAGACGCTAATTACAATAACGCAGGCCGTAGCCAACTTATTGTATTATTCAACCGCTAAACTTTTGCACATTTTCGAGGACCCGGATAAGCGTATTCACTTCATTTACAGGAAGTTGACATGCGTAATTTTTACATAGGAAAAATAGGGGAAAGTCTTCAACGGGTCGCTCGGACAATAAGGGGAAATGGGTATTTTCTTCTTTGGCGGATTGGAAAACCCGGTAGGGAATTAACTGCTGGAGTAACTCCTTCCGGGCATTTTCAGGCCGCTTGCCGGTAAGTACGATCTCTGGGATTATATACGCAATAGCCTGATACAGGGTTGCCCATATTCCAAAAGAGCCGGGGTAACTGGTTACGGGCCGCTGGAGGGAGGCTGCCATATGGGTAGCCCGGGCCATCCAGTCCGGTTCATTAAATATAATGGACATATATGCCAAATTAAAGGCCATCAGCGAATTTCCGGAAGGGATCGCTCCGTCATAAATTTCCTTTTTCCGGACGATCAGGTCTTTTTGATCCTGGTGAGTGAAAAAGAAAAAGCCTGTTCCCTCCTCGCTGAAGTTCCGGAGTACAAATTCCATAACTTCCTTTGCCTTAAGCAGATAGCCGGTATCTCCTGTAATTTCCTGCAATTGTAAAAGGGCGGCGATCACCCCGGCATAATCGTCCAGGAAGGCAGGATATTTTGCCTGGCCCGCCTTATATGAGTGATAAAAAAAATATAACTCTTTGCCTTTCAGACGCTCCCAGCAAAAGTTCATATTGGCGATGGCCCGGTCTTTATATTCTTCTATTCCGAGGGCGCCATATGCCTTCGAGCAGGCTATATTCATCAGGGCATTCCAGCCCAGCAGGACCTTATCGTCGAGGGCGGGGCAGATCCGCCGGGACCGGTATTCCAGGAGCCGGCTGCGGGCATTAGCCAGCTTTTCCGCTTCGGCGGGGGTAGTGGGACTTTCCGCTTCGGCGGGGGAGAGTTCCGTCTTTCCGGAGGAATGGGCGGAGGCGGATCCGGCGGCCGGGAAGGTGCGGGTGAGGATATTTTTCCCCTCCCAGTTGCCTTCTGGGGTGACCCCGTAACGGGAACAGAACAGGGCGGCGTCCTCTCCCAGGAGGGCGTCTATTTCGGCCTTGTCCCATACATAATATTTACCTTCCTCTCCTTCGCTATCGGCATCCAGGGCCGCATAAAACCCTCCCTGGCCATCTGATAACTCCCTGTGAATGAAGTCCATTGTCTCCTGAATAACTTCCCGGTACCTCTCTTTCTTCGTCAACTGGTAAGCCTCGCTCAGAACGATCACCAGCAGGGCATTGTCGTACAGCATTTTTTCAAAATGCGGCGCCAGCCACTCATTATCTGTAGAATAGCGTGCAAATCCCCCTCCTATCTGATCGTAGATCCCTCCCTCTATCATTTTGTCCAGGCTGAGGCATGCCTGCTGTAAAGCCGGCTCTTCCCGGGTAAAATGATAATAATGGAGAAGGTATTGAATGGAAAAGGTCTGGGGAAATTTAGGGGCTCCGCCGAAGCCGCCCTGTTTTTTATCGGCTGTCCCCATCAGATGTTCGTAGATCTGCCGGAGGGTATCCTTATTAAAGATACCGGAGTCCGGAGCGTTGGCAAAAGCAGCAATCCCCGGCGCAGCGCTGATCCCGAAGGAGTTGGCCCCTGCCACATGCTGGGTAAGGCTCTGCGCCTGCTGTTCTATCTGGTCTCTTTTTTCCCGGAAGGAAGTGGCTATCGCAGCCAGCACGTCTGTCCAGGAAGAACGGTCGTGTACGGGACGGGGAGGGAAATAGGTGCCCCCATAAAAGGGCCGGCCCTCCGGTGTCAGAAATACGTTCAACGGCCAGCCGCCGCTACCGGTGATAGCCTGTACCGCATCCATATAGATATGGTCGAGGTCGGGCCTTTCTTCCCTGTCTATCTTAATGTTGATGAAATGATCGTTCATAAAGCGGGCCGTATCCTCATTCTCAAAGCTTTCTCTCTCCATCACATGGCACCAGTGGCAGGCGGCATAACCAATACTGACCAGGACGGGCTTATCTTCCGTCCGGGCCCTTTGCAAGGCCTCATCGCCCCAGGGATACCAATCCACGGGATTATGAGCATGCTGTAACAAGTAAGGGCTGGTCTCTCTGGCGAGTCGGTTTGTGTGCTGCATAGTGCAAAACTACAGGTAACAAGCTTCAGGCCAAAAATAGCAAGCGCTATATTTTGCGTCCTACTACGGCTAAGTATTTCTCCAGGGCAGAGACCATCGAAGGCGCCTGTGGCAATGGAGCTTTGATATCCAGGGTGAGCCCGGCTTCTTCCACCGCTTTGGAAGTATTACTGCCGAAGGCCCCTATCTTGGTACCGTTCTGTTTGAAGGTGGGATAATTATCGAAAAGGCTTTTTACGCCGCTGGGGGTGAAGAAACAAATAATATCGTATTCGCTCTGGCCGAGGATCACGGTGAGGTCATTGCTGATGGTGCGATACATGAAGGGGGTAGCGAACCCGCAATTATGATGTTTCAGCCAATTGATGATCTCGTTGTCCTGCTGGTTCTCGGAACAGGGATAGAGGAAGCGCTCGTTTTCCTTATGTTTGTTAATGACATCAAACATGCTTTTATTCATTCCGTCAGCGCCATAGAACACTTTCCGTTTGCGGTACAGAATGAATTTCTGCAGATAAAGAGCAACGGCTTCCGTGATACAAAAATATTTGGTGTCCTGGGATACGATGACCTTCATTTCTTCGCAGATCCGGAAGAAGTGGTCGATCGCGTTGCGGCTGGTGAAGATCACGGCCGAGTATTGTGCTATATCTATCTTTTGCTTGCGGAAATCTTTAGCAGGGATAGGTTCCAGTCTTATAAATGGATGGAAAGCCAGTTCCACGTCGTATTTCTTAGCCAATTCGAAATACGGCGACTTGTCTGTCTCTGGTCTGGGTTGCGTGATTAAAATCTTCTTTTTATCCCCGTTTTTAATCATTGTGTGTGCCCCTCTATATTTGCAAAATTAATACACTTTTTCCAAATAAGTCAATAACACCTTGTAAATCAATAGCAGGGGTGCTATTTCGAAGGCGCAAAGGTACAAAAAAAAGTGAAATGGGGTTAGTTTTATTTCATTCCGTACGGGTCGATAGGCAGCTAACACCCTATAGGCCAGCAATACGAAAACCATTACTAATGAGATCGTTATAAAAATTTCCCGGGCGTCAGGACCCGAAAAAGTGATCAGGATCAAGAAAGGAAGTAAAAAAATACCCAACATTTTGTTCACTAAAAACACCACAAAAATATAAGTATCGGTAGCTCTTGAGATATTAAAGACCCATCCGCAAAATTTGAGGGTTAGGAATTTGACCAGGTAAATGACCCCTAATCCTGCCATACAATCGGCATAAAGGATCCAGAAGTTGAAGGCTGCCCCGAAGCGGGAATAAAGGAACAGGAAGCTGGCATAGAGTCCCGCGGTGAGGATAAACAGGAGGTTCAGCAATAAAGACGGCAAAGGAGTTTGCAGAACCTGTTCCCGTATCTGTTGCTGGCGGAGCGATATGCGGAAGAAAAGGGTCATCAGGTTGCCAAAGTATTTTTCAAAAAAGATCCGGATCAGCGCAAAGTAAAATAAGATCCCCAGTATCAGGTAAAACAGGCTATCCTTGGAGTTGGGCCGGTGCACCTCGAAAGGCTGCCGTACCGGCTTGCCCGTAAAATTGAATGCGGGATTGGCTGTGAGCACGGCTTTCCAGAAAGTGAGGGCAGGTGGTCCTTCCTTTGCCGGGAGGCGCACAGCCGGCACCAAAGCCAGGGAATCACGCCGGATCATGGAATCCGGGCGGACCGCTCCATTGGAACGGGCGGCCGAATCACGACGAACCGGGTCATGACGTGCCAGGCTCCGACTTACCGAGTCACGACGTGCCGAATCACGACGGCGAAAGGCAGAGTCATGCCTGGGTATGGAATTATGCCGGGCAGCGGAGTCGTGGCGGAAAGTGGAGTCGCGTCGCGGTCCATTATGGGGTTTGGGCGCCGGGATCGTCGTGTCCTTTATCCGTTCGGCGGGAATAGGGGACCGGGGGGGCGTCGAATCCGTTTGAGCAGATAGATTGTGGAAGCACAACAGGTATAAAAAAAGGAGAAAAGAAAGTTTAGTCACAATAGTTGGTTGCTGTTACAAAAATATCATAGTATGCTGATTACCCGAAATTGATTTTTGAAGCGGGCTATTGCCCGCAGACCGGCCACCGCCTTCTTTAATGAATTCCAGCAAAGAATCAGTCGAAAAGTAATTCTTTGCTGGAATAAGTCTATTTGTCGGTGAACATCGGCCTATTGGCCTTGTTCGCTAACCGGGCTCCGCCCGGTTAAAAGAAACTGACATAGCCCAGATGAATTTTTGCGTCATGAAAATTAAGATTGGTGTTATCCCTTTTGCCCAGGGCATAGGATATATTAAAAATGCCTGCTTTTGTCTCGAAGGCCATTCCCAGGCCCAGCCCCAGGAATGTGCTGTTGAGGTTATAGCCGGGGGCATTATTTTTAGCCCAGCCGGCATCCACGAACGTGAATAAAAATGAATTTAACCCGACGAGATAACGGTATTCCAGGGTGCCGACAGCATATTGGGAGGCCGGAATGCTCTCTTCATCGAATCCTCTCAGCAGCTTGTAGCCTCCTATCAGGAAAAGCTCGTTCCGGTAGGTGTTGGGGCTGTTATAGATCCCTCCACTGAATCCCAGTTTTACCGTAGAGGCCCGTGTAAGGGGGAAATAGTGTGCTCCGGACAATTTCAGCTGGAATTGATAAGAGCTCAGTTTCACCGTGTCGTACAGGGATCCGAAGGAGAATGCCGTATCGGAAGGGTCTTTCAGTTTCAGGATCTGGGGATTCTGTTTTATCTTTTTCGTTCCTGCCGACCCCATAAACTGCCATTCATTTCCTTTCCGCGGGTTGAAGCGGTAGTTGGTATTATTGAATTCATAGGTTACGCCCAGACTAATAGAGCTGATATCTGCTTCGTTGGGCAAGGCATGAGCCGCAATGACCTGCAGGGTGTCCACATTTAATAAATTAGAGATCATATCCCTGATGAAGACCGTGCCGGTCTGATGAGCCGATAAGGCGTATTGCACTCCCAGCATCAGGTTGATATTGAGATAGGAGGAATCCTGTTTGTACAGGTCGAAAGAGGTGCTGAGACCAAAGGGTGAATTGAACAGGTAAGGTTGTTGAAATAACAGGTTCAGGCGGGGGGACTGAGGCTGTAACTGCTGCCAGTTAAGGCCGATGCTTTCCCCGTTACCCAGGGCATTTTTAAGATTGATCGTCGCTTCCCCCGTCACCAGTACCTTATTACCGAGGGTGGGATCGCTGCTGGGCAGAAAGCCGATCAGGGCATTGATCTGGCTGCTCTTTTTGGGTTTCAGATAGAGGTTGATGACAGAGCCCGTACCCAGCATGGTCAGGTTCCAGGACTGCAGTTCCTGCACATAAGGCAGTTCCAGGATCTTTTTGCTGATCGCCTCTAACTTTTCCTTCCGGTAGATGCTGCCATTGGGAATATTAAGGTAACGTTGCATGAAATCATTGGATATTTTCGCCGTTCCGTAAATGCGGATGCTGTCGATGTGGTACAAGGGGCCTTTATCGATATTCAGCATGGCCGACAATTCGCCGTCCTCTTTTAATACGATGCTGTCCAGGCTGATCTTTGCGAAAGGATACCCGTTGTTCTCCAGGTAATCCAGGAGCATTTGCTGTCTGGTCTGGAATAAGCGGAAATCCAGGGGGCGATGGGAAAAATTCTTTTCATTCCAGGAGACGGCTGTCAGGAGGGCGGGTTCGATCTTTCGGGTATTGATATAAGCCCACTTATACGCAGCTCCCACATATAAACGGACGGTAGCGTTGGAAGCGTCAAGGTGAATACTGTCTACAGAGGCGGTCATGAAGCCTTTTGCCTGCAGCAGCGTGGAAATATTGTAGATATATTCCGTACAGGCGTCTTTCGTTTTGAAAGAGGTAGCGAGGCCCAGCTTCTTCTGTATAAAAAGGGAATCCTTATCGACGGGAATGATATGTAAGGTGAATTGTGCAAATCCTTTGGAATTGCCTAATAACAGCAGCAATAAAAGTGTACGGCCATATCCCCTTAATTTTGCCATCAGTGCGTCAAGAGATTTTAACGAACCTGTGGTTCGCTTTTGGTAATATTCGCTAAAAATAAGCAAACTGTATGGCAGGTATTTATCTTCATATTCCTTTTTGCAGGCAGGCCTGTCATTACTGTAATTTTCATTTTTCTACCTCATTGAACGGTAAAAACGATTTTGTGGCCGCTTTATTGAAAGAAATGGAATTGCAGCAACATTATATCGGGTCAGCGGCAGTGGAAACGGTGTATTTCGGAGGCGGCACTCCTTCGCTGTTAACAGAGGAGGAATTGGGACAGATCCTGGGCCGGCTTCGGGATCTCTTTACGCTGGAAGCCGGCGTTGAAATTACGCTGGAAGCCAATCCGGACGATATTACGATGGCCGGGAAACTGAAGGCATGGAAGAAGGCAGGGATCAACCGCCTGAGCATCGGCGTCCAGTCTTTTTTTGAAGAAGACCTGCAATGGATGAACCGGGCCCATAACGCCGGTCAGGCAGCTGACAGTATCCGGATGGCGCAAGGAGAGGGATTTGACAATATCAGCATCGACCTTATCTATGGAGGGCCTACCCTGCCGGATGGCCATTGGGAAAAGAATGTAGCACAGGCTGTCGCGTCCGGCATTCCCCATTTGTCCTGTTATGCATTGACGGTGGAGCCCCGGACGGCGCTGGACAAGATGATCCACCAGAAAAAAAAGGAGGCCGTCAGTCCGGATGACCAGGCCCGGCAATTCCTTTTGCTGATGGACTGGCTGGCTGTCGCCGGATATGAGCATTATGAGATCTCTAACTTTTCCCTGCCCGGTCACCGGAGCCGTCATAATTCTTCTTACTGGCAGGGGAAACCTTACCTGGGATTGGGCCCTTCCGCTCATTCGTATAACGGAGGTTCCCGGCAGTGGAATGTCGCCAACAATGCCCGGTATACGGATGCGCTCCTATCCGGAAAGTTGTTGTTCGAAAAAGAAGAGCTGACGCCTGTTCAGCAATTGAACGAATATATCATGATCTCACTGCGGACGATGGAAGGTTGTGATCTGCGACAGGTATCGGAGCGGTTCGGTGTCAGGGAAGCGCGGGAATTGCAAAAGCAGGCGGAGCGATATGTACGTGAGGGAATGATAAAGGAGTATGAAGGCCCTATACCGGGCGGAGATCGGAAAGATTCCTCTATGAAAGAAGCGCTGATAAAAAATACCCGGCTCATTTTGACGCAGAAGGGGAAATTGCTGGCGGATGGAATCGCGGCGGAATTATTCTTCGAGCCGACAGGCTAAAATCACTTAGTGTGTAAAGGCTCCATAAAAATGCGTAGAATGACGGGGCCGGTGTTATTTGCTATAAGGGATCTATGAAAGAGCTAGTATTCAAGTGGTTCCATACTGGTGTGACGTACCCGTAAAACCCGGATTGTACTTTTGGAAAATCGATAGGAAACCCTATAACGATGTTTTTCTAAAGCCCGGTAACTACCATCATTATCAAGCTTATACTTATCGGAGTTGTATATTTCAGGGTTAGGGATCGCTTTATGTACCGCTTCTGCAATTTCCTCTATCACTTTGGTGGCATTTTTAGGCGAGTCTTTACTAATATGATCATATGCCTGCCTCATTTGTTTCTGCGACCGCTTTGTCCAAACCACCTCGTATCGTTTCTCTACCACTTCTTGATCTGCTTTACAAATTCCTCATGGGTAGAATACTCCCCTCTTTCATATTCTGCTTCTGCTTCTTGCAGTTCCTGATTGTATTGCTCAATACTAATTCGTTCGGGCGTTGCTTTCCTACCCTTTAAAAAAGTTTTAAGCATTTGTATAACTGATTTTTTTTCAGCCTCATTTAACTGCGTGAAGTAGTTATACATTTCATTATCCAATGCTTTTGCCATATGCGCCATTTGGTACAAATTTAATTTTTTAAACGGGTTTATCCAAACACAAAATCCCCGTTAAAAATGCCATAAAAACATTGGTTGCCAATAAAGTAAAATGCCTTCCTAATCTGACAGGGGTAATAAATAAATGTAAACCTACTGGTGGTAAGCGGGGAATTATTTTCGGTGGAATTTCCCTTTGAGATAGTTAAGCCCTTCCGCTGCTGTCAGAATAAGCACCATTGATAAGATGGCCACTAGTCCGAATCCCTGGAATGAAAGAGGCATAAAATTGGGTTTTGTTCCTAATACTTAAACAAGGTACGGTTCAATTTGTTTAAATCCATCCTCCGCTTTAACATTTTCCCATAAAATCCGGTAGATCATTTCGGCTATGGGCATTTCCGCCTTTATCTCTTTATTTATCAAGAAGATACATTTACTGGCATTATAGCCTTCCGCTACCATATTCAATTCCAGCCGGGCTGCGGTGACGGAATAGCCTTTGCCGATCATATTTCCGAAGGTCCGGTTGCGGCTGAAGAGTGAATAGCAGGTCACCAGCAGATCGCCCATATAGACTGAAGCCGCATAGTTAGCGCTCTTTTTATGAGATACCGGATCTTCTTCTGTGTGGATGCCTACTTCGAGATGTCGGATTCCTGCTTTCAGGAGGAAGCCAGCCATTTCATCTGCACAGTTGGCGATCAGCACGCTGAGAAAATTATCTCCATACTCCAATCCGTGTGCGATCCCGGCGCCCAGGGCATAGATGTTCTTCAGGACCGCTGCAAATTGTACGCCGTATATATCGTTGTTTATTACCGTGTTGATATATTCCGTTGTAAAGTAAGACGCCATTTCCCGGGTGCGGGTTTCATCCTGGCCGGAAAAAGTCAGATAGGAGAGTTTTTCCGCAGCCACTTCTTCCGCATGGCAGGGGCCCATGACGGTAAAATAGTCGTTGATCCCCACCTTGAATTCCCGGGCCAGGAAATCATTTAACAGCAGGTTTTCTTCGGGCAGGATGCCTTTTACAGCAGAGAGTATCTTTTTTCCTTTAAAGGCATTTTTGTCCAGGACGCCGAGGGTGCCCGTCACATAAGCGGAAGGAACGGCGATCACTATACAATCCGATGCCGCCACGACCTTGTCCACTTCAGAGCTAAGGGTCAGCAGGCTGGTATCGAAATAAACCGAGGGCAGGTATTGGGGGTTATGATGCCGGGATAATAAATGGCTTATAGTTGCCTGATTCCTTATCCACCATTGAATGGGGGTTCGGTTATCGGTAAGGATCTTGGCCAATGCTGTTGCCCAACTGCCGCTGCCTATCACTCCAAAACGCATACTATTTGGTGTTAATCTTTTTTCCCTTCGAACAATTTATCTTTCGGGACCACTTTTATTTTCGTTCCACTTTTCAGTGTTTTGCTGACGGTGCTATAGGGTCCTGTAATCACCTGGTCGCCTTCTTTCAGTCCATCCAGCACCTCTATATAGTTGATATCCTGTATATCGGTCTTTACTTTGACCTTTTTCACGGTGTCGCCCGGCTGCAGGACGAATGCCACTTCATCCAGGTCTCCCATGGCCGATACGGCCGTCTTGCCATCGTCTGCCGTATTGTCCCCGTCCTTTTTTTCGCTGTTGTCCTTATTACCCGGGGTGGCATTGTCCGTATTTTTTTCCCGGGTCGCCACGGAATTAATGGGTACAGAGAGCACGTTGACATGGGTCCGGGTCTGGATATCTGCGCTGGCGCTCATACCCGGGCGGAAAGGGAAATTCTTGGGCCGGGCCGGGTCGATCAGGTCCTTATAGGAGTCGGGGATCAGGCGTATATGAACTTTATAATTCGTCACGTCATTAGTGGACACCGTGGTGGTCGAGCCGGAGGCGGTTGTGACGCTGCTGGCTATCTGGGTAACAAGGCCTTTGAATTTTCGATTGTTATAGGCGTCTACTTCAATCAGCGCCGAATCGCCCAGATGGACTTTCGGGATATCATTTTCTCCTACGTCCACAATCGTTTCGATCTTACTCATATCGGCCACGCGCATCATTTCGGTACCTGCCATCATGGAGTTACCGACGACCCGTTCTCCTCTCTTTATACTCAGCAGGGAGACCACTCCATCAATGGGGGAGACGACGGTAGTACGGCTGAGGTTCTTGGCGGCTATGGACAGGTTGGCCTTGAAGCTGGCCACACCGGCGACATTCCCTCTTACGGTCTGCAAGGCTGCCATATAATTAGCTTCGGCTGTTTTATAAGCGCTCTCGGCAGCCTCATATTCAGAGAGGGAGATCACTTTTTGATCCAGCAATTGCTTCTGCCGGTCGAAGGTCCTTTTAGTAGCGTCCATGGAAGCTTTCAGACCGGGCAACTGCGCTGACATGTTGGAGACCAGGGCTTGCTGCTGGTTCATCTGGGCGGCAGCCTGGTCGCGTTGGGTCGTATAGATATCCGCGTAGATCTTCGCCAGTTCCTGCCCTTTTTTAACGCTGTCACCTTCTTGCAGCACGTTGAGTTCGACCACTTCTCCGGAGATATCCGGGCTGATCTTTACTTCTTTTTCAGGATATACCTTACCGCTTGCCGTGACGATTTCCGTGATATTGCGCCGGACTGCTTTTTCAGCAGATACTTTTATTCCTTCTTCTTTTCCCAGTACCCCTGCTTTTTTTAATACCACGAGCAATAGTATCAAGGCGATCAACCCTATGATGATCCGGAGAAATTTCTTATTCATACGTTAACAGGTTATTCTTTTTTACAATTTTATTCCCATGCCTTTATAGAATTCAAGCACTTTCATCTTGAATACAAAATCAAACTGGGAGTATAAGAGGTCATTTTTTGCTTTGTAATAATTGTTCTGGTTGGTGAGCAGGTCGATGGTGTTGAGCATTCCAACCTTGTATCTTTTCTGTGCGTAGTCATAACTTCTTTGGGTAGCGGCCACTGTTTTTTTATTGGCTTCGAATTTTTGGAGGGCGGCCACTGCAAGATTGTACGCCTGGTATATATTCTGTTTTAAGGTAAGGTTATCTAGCTGCTGCTGTAGCTCGTAGTTACGCAGGTTAGCCTGTGCCCGCCTGTAATTTATTTTCAGGGCGCCTCCGCTGAGAATGGGGACATTCACCTGGACACCGACCTGTTGCCGGAAATTCTGATTGAGCTGGTCAAAATAAGTCGGTTTATTGTAAATGTAGTTGAAGGTGGGAGAGGTTGAATAGACCTTGTAGTCCGTTGCTCCTACCGTTACGGTTCCTACCGGCTGGGAGGAAGGGGGGCCGGTGTTAACGCCTGCAACGTTCACCGTTTGATTAGTATAACTGGTTCCCAGCGAACCGAACAGGGAAAAAGTCGGATACATGGCGGCCTTGTTGGCATCTGCGAACTTGCGTCCGGCCTGGAGCTGGAAGGCATCGGCCTTCTGCTGGGGCTGGTTGGCCAGGGCCAGGGAAAAGACCATTTCCGGCTGTAGCTCTACCAGGCTCTCGATAGGTATCTTGTCTACGGAAGGGGTATCCAGCGCAAAAGGCACCGCGGCATCCATGCTCATATAGGCCTTCAGGTTAAGTACGGCCTGTTGCACATTGGACAGGGCAGTAACATAGGCCGAGCTGTCCTGGGCCACCTGTGATTCCAGTTCCGCCGCATTCAGTTCCGGTAAAGTGCCTGCCGACACCTGCTTGCGGGTGATCTCCAACTGAGTCTGGGACTGGTTCATCTGCAATTCCGCCGTCTTCGAGGTCTGGTAGCTCAGTAAAAACTGCAGGTAGGCATTGGCCACATTCAGGGACACATCATTCCTCAGCTTGTCCGTGACAGAATTAGCGGCCTCCAGCGCATATTTATTACCCTGGGCATTGTACCGGAGGCTGTTGAAGTTGAAGAAGCTGATACTGGTCTGCAGGGAGTATTGGTTGAATACATAACCCTGGGTGGTAAGACTATATGTTGTGGGATCCTGGTTGCGCCCCGCGCTGTAACCTGTTGAGCCACTGAAGCCCAGGGTAGGCAACTGGGTCAGTTTACTTTGTTGCAGGGTCAATGCAGAGAGCCTGGCCTGGACATCGGATTGTTTTACAGAGATATTATTGGCCACGGCATATTCCACGCACCGTCTCAGATCCCATTTATCCTGTGTATGGCCGGTAAGGCTCAGCACAGGTAATAATAACAGCAGCAGTCCTTTTTTCATAGTAATGCAACAAATTTAATGTGCGTCTCCTTCCGGAAACAGGTTTTTAGGTAAGCAGCCCCGGTAAAAGTTTGGCTAAAATACACATTCCATCCTCTCCGGCAAGGGAGAAAGCTACCATTCAACCAATTTTATAATGCTTTTATAGTATAAGGTCAGCGACCGAGCTCCGCCCGGTCCAAGGCCTGCTCCAGGTCGCCGATCAGATAACCGGGATCTTCCAGCCCCGTGTATAGACGAAGCATCCGGTGTTCTTTATTGGCGGGGTCGAACTCCCCGGGGTTCAGGGAGGCACATTTGGGTAATATCAGGGATTCATGGCCTCCCCAGCTTACGGCCATCATGATATGTTGCAGGGATTCGCAGAAATGAACGATCTGTTCGGCGGAGGAAGCCCGCACATAAAAACTCAGCAGGCCGCAGGCCCCCTTCATCTGCTGCCGGGCCAGGACATATTGGGGAAAAGACTCATCGAACGGGAAGAGGATCCCTTCCACTTTTGAGTGCCGTTTGAGAAATGCCGCTACTTTTTGGGTGGTTTGGGTGATCCGGTCCAGCCGGACGGGTAATGTCCGGAGCCCCCTGATCAGCAGCCAGGCGTTAAAGGGCTGGATACCGCTGCCGATACTGTTGTATTCGCTGTCAAAGATCTTTTTCATCATAGCCCTGGTACCGGAGAGTACGCCGCCGATCGTGTCGCTATGACCTCCAATGTATTTGGTAGCCGTCTGCATAGCGATATCGATCCCCATTTCAACCGGACGTTGGTAGAGGGGGGTGCAATAGCTGTTGTCAATGATCGTGGTTATATTTTCCGACCGGGCGAGTTCGGCGACTGCGGCGAGGTCCTGGAGCTTAAAATCCCAGGAGTTCGGCGACTCCAGGTAGATGATCTTTGTATTGGGCAGAATGGCCCGTTCGAAGTTTTCGATGAGGGTACCGTCGATGTAGCTGGTCGTTACGCCAAAACGGGGAAGGATAATATCGAACAACCGTTGGGCCCAGGTGTATGGTTTTTCCACGGAGACGATATGATCGCCTGATCTTACGTTGGCCAGTACCGAAGCGAAAATAGCGGCGGCTCCGCTATTGAAGACCAGGCAATCTTCCGCGCCGTCCAGGGCTGCCAGTTTTTTGCGGAGGATCTCTACGGTGGGATTGAGTCCGCGGCTGTAAAGGTAGCCGCTGTATTCATCTTCAAATAAGGCCTTCAATTCCGCTACGGTGTTGACTTTGAAATTGCTCGTCTGTACAATGGGGGGGGCGACCGCATTAAAATAATGTTCGCGGTCCTCACCCAGTTCATTGATTATGTAAGAGATGTCCATACGTTTATAGTTTATACCGGACGACTAACGTCGTCCGGCCGATCACAATTTATTGGCCTTCGGCCGGGCCGCCCGGGCCGCAAAATACAACACAAAAAAACAAGCAAAGATCCCGGCGCCATATTTAGCCGAGGAAGGGTCATCGACCACGATGCTAACCGCTACCAGGAAATATGCCAGGATAAAGATCAGTGGCATCAGGGGGAAAAACTTCATCCGGTAGATATTCTCCCCGCCTTCGCCGACCTTCCTTCTCCGAAGTATAAAGATCGTTGCCGCGGAAGTCGACATGCCGATGGAATCCAGGAAAATGGTGTAATTGATGATCTTTTCCACGGTGCTGCTAAAAAGCAAGGTAATGATAATAACCAGGGAAAAGGCGGTAAGGGAATAGAGGATCACATCGTGCCGGCGGGTCTTAATTTTAAAAATGGCCGGCAGGATACCCTCTTCGCTCATTGCATACATTACCCGCGGGTTGCTCATGAGGAGAACATTCACATAGGCCAGGACGGACAGGAACATGAGTACCCGTAAGATATTCTCCCCGATGGGTCCGAAAAGGTGATTGATCAATATGGCGGCGATGGAATCGGCCGTCTTGAGGTGTTCAAACCCAATCACTTTTGCATATACGAAATTGAGGGAGAGGTAGAGACCTATAATAATGAAGATCCCGTAAGTGATCCCACGCGGCATGATACGGGCGGGTTCTTTTACTTCTCCTCCGAAATTGATGCTCTGCTGGTATCCGCCATAGGTAAAGGAGACGGCGATAAGACCGATGCCTAAGGCCTTTAAAAAATTCAGGATGGCGGAGGAAGAGTGGGAGATCGCAGATACCGGAACGGAGTGGGCGGAGGGATTTGCAGGAACGGGATAGGTACCGAAGACGGAAAGCAGCAATAAGAGGATGAGTGAGATTTTTACCAGGATGAGGAAGTTCTGTACCCGGCTGCTCATCTTCAATCCCAGCATATTGATGATATAAAAAACAGCTACGGCGCCGATAGTGACACCCTGCTTAAACAGTTCGGGCGGGGGACCGGTATAAAAAAAATGTCCTATATATTCTGCGCCGATCACGGCGACGATGGCGGTGGAGGCGGCATTGGATACCAGAACAATACAGTTGACGGCAAAAGCCAGGGAAGGGTGATAGCCATAGGAGAATATCTTGTAATAGCCGCCGGTTACAGGATACCGGGAACCGATCTCGGCGTAGGTCAGCGCTCCGCAGAGGGCCACCAGTCCGCCTATCAGCCAGGCCAGGAAAAATATGGAGGGGGTGCCTGCTTTAGAGGCAGCTACTACCGGCGTGCGGAAGATACCCATTCCGATCGTGAGACTTACCACGATCATAGTCAGATCGAAAAGGCCCAGCTTCTTTTGACTCATAAGCGTATCGTTTATCCAGGAATGCCGGTTTGTAGTTAAGGACTTGTAGTCGCTAAGTTTTCGAACAGTTTGAAGATAATGAATATTCTGTTCTAACTTTGTAAAGTCGTAGCTTAAATCCGATCGAATGAAAAAAATTATACTCCTGTCTTTTTTCATTATTCAAGGTTACTTTTTATCTGCCCAGGAAGCCCACCCGGAGGCTTTTCTGGCGGACTCATCCGATACCAGGCCTTTGCGTGAGGTGGTGGTAAAAGCCTATGAGCAAAACCGGAAATTGTCCGAGGTAGGGGCCCCGATCAGTTTTGTAGGCAAGGCCGCTCTTAACAGATTCAGCAATACCAGTATTCTACCAGCCCTGAATACCAATCCAGGCGTAAGGATGGAAGAACGTTCACCCGGCAGTTATCGTTTAAATATCCGGGGCAGCTCTCTGCGTTCGCCTTTCGGAGTCAGGGATATCAAGATCTATTGGAATGAGATCCCGCTGACGGATCCGGGGGGCAACACTTATTTGAATGAACTGGGATTTTACAATTTTCAGTCGATCGAGATCCTCAAGGGAACGGCCGGGAGCTTATATGGCGCCGGTATCGGAGGGGCTATGCTGATCAACAGTATGCCTTCTGTTTGGGAGCAAGGTATTAGCGCGGATTATCTGCACGGGAGTTACAACACGAATAGTCTCAATGTAAATATAAGGGCTGGAGATGGCGATCACCGCAACAATATTGCGTATTCGCATCAGGCCAGTGATGGCTACCGGGTGCAAACGCAGATGCGCAGGGATATTGCCAGCTGGGAGACCTTGCTGAAAGCCAGCGATAAGCAATCGATCCATGCGTATATATTATATAGCGATCTCTTTTACCAGACGCCGGGCGCCCTGACGCTGACGGAATACAATAAGGATCCCCGGGCGGCCCGGCCTGCTGTGGGGACTCAGCCCGGCGCCGTGCAGGCCCAGGCGGCCATTTACCAGAAAAATTTTACGGCAGGATTCAGTAATGAATATCATTTTTCTGAGCATTGGCAGAATACGACGGCGGTCTATGGAGCCTATACCGATTTCACCAATCCCGGGATCCGGGTGTATGAAGTAAGGCAGGAGCCGCATTTCGGCGGGCGTACTTTATTTCAGTATAAGACGCAGCTCGGGAAGAGCAGCCTGCAGGTGAATGCCGGTGCGGAGGCGCAAAAAGGGTTTTTCGAGACCCGGGATTATGCGAATAAGCTGGGGGCCCGGGATATCTTACAGACGGATGATCATATCAACAACTGGCAGTACCTGGTCTTTGCGCAGGCCGATTGGAGATTTGGCGCAGGCTGGACATTGACGGCGGGCGCCAGTTTTAATAAATCCTCCGTACAGATAACACGGGTGTCCGTGTTACCGGCCATCACCAATACCAGGAGCTTTGACAATAAGATAGCTCCGCGTGTGGCGATCTTAAAGAAGATCTTCCCGGAAATATCCCTCTATGCCAGCGCGGCCCGGGGTTTCTCGACCCCTACGACGCAGGAGCTGCAGAAGACGAATGGCATCATCGGGCCGTCCTTGCAGCCTGAGGACGGAATAGATTACGAGGTCGGCACCCGGGGCAGTCTTTTCCATGACAAACTTTATTTTGATATCAACGCTTTTTTCTTCCATCTGAACAATACGATCGTACAAAGGATCGATACGTCAGGCGTCGGTTATTCGATCAATGCAGGACGGACGGACCAGCATGGCCTGGAAACTTTTGTTTCTTATCAGCTTGCCGATCAGCCCCGCGCATTCTTCAGCAATGTGAAGTTATGGATCAGCCATACCCTGCATGATTTTCGCTATACGGATTTCACACAGAATACGACAAATTTCTCCGGCAAACGACTGCCCAGCGTTCCGCTACAGACCGTAGTAGCTGGGTTGGATATATTAGTACGGGCAGGGTTTTACACCAATATTACTTATACCTATACAGATCGTATCCCCTTAAACGATGCAAATTTGGCTTATGCCGGTTCCTATAATTTATTGGGAGGGAGGATCGGATACAGAAAAATCCTAGTCCGGAAAATAAAGCTGGATATTTTTGCAGGGGTAGACAATGCCTTCAATATTAAGTATAGCCTGGGGAATGATTTTAATGCGGCAGCCGGCCGTTATTACAATGGGGCGCCTGGGGTCAATTATTTCGGGGGAGTATCTTTAAATTATCTTTTGCACTGAGGGTGATTCCGGAGACGCAAGATCTTTTGCATCCCCGGAATGACAGCTATTTTGTTACCAGGCTATTCGGTTGGTAATTGGCGTACCAGGCGCCGAGGGTCGTCAGGTTGCCATTGGCGTCTATCAGGGCAGAGGGCCATAAACTGGCACTGGCGGGCGAGCCGGAGAACCATGAATATCTTTGTACAAAAGGCAGCGCTTCCAGTTTAGGCAACAGCCTTTGCATGAAGCCCAACACATCGGCCGCTTTATACCTATTGGCCTGGGGAGTAGCCGCATTCCAATCCGCCGTGGCAAATTCCGTGATCCAGATCGGGAGATGATATTTGTTATACAACTGTTGCAGCACCTGTACGAAATTGTTGTCATCTGTCCCTACGTACATATGCACACAGATAAAGTCCACTCTTTTCTTCTCTGCTATCGCCGAATCCAGGAAATCGTAGATCCATTGCGCCGTAGGCCAGGACGCCGCCGGGCTACCGAGCGGCAACCCGATGCTTTCCAGCTTCGGCCACAAGGCCAGCGCCTGCGAAACGGTCATATTGGCCTGATCGGCCCGGTCAGGCTCGTTGAATCCCAGGATATACTTTACTTTTCCCTGTGTCTTGAGCTGTTGAACAGCCGAAATGTTCGCATCCGTCACATTGGATTGCCCCCAGAACATGGTTACAAACTCACAATTTTGCGGAGAAGAGGAGGGAAGAGGCGTACCCCAGGTATAATACCAGAAAGCTTTCAGGTTGACGATATCTCCATTCCAGGTGCCATAGGTCATATTCGTGCTGAAATCGGCTCCTTTCTTACCAGAGGCCGTATCGGATCCGGTATTCGTATTCCCGGGGGTATTATCGCTTTTCTTACAACTGGCGGCTGACAATAGCAGGCCAAAGGAGAGGATCAGTTGATTGCGGGTCATTCTCAAGGTTGGATTTGGGTGGATTAATGGTTTTTCAATTTTATAGGATAGGTTCTCTAAGAGAAACAATATTAATGCCAAAATCAATGATTTCGCCAACGGACTGCCCCTGAGTAAGCGCATCTCCCGGCATAGCAGAACACGGGACCTGATGAAGGAAAAATTAATATATTCGTGCAGATTTTGGTTGGCGCCAGGCGCCATTAAAAGGGAAGTCCGGTGTAAATCCGGCGCTATCCCCGTAGCTGTAAGCTCTCCCGTGCAAAAGCACGTCTGTTCGATCTACATACCACTGTCCAATCAACGATGGGAAGGTGCCGGACAGCAGAGCAAGTCAGAAGACCTGCCAGATTCATTTAATCATTCACGGCTTTCGGGTGAAAAGCAAGGAATGTTGTCCAGCCAGTGGCTGATGTTAAGCTGTTAAAAAAATGAAAATCAAAAAATGTCTCCGGCCAATCTTTATTATTGGTTTTATTGTCCTGATCGTATCCTGTAAGCAGGGAGCGAAGAAGGAGGCCACCGCTGCTGAAGGCGCCGATACCGGCAAAGACAGTCTCCCAGGCAAGGCCGTTATTAAATATGCGCATAGCTTTACGATCGACTATTACGATCACTACAAACTGGTGCGTGTGCTGAACACCCTGACAGGGAAATCGGATACGCTCCAGTATCTCCTGGTGCAGCGGGGTACTCCCGTACCATCCGGCTATCCTAAAGCACAGGTGATCCCCATCCCGGTAAAAACCATCATCGGCATGTCTTCCATGCATGTCGCCCTGGCGGATTTTGCCGAAGTGTCGGACAGGATCATCGGCCTGGGAAGCCTGCAGTATGTCACCTCCCCGGAAGTTCGAAAAAATATTAAAGCCGGTAAAATAGCCACGGTAGGCCTGGACGGCAATATCAATAAGGAACTGATCCTGACGATGCATCCGGATATATTGATAGACATGGGCAACCCGGATGTGGGCTTTGGCCGGTATAAAACATTAACCGATGCCGGGATACCCGTGCTGTTAAATGTAGAATGGCTGGAGACCAGCCCGCTCGGCCGGGCTGAATGGGTGAAACTGATGGGGGCGCTGGTGAACAAGGAAGAATTGGTCAATAGAAAATTCGACAGCCTGGCGAAAGCCTACGATAAACTGGCGCAACTAGGCCGGCAGGCGGCCGTAAAACCGCGTGTGATCATCGACATGCCCTATAAAGGCTCCTGGTTCGTACCGGCGGGCGAAAGCTATATGGCACAGTTCCTCCGGGATGCGGGTGCCACCTATAAATGGTCGGACAGCAAGGGAGTCGGGAGTCTGTCCCTTAATTTTGAGGCGGTGGCGCCCGAGGCGCTGACGGCTGATTACTGGCTGAATATAGGCTATGTGGATACGAAAGCGGATATTGTCGCCAAAGATCAGCGCTATGCCAGCTTTAAGCCTTTTAAAACAGGCCAGGTCTATAACAATAACAAGCAGGTGAACGATATTGGGTCCAATGATTACTGGGAGTCCGGTGCGGTGAATCCCCAGGTGATCTTAGCGGACCTCATCAGGATCCTGCATCCGGAATTATTGCCCGATCATTCCCTGGTATATTATAAACAATTAAAATAATGGTAGCTATCCCCCGGAACGGCGAATGGCGAAGCCATCATGAGCGCCATTAAAAGACAAATATGATGGCGAATAACCCCGAAGGGAGGCCATTAAACCCCGGCTTTGCCGGGCTCATCGAGACCACTAAAAGACATTATGACCCGAGATAAAAGATATTATGATCCGAAGTAAAAAGTTGCGCCTGACGGCCCTGTTGCTGCTCCTGCTGATCGTATTCCTGCTGGATATAGCGATCGGCTCTGTAAAGATCCCGCTCAGGCAGGTATTTAAATCCATTTTTTCCCTGCCCGCGGAAGATACTACCTGGCAATATATCATAGAAAAAATCAGGATCCCCAAGGCCTTTACAGCAGTGCTGGCAGGCTGCGGGCTATCGGTAAGCGGACTTCAGATGCAAACCCTTTTCCGTAATCCCCTGGCCGACCCGTCCGTCCTGGGCATTACGGCGGGGGCAAGCCTGGGTGTGGCGATGATCATGCTGGCCGGGGGAAGTATCACTACCCTGGATACGATCAAAGAGCTGGGAATATCCGGGAGCTGGCTCATCATAGGAGCGGCTTGCCTAGGAGCAGCCGGCATTATGCTGCTGGTAGTAGCCATCTCCGGTAGTTTTAAAGACAATGTGATGATGCTAATCGTCGGCATAATGATCGGTACGATCACTCTTTCCATCATCAGCATCTGGCAATATTTCAGCGCTCCTGAACTCATCAAAGACTACCTGTTGTGGACATTCGGTTCCCTGGGTGGGGTAACCGGCAATCAATTGTATATCCTGGCACTGGCTGTTGTCGCGGGTCTCCTCCTCTCCTTTCTTTCCTCGAAATTACTCGATGCGCTCCTGTTAGGGGAGAATTATGCACGCAGCATGGGATTGACGGCGCAAAGGGCGAGGGTCATTATCATCTGCAGTACGAGCCTGCTGGCAGGCAGTATCACTGCTTTTTGCGGGCCGATCGGATTTATCGGGATCGCCGTTCCCCATATGGCGCGTTCGCTCTTCAATACGTCCAATCACCGTATCCTCATCCCCGGCTGTTGTCTTATCGGGACTGTCCTGATGTTGTTATGTGATATCATCGCGCAATTACCCGGCAGCCAAACCGTCCTGCCCATCAATATAATCACCGCGCTCGTAGGCGCTCCGGCCGTAATCTGGATCATCCTGCGCAGAAATAACCTAAGAGGAGCCTGATGAATAATAATCTACCCTTATTACAAACCATGGACCTGGCGGCGGGATATGTATCCGGCCAAAAAAAGATCCTGCCTATAGCCGGGCCATTGGCGGTAGACATCTATGCGGGACAGCTGATCTGCCTGCTCGGCCCTAACGGATCAGGGAAATCCACCTTGCTAAGGACATTGGCCGGCCTTCAGCCTCCCCTGGGAGGGCGTATTAAAATAACGGGAGCCGATGCACATAAATTAAAGCCTGCCCAACTTGCCAAAAAGATCAGCCTGGTCTTAACGGATTCCGTGAAGAACAGTAACCTAACCGCTTATTCCCTGGTGGCGTTGGGAAGGTATCCCTATTCCAACTGGCTGGGAATCTTAAGCGAGGCGGATAAGGCCATCATAACCCGGGCCATCGAAGCGGCGCAGATAGGAAGTCTTTTAAACAGGAAGGTGGCCACTCTCAGTGACGGAGAGAGTCAAAAAGTGATGCTGGCCCGCGCACTGGCGCAGGACACACCGCTGATGATGCTGGACGAACCTACGGCCCATCTGGATCTCCCCAGCCGCATACAACTGATGCGGCTGCTGCATCAACTGGCCCGGCAAACCAACAAAGGCATCCTGGTTTCTACGCATGAGCTGGATCTGGCGCTACAGGTCGCAGACCAGGTATGGCTGTTACAGACAGGAGGACGACTCAGTAAGGGGACGCCGGAAGACCTGGTATTGGACGGCACGTTTGAAACCGTCTTTGAGAAGGAAGGGATCTTTTTTGATAAGACGACCGGCACCTTCAATATGCATGAAGGTAATTCAAAACAGGTCGGGCTCATCGGAGAAGGGGCAGCCGCTTTCTGGACGAAAAGGGCTCTTCAACGCCAGGGGTTTGTTGCTATGGGCCTTGCTGTAAGCCCGGCCCTCCCCTCTATACGGATATCGGAAGAGAGAGGGAGAACAAGCTGGATCCTGGAATACCAAGGCCAATGGCAGGAATATGAAACCATAGCGGGACTGATTACTGGCTTGAACCTTATAAAATACGAATGACCGATCATTTCATTGGTGAATTCCACCATCGGCCTGTTGGGGTCGGCCTATAACAGGCTGTTTAATGCCTCTTTTACAAATTCCCGATGCTGTCTTGCTATCGGTATTTTTGCCTGGTCTTTCATAAGCAACATTCCTCCGTCCTCTTTCAAAAAGCTTTTTACGAAGTGGATATTTACAAGGTGGGATTGGTGAGTACGTATAAAATTATGGGGTCTTAGTAATTCAGCAAACTCTTTCAATGTTTTGCAAACGAGGATCTGTTCGCCATTCTGTATAAAAAACCGGGTGTAGTTATCGGAGGCTTCACAACGAATGATCTCCTCTATTTTTACATAGCGGATCTCCTGCAGGGTAGGCAGGGCTATTTTGTGGGGTTCTTTTTTACCCGCAGCCAGGTATTCCAGTAAATTCTCAATATTTGAGTTTTTCTGTTTGGTAGCAATTTTGTTTTTTGCTTTTTCAATGGCCTGTTTTAACTCCTCTATGTCCAAGGGTTTTAGCAGATAATCGAGGGCCGAGAACTTAATAGCCTGGATGCCATATTGATCGTAGGCCGTGATAAAAATAATCTCAAAATCGATCCGGGGAAATGCCCGCAAGACGTCAAATCCGGAGCTCTCTGCCAATTGAATGTCTAAAAACAGCAGGTCCGGCTGATGCATTTTAATCGCAGCAATACCATCTGTGGCGTTCATGGCGATTGAAACCACCTCTATCCCCTCGCACCAGGCGGCTAAAATAGCGCGAAGGTTTTCGATATTATTGGGTTCATCGTCGATGATTATACTACGGATATTCATATCCAGTTTTCCAATTTAATCATGATGGTGGTGCCGGATGGTTGGGAGGTAATCTCCAGCGTGGTGGGCTGGGTCTTATATATTTTGTTGAGCAATTCCACTCTTTCCCCGCTCAGTTTCAACCCGAACCCCTCCGTTGTGTGATCGCCCCTTGTGTGATCGTTCCTGTTCCTCTCAAAACCTTTTCCATTATCTGAGACTGTCAAGACCAGGTCTTTATTCTGCCGGCCAATGTCTATCTCGATCATCCCGCTCTTCTGCAAAGCAGTCACACCGTGCTTGACTGCATTTTCAACGAAAGGCTGCAGGAGCATGGCCGGGACTTCCGTATTGGCTATGTTGATCGTTTCATCTGCCTTTATTTTATATTCGAACCCAAAGCGCAATTGTTCCATTTGCAGGTAATCTTCTAAAATCTTTAGCTCATCTTCCAGGCTGATCATTTCCTGATTTCCGCTATGCAGCACTTTGCGGGCCAGGTCCGCAAACTTAGCAAGGTAATGATTAGCCCCGGCTATATCATTTTTATTCATAAGGTTTTGAATGGAGCTCAGGGCATTGAACATGAAATGCGGATTTAACTGGGATCGTATAGATTGAAGCTGAAGATTCATGGTCTGTTTGCTCCGGGCCGATCGGGCCAGTTGTCTTTTGTTATTCCTGTAATAAACAAGGAATAATAAGCCGATCCCGGCAAGTGCAGCGACCGTATAGAGCAGGATTTGTTTTAGGGTTGCTTTTTTTTGCAGGAAGGGAGGAGGGAGGACACTAAAGGGTATAACGATATAACTACCACCGACTCTATTCTGAATAGTCAACTCATATTTTCCTGCCTGACTGAAAAATTTTCCCGGGATCTCCAGTATTTGCCCGGTAAATTCCGGATTTATGATAAGGTCATCCTGGTTATTACCAGCCAGGTTTTTAATCCGGACTTCGTAAGGGAAACCAATATGGGAGGATAGCCCTATTTTCAGATTCCAGGTACCGGGAAAAAACTCCCAGCCTTCCATTCCTGCAGGTATTTTGAGGTCTTTGGCAAGTCCGCTGACCTTGTCAAATTCCTGTACGAAAGGATGAGTTACAGAACTGCTGTTAAAAATGGAAGACATTTCTGTAGCCCCCTTCGATCGGGCGACCTCCACCATTCCCCATATTATTTTAGGAGCAGCGATTGGCCTCCAATCGAGGTATATTCCATCCCGGATACTAAAATTATTTTTTTTCCTGACCTCTATCAGTAATTGTTTGCCGGTCTGTCGAAATTTCCCGATCACGCCATAAGGTTTTTTGGCGCCGTATTCCTGTCGGAACGTGTTTATTGTTTGCCAGCGCTTGATTTCGAAACTATCATTTTCAACCACCCGGTACTCAAACTGCTTTTTATTCGCAGGGGTAATACCCATGGTGATAATTTCCACCTCGGCGGTATCTTTTAAAGGATAGAGGAGGTACTCTTTTGTCCCATTCCTGACGGGGTTCCCAACAGGACCCGTGAGCTGCTCTGAACCCTCATTTTTATTCGTAACCAGTCCCAGGCCGATACTATTTTTGTCTGTGTTGGAAAGGCTATAAATAGAGGAGAAATAGTCATACAGGGCAGTGTCACGTATCAGGACACTTTGTGTCATATATACTCCCATGGCTGCATCCCGTTGGCCATAACCTAACTGGTTGTCCAGATAGAATTTAATAGATTTTCTTCCGGATTGCGTCCCTGTATTTTGAGCACGGCAGGCATAAATTGCCAGGAAGGAAAGGAGGATCAGGAGTTTTCTTTTCATTGTATGAGTTTTGAAATTAATAATTATATTCCAAAACTCTTCCATTGTGCCGGTTCTATCAATCTCTACCGAGTATCCGGCTGGTTTGATCTAGGATCAG
>WNFI01312520.1_pt1 | contig 74643 bp, 69 predicted proteins | sample 5400471 | NCBI WGS metagenome assembly WNFI01 (sample SAMN13153348, study PRJNA577476) | soil metagenome | isolation source: 100 cm saprolite on Douglas fir-dominated hillslope | place: USA:California | collected 2013-09-17 | reverse complement strand
TCCGCGTTGAGGAGGGCGAGGATCGCGTCGACCACCTCGACGCGCACGCCGGAATAGCCGCGCGCGAGGCTCGCCACCTTGAGCAGCATCGTGAGGCGCACCACGCCGTCGGCGAGGAGGGCGCCCACGCCCACGCTGTGCGAGAGGACCAGGTTCCTCTGCAGGAGCTCGAGCTGGTCGTCGGGGATGTGCGTCTGCGCGAGCTTGCCGAAACCGGTGTTGATGCCGTAGACGGGCCGGCCCTCGGCCACGATTCGGCGCACCGCCGCGGCGCCGGCATCGAGGCGCTTGCGGCTCTCGGCGCCGAGGGTGACGGCGTCGTGGGACTGCGCGAACGCTTCGAGCTGGGCGAGCGTGAGGCTGCCGGGCTCGAGCCGCACTACTTCAGACGCGCGTCGATCAAGCGCGCGATTTGCGCCGTGTCGACCTCGTTCTGGTTCGCCGTGCGCGCGAACGTCACCGAGACCAGCGTCTTGCTCTTGCGGAACACCAGCTGCTTGTTGATCGGCATCCAGAAGCCGTTCTCTCCGACCGCCGTGAGCCACTTCACCTTGCCGCGGTAGATCTTCTCGAGGTTTTCGCGCTCGTACTGGAGCTCGTTCTCCACGGCGTACTGCACCTCGCGCAGCGAGATCACCAGCACCGCGCCCCGGCGCGAGTCGATGAACGCGCACTCGGTCGGATTGCCGGACTTGCGTTGCTGGGCCTTTTCCGCGGAGCCCGCCGCGATGGAGTTGACCTCGTCCACCGACACGAGGGAGCACGCCTCGGGCGGCACGGCGAGCGCGGCGAAGGGGAGTGCGGTGAGAGCGGCGAGGGCGAGTCTGGGTGCTTTCATGTTCTTCCCGGAAGTTGAAAAGCCGTCTGGCACGACCCTTTCAATATACAGCGCGGCCGCCGGAAAGGTCGAAGACGGCGCCGGTGGAGAACGAGCAGTCCTCGCTGCACAGCCACGCGACGAGGGCGGCGATCTCCTCCACCTGCCCGAAGCGCCCCATCGGGATCTTGGAGAGCATGAAGTCGATGTGCGCCTGGGTCATCTGCGCGAACATGCCGGTCTTCACCGCGGCCGGCGTCACGCAGTTCACGCGGATGCCGGTCTTGGCGACTTCCTTGCCGAGCGACTTGGTGAGCGAGATCACGCCTGCCTTCGAGGCGCTGTAGGCCGAGGCGTTGGGATTGCCTTCCTTGCCGGCGATGGACGCGATGTTGACGATGCGCCCGTAGTCGTTCTTCTGCATGTGCGGGACCACGGTCTTGTTGCAGAGGAAGACGCCGGTCAAGTTGATGTCGAGCACCTGCTTCCAGTCGGCCAGCGGGTAATCCCATGTCGTCAGGTTGGGGCCGGTGATGCCCGCGCTGCAGACCAGCACGTCGACGCGCCCCAGCTTGCGAACGGTCTCGTCGAAGGCGAGCCGCACCTCGGTGTCGTCGCTCACGTCGAGCCGCGCCGTATGGGCCGCGCCGCCGATCGCCTTCGCGCCCGCCGCGAGAGCCTCGGGATCCCGGTCCCAGAGGCTCACGCGCGCCCCGGAAGTGGCGAGGCGTTGCGCGATGGCGAAGCCGATGCCGGCCGCGCCCCCGGTGACGATGGCGTTGCGGCCCTTCAAGTCGAGCTGATTCATCTGTTTCTCCGCGAACGCGGGAGGATACCTCAGAACTGACGCTCATCGCCTCACTCGAACTGGGTGTGAAGCTCGACCCGGCGAGCTAAGTCGTACCTGACACGACTCTTTCCTGAACGCGTCGCGCATCGCCGTTTTTCTTGGCGAACGCATTTCAAAAGCCTGGGGATGATCGCAATGTGCGCGCAGGGCCATCCATCGAGCTCGGGATGAAGCTCGAGAGAGGGCGACATGGGTAGTAGCGAGATCTCTCCCCTTTGAAAGGTCGACGTCCCCCGGGTCGAGCTTCATCCCGAGCTCGAGGGATGGCATAAAGAGGGAAATTGGCCTTACCACTTGACCATCGCAGTGCAGCATCGTTACCCTCGCCGGACTAGGAGATCGCCCCAAATGGCAACCCGCAAGCGCCGCCGCAGCCAGGAATGGTTCGGCCGCGAAGGCAAGATGGGTTTCATCTACCGCTCGTGGGTGAAGAACCGCGGCATCCCGCACGACCAGTTCGACGGCCGCCCGGTGATCGGCATCTGCAACACGTATTCCGAGCTGACGCCGTGCAATTCGCATTTCCGCACGCTCGCCGAGCACGTGAAGAACGGCGTCTACGAGGCGGGCGGATTTCCCCTCGAGTTTCCGGTGATGTCCTTGGGCGAGACGCTTCTTCGCCCCACCGCGATGCTCTACCGCAACCTCGCGAGCATGGACGTGGAGGAGTCGATCCGCGGCAATCCGATCGATGGCGTGGTCCTCCTCATGGGGTGCGACAAGACCACGCCCTCGCTCCTCATGGGCGCCTCCAGTTGCGACCTGCCGACCATCGGCGTCTCGGGCGGCCCGATGCTCTCCGGTTGGTACAAGGGCGAGCGCATCGGCTCGGGCACCAACACGTGGTCCCTCTCCGAGGATCTGCGCGCCGGAAAAATCACGCGCGACGAATTCCACGAGGCCGAGAGCTGCATGCACCGCTCGCACGGCCACTGCATGGTGATGGGCACGGCGTCGACCATGGCCTCCATGGTGGAAGCGCTCGGCGTGGGCCTGCCGGGCAACGCCGCCTTCCCCGCGGTGGACGCGCGCCGCAACCTGATCGCGCGCATGGCGGGGCGCCGGATCGTCGAGATGGTGAACGAGGACCTGAAGCTTTCCAAGATCCTCACGCGGCCGGCCTTCGAGAACGCGATCCGCGTGAACGCCGCGATCGGCGGCTCCACCAACGCGGTGATTCATCTGATCGCCATCGCGCGGCGCATCGGCGTGAAGCTCGACCTCGACGATTGGGACGAGCTCGGGCGCGGCGTGCACACCCTCGTGAACCTCATGCCCAACGGCAAGTACCTGATGGAGGACTTCTGCTACGCGGGCGGCCTTCCGGTGGTGATCCGCGAGCTGGGCGAGCAGGGGCTCCTCAAGAAGGACGCGCTCACCGCAAACGGCAAGACCCTGTGGGACAACAACGCCAACGCGCGCAACGACAATCCCGACGTGATCATGGCGTTCAAGAAGCCCTTCAAGCGCGACGCCGGGATCGCCGTGCTGCGCGGCAACCTGTGCCCGGACGGCGCGATCATCAAGCCTTCGGCCGCCACGCCGAAGCTCATGAAGCACAAAGGCCGCGCCGTAGTGTTCGAGACGATCGAGGACTTCCATGCCCGCGTCGACGATCCCAGGCTCGACATCGACGAGAGCTGCGTGATGGTCCTCAAGAACTGCGGGCCGAAGGGCTACCCCGGCATGGGCGAGGTCGGCAACATGCCGCTCCCCACCAAGATCCTCAAGAAGGGCATCACCGACATGGTGCGCATCTCGGACGCGCGCATGAGCGGAACCGCTTACGGCACGGTGGTGCTGCACGCGGCGCCGGAAGCCGCGGCGGGCGGGCCGCTCGCGCTCGTGGAAGACGGCGACATGATCGAGCTCGACGTGGCGAAGAGGAAGCTCCATCTCCACGTGAGCGCGGAGGAGCTCGCCAGGCGGCGCAAGCTCTGGAGGGCGCCCACGGCGCCGATGAAGCGCGGCTACTGGAAGCTCTACGTGGACCACGTGAACCAGGCGAGCGAGGGCTGCGACCTCGATTTCCTGGTGGGCAAGAGCGGCGCGGACGTGCCAAGGGACAACCACTAGGCGCGAGGCACGAGAAGCCGTGAAATTTCTGATCACCGACTATGACTTCCCCGATGTCGATATCGAAACCCAGGTGCTCCGCGACGCGGGGATGGAAGTGGCCACGGCCCAATGCCGCACGGAGGAAGACGTGATCGCGGCGGGGCGGGGCTGCGCGGGCCTGCTCACGCAGTACGCGCCGATGAACGCGAAGGTGTTCGCCGCACTCCCCGAGGTGCGCGTCGTGAGCCGCATGGGCGCGGGCTTCGACACGGTGAATACGGCCGATGCCAATGCGCACGGCGTGTGGGTGGCCAATTCCCCGGACTACGGCGTAGGCGAAGTCGCGACGCACGCGCTCGGCATGGCGTTGGCCCTGGTGCGCCACATTCCCTTCTACGATCGCCACGTGCGCGCGGGCAACTGGCACTACACGAGCGCGGGGAAGCTGCGCCGCGTTTCCGACATGACGCTCGGCCTCCTCGGCTTCGGGCGCATCGGCAAGCGCATGGCGCACCTGTCGTGCCGCGTGTTCGGGCGCGTCATCGCCTGCGATCCGTACGTCGGCGACGGCGAGTTCCTCCCCGACCGCGTGGCGCGCGTATCCCGGGAGGAGCTCTTCCGCGACGCCGACGTGGTCTCGCTGCACGTGCCGCTCAACGACGAGACGCGCGGCATGGCGAACGGGCGCATGCTCGGCCTCATGAAGCGCGGCTCCTTCCTGGTGAATACCGCGCGCGGCTCGGTCGCGAACCTGGATCACGTGCTCGCGGCGCTCGATTCCGGCCAGCTCGACTGCGCGGCGCTCGACGTGCTTCCCAAGGAGCCGCCCGAGGCGGATCATCCGGTGCTCGGGCATCCGCGCGTGCTGCTCACGCCCCATGCCGCCTTCTATTCGGTCGAGGGGGAGCGCGAGTTGCGAAGGAAGGCGGCGCAGAATCTGGTGGATTGGGCCCGTACCGGGCGGCCGACATACGTCGTGAGCGAGGGAAAATAATGGCGGCCGTCCATATCCGCGAGGTCCACAAGCATTTCGGCGGCACCCACGTGATCCGCGGGGTGTCGATCGACATCGCCGATGGGGAATTCGCGGTGCTGGTGGGCCCCTCGGGCTGCGGCAAGTCCACGTTGCTGCGCATGATCGCGGGGCTGGAAGAGATCGGCGGCGGCGAGATCGAGATCGGCGGCAAGGTCGTGAACGACATGCAGCCCAAGGAGCGCGACATCGCGATGGTGTTCCAGAACTACGCGCTCTACCCGCACATGAAGGTTCGCGACAACATGGCGTTCAGCATGCTGCTCGCGAAACGCCCGCGCGCCGAGATCGACGAACGCGTCGACAAGGCGGCCGGAATCCTCGGCCTCTCCGATCTACTCGAGCGCTACCCGCGCCAGCTTTCCGGCGGCCAGCGCCAGCGCGTCGCCATGGGGCGCGCCATCGTGCGCGACCCGCAGGTGTTCCTGTTCGACGAGCCGCTCTCCAACCTCGACGCGAAGCTGCGCGTCGCGATGCGCACCGAGCTGAAGGAATTGCACCAGCGCCTCGAGACCACCTCGATCTACGTGACGCACGACCAGATCGAGGCGATGACCATGGCCGACCAGATCGTGGTGATGCGCGACGGCGTGGTCGAGCAGCGCGGCAAGCCCCTCGAGCTCTACGACCGTCCGGTGAACCTGTTCGTCGCGGGCTTCATCGGCTCCCCCGCGATGAACTTCCTTCCGGGACGCTTCCACCTCGACGCGAGCGGGCCGCACCTCCACGTGGGCGACGTGAAGGTCCCCGTCGCGCAGAAGACGGCGGCGCTCGAGGGCCAGACCGTGATCCTCGGCGTGCGGCCCGAGCACCTCGTGCTCGGCAGCGGCTCCCAGGGCTTCGGCGCGACCGTCGCGGTGGTCGAGCCGACCGGCGCCGACACGCTGGTGTTCGCCAAGGTGGGCGACGCCGAAGTCACCGCGGTGTTTCGCGAGCGCCACGATTTCCGTCCGGGCGAGGCCATCCGCCTGGTGCCGGATGAAGCACGCACGCATCTGTTCGATGCGCAGTCGGGAATGTCGTTGAGACCATAACCTGAGAGGAGAAACAGCATGTCGAAATTTTCGAGACGCGACTTCCTGAAGACGACCGCGGGCGCCGCGGCCGCCGGAACGCTGGGAGCCGGGAGCGCCATGTGGTCGCAGGACGCGTTCGCGCAGGCGAAGTGGGCGCCGGAAAAGGGCGCGAAGCTGCGCGTGCTGCGCTGGAAGCGCTTCGTGCAGGGCGACGAGGATGTGTGGCTCGCCAACACCAGGAAATTCGCCGAGCTGCACAAGATCGAGGTGCGCGTCGACAGCGAGGGCTGGGAAGACGTGCGGCCCAAGGCCGCGGTCGCGGCCAATGTCGGCAGCGGCCCCGACATCATCATCTCCACCTTCGAGGACGCGCACCAGTATCCCGACAAGCTCGCCGACGTGACCGACGTCTGCAACTACCTCGCCGGCAAGTACGGCGGCTGGTACGACGTCTGCAAGGACTACTGCACGGAGAAGGGCAAGTGGATCGCGGTGCCGATGGGCTGCGCGGGCAACTCCGTCGTGCACCGCATCGGCGCGATGAAGGAAGCCGGCTTCAGCGAGTTCCCGAAGGACCTCGCCGGCTTCCTCAAGCTCGCGCAGGCGTACAAGGCGAAGGGCATCCCGCCGGGCTTCGCGCTCGGCAACGCCACGGGCGACGGCAACGTGTGGTGCCACTGGGTCGTGTGGTCGCATGGCGGCAAGATGGTCGACCCGAAGGGCAACGTCGTCATCTCGAGCCCCGAGACCGAGGCCGCGCTCAACTACGCCAAGCAGCTCTACGAGACCTTCATCCCGGGGACGCTGTCGTGGCTCGACCCGAACAACAACAAGGCGTTCCTCGACGGCCAGATCGGCATGACCACCAACGGCATCTCGATCTACTACGCGGCGAAGAACTCGACCGACCCGAAGGTGAAGGCGATGGTGGACGACATCGGCCACGCCAACCTGCCCGTGGGACCGGTGGGGCGGCCGACGGAGCTGAACCTCTTCTTCCCGATGATGCTGTTCAAGTACTCGAAGTACCCGAACGCCGCGAAGGCCTACCTCGCGTACATGATGGAGAAGGAGCAATACGAGCCGTGGCAGGCCGCCTCCATCGGCTACGTGTCGCATCCGCTCAAGGCCTACGAAAACAGCCCGCTGTGGAAGTCGGATCCGAAGAATCTCCCTTACCGCGACTCGATGAAGATCATGCTGCCCAACGGCTACTCGGGGCCGATGGGCTACGCGTCGGCCGCGACGATGGCCGACTTCATCATGGTGAACATGGTGGCGGAGGCGGCGTCGGGATCGAAGACGCCGAAAGAGGCGATGGAGCGGGCGAAGGCGCGCGCCGAGCGTTACTACAAAGTGTGATGTCTCCCCGGCGCAGGCCGGGGCCCAACGCCTCGCGATGCATTGGGCCCCGTCCTTCGACGGGGTGACTTTTCACCGATGCTTTCCCGCTTCCTCAACAACCGCAACGTCCTCGGGCTCCTCTTCATGGTGCCCGCGGGCGCGTTGCTGCTCGTCTTCCTCACCTATCCCCTCGGGCTGGGCACGTGGCTCGGCTTCACGGACGCGAAGGTGGGGCGCTCCGGCGTCTGGGTCGGCCTCGACAACTTCAAGTTCCTGTGGGGCGACGAGGTCACGCGCCTCGCGCTTTTCAACACGCTCTTCTACACGGCGGTGGCGAGCGTCATCAAGTTCGCGCTCGGGCTGTGGCTGGCGCTGCTCCTCAACCGCAGCCTGCCGTTCAAGTCCTTCGTGCGCGCGATCGTGTTGCTGCCCTTCATCGTGCCCACGGCGCTCTCGGCGATCGCCTTCTGGTGGATCTACGACGCGCAGTTCTCGATCGTGAGCTGGTCGCTGGTGAAGATGGGCGTCATCCAGCAGTACATCAACTTCCTCGGCGACCCGTGGCTCGCGCGCTTCTCGGTGATCGCCGCCAACATCTGGCGCGGCATCCCGTTCGTCGCGATCTGCCTCCTCGCCGGGCTGCAGACCATCTCGCCGTCGCTCTATGAAGCCGCCGCGCTCGATGGCGCGACGCCCTGGCAGCGCTTCCGCTTCGTGACGCTGCCGCTGTTGACGCCCATCATCGCGGTGGTGATGACCTTCTCGGTGCTCTTCACCTTCACCGACTTCCAGCTGATCTACGTCATCACGCGCGGTGGCCCGCTCAACGCGACGCACCTCATGGCGACTCTCTCCTTCCAGCGCGCGATCTCCGGGGGCTCGCTCGGCGAGGGCGCGGCGATCGCGACCGCGATGGTGCCCTTCCTCCTCGCCGCGATCCTGGTGAGCTATTACGGCCTGCAGCGCCGCGCCTGGCAGCAGGGAGGAAGCGACCGGTGAGCGCGACGCCGCAATCCCAGGAGGCCGTGGGCATGAGCTACCTCGATTCGCCGATGCGGCGCGCCGTGACGCTCTACCTGCCGCTCGCCGTCTTTCTCTTCGTGCTGCTCTTCCCGTTCTACTGGATGGCGATCACGTCGGTGAAGCCGAACGCCGAGCTGCTGAGCCGCGAGGGAAACCCGTTCTGGGTGATAGCGCCCACGCTCGAGCATTTCCACCATCTCCTCTTCGAGACGCCGTATCCCGAATGGATGTGGAACACCGTGGTCGTGACGGTGGTCGCGACCTTCGCCTCGCTCGCCGCGAGCGTCCTCGCCGCCTACGCGATCGAGCGCCTGCGCTTCCGCGGCTCGAAGCAGGTGGGCCTCGCGATCTTCATGGCCTACCTGGTGCCGCCCTCGATCCTCTTCATCCCGCTCGCGGCGATCGTCTTCAAGCTGCACCTCTTCGACACGCGCTGGGCGCTGATCCTCACCTATCCCACGTTCCTCATCCCGTTCTGCACGTGGCTCCTCATGGGCTACTTCCGCACCATCCCCTACGAGCTCGAGGAATGCGCGCTGATCGACGGCGCGACGCGCTGGCAGATCCTGGTGAAGATCGTGCTGCCGCTCGCGGTGCCGGGGCTCATTTCCGCCGGGATCTTCGCCTTCACGCTCTCGTGGAACGAATTCATCTACGCGCTCACGTTCGTGTCGTCGTCGGAAGTGAAGACGGTGCCGGTGGGCGTGGTCACCGAGCTCGTCGAAGGCGACGTCTACCACTGGGGCGCGCTGATGGCGGGGGCGCTCATGGGATCGCTGCCGGTCGCGGTCCTCTATTCGTTCTTCGTGGAGTACTACGTGTCCGGCATGACGGGAGCGGTGAAGGAGTGAGATCGGCGCTGGCGGCCTTCGCGATAGGGTCCCTGGCGGGGTGCGCCACCGTGGGCACGGCCGAGATCATGGGTGCCAGGCCCACCTATCTCGACGCGGTGACCGAGGAGGTGCCCAATCGCGCGGCGCTCGGCAAGCGCATCTGGACCCCGGGCCTGGACCAAGGCTACGTGCCCCAGGGCCTGACGATCGCCGATGGCTATCTCCTGGTGAGCAGCTATCTGCCGTCGCCGGACCTCAAGTCGAACACCGGCCCCTGCCGCGTGTTCCGCATCGAGCAGGCGACGGGAAAGCCCGCGGGATCGTTCGACCTTCCGGTGGGCGCGTGCACGCACTCGGGCGGGCTCGCCTACCTCGGCAACGGGCAACTGCTCCTCGCCGATACACGCCAGCTCTTCCGCATCGAGCTCGCCAAGGCGCTGGCGGCCGGCAAGGCCGAGGGCGCGATGAAGGCGGTGAAGATCGCCGGCGAGCTGCGCGGCCCCTACGCCACTTTCGACGGCAACGACGCGTGGATCGGCACGTGGACGAAGGAAGAGCCTCATGCGCGCATGTTCCGCCTCGACCCGCGGCTCTTCGACGACTACGACGGCAAGACCGTGAAAGAGGAGCGCGCGCTGGAATCGATCCCGGTTCCCCTCGAGGCGCAGGGCGCCGCCTTCGACCGGGAGGGCAACCTGTGGGTGTCGGCGAGCAACGGCCAGTGGGGCCAGCTCTATCGCCTCGACCGCCAGGGCAACGTGAAGGCGCAATACGAGATGGTGGCCGGCCTCGAGGACCTGGGCATCGACGCGCACGGCCACCTGTGGGGCCTGTCGGAATCGGGCACGCGCAAGTACATGCACTGGCCGACGCGCTTTCCGTTCATCTTCGAGATCGACATCACGAAGCTGAAGTGAACCCCGCCCCGCCGCGCGAGGTCCGATCAGGACCAGTGCGAGACGAGGAGAGCCCCATGAAAGCCATTGCCATTGCCGCCGCCACGATTGTTGCGGGATTAGCTACGAGCGTGTCGGCCCAGACCTACTACGACCGCGGGTACGTTTATCGCAACGATCGCTTCGCCGATGCCGGAGAGCAGGAATGCTTCAATCCGCGCGCCGGCCATTTCGAGCGCGTGCGCCCCGGTGAAGTCCAGAACGACCTCGACTTCCGCCGCTGCCGCATGGTCGGCTACTACGAGCCCGATCGAAGCGACTGGCGCGCCCGCCGCGAATTGCGTGAAGCCCGCGAGGAATGCTGGAACCCGCGCGCGCGGCATTACGAGGAAGTGCGCCGCGGCGAGAGGCAGGATGACCTCGACTTCGGGCAGTGCCGGGTTTTCCGCGGCTAGCGGGAAAGTCGTACCTGACACGACTTTCCTAGACGGGGGTGAGGAGCGCCTTCCCCGCGAAGTGCGCCGCGAGGTTGTCGATCACGAGCTGGCCCATCGCCTGGCGCGTCTGGTGGGAGGCGCTGCCCACGTGCGGCTGCAGGACCACGTTGTCGAGCGCGAGGAAGCCTTCGGGCACCTTGGGCTCGTCGACGAAGACGTCGAGGCCCGCGCCGCCAAGGCGGCCTTGCTGCAGCGCTTCGAGAAGGGCGCTCTCGTCGGCCACGCTGCCGCGTGAGATGTTGACGAAGACACCCCGCGGGCCCAGCGCGTCGATCACCGCCCGATTCACGATGCCGCGCGTCGCTTCGCCGCCGGGACAGGCGGCGACGAGGTAGTCCACTTCCTTCGCCAACGCCGCCAGGTCGGAGTAGTAGGGCCACGAGATGTCGTTCTTCTTGTTGGGACCCTGGTAGGCGATCTTCAGGTTGAAGGCCAGCGCGCGCCTGGCGATCGCACGGCCGATGCGGCCCATGCCGATGATGCCGACCGACTTGCCCTGGATCGTGTCGGTGAGCGCCATCGCGCCCTTCAGCCATTTGCCCTCGCGCACGTAACGGTCGCCTTGCGGGATCTTGCGCACGGCGCCGAGCAGGAGCCCGATGGCGAGGTCGGCCACGTCGTCGGTCAATACGTCGGGCGTGTTGGTGACGGCGATGCCACGCTTGCGGGCGGCCTCCACGTCCACGGTGTCGTAGCCCACGCCGAAGTGCGAGATGGTCGCGAGCTTCGGCAGCTTCGCCATGGTCGCGCCGTCGATGCCACCGGAGTTCGAGCTCGCCACCGCGGTGATGCGCTCGGCCACCGAAGCGATCATCGCGTCGCGATCCTTCGTTTCGAAGAGCTTGTGGGTGGTGTACGCCGCGTCGAGCGCGGCGAGCGTGGGCGGATACATCTTTCCGGTGACGATCAGGTCGGGTTTCATGGTGAGGCCTCGGTGGGAGGGGGGACGCCCAGCTTCTTCGACCAGGCGTGCATGTCGGCGAGCGCGGCGTCGTCGATCGGGATGCCGGCCACGCGCCGCTCTTCCTGCTCGATCAGCTCGGGCTCGCCCGGAAAGAGAATGTCGCCCTGCGCCTTCAGGTCCTTTACCAGGGCATCGACGGTCGCCTCGAGCGTGGCGCCGCCGGCGAAGCGATCGGGATCGATGGCGATCACGAGGTGGCCGATCTTGCGCGGCCGGTCGAGCTCCTCGTACATGCTGTTGATGCGGCGCCCGTACGTCATGGCGTTCATCGCGCCGCACAGCAGATCGATCATGAAGGCGAGGCCGTAGCCCTTGTAGCCATAGACCGGCCCGCCCAGGGGAATGCCGGCGCGCGCGCGGTGCGGATCGGTGGTGGGCTTGCCGTCGGCGTCGACGGCGATGCCTTCCTCGAGCGTCTCGCTCTCGATGCGCGCGTTAAGGACCTTGTTCCACGCGACCTGCGATGTCGCCATGTCGAGGCAGACGGGCTCCGCCCCGGCGCGCGGAAAGGCGATCGAGATCGGGTTGGTGCCGAAGTACTTCTCGCGGCCGCCGTGCGGCACCACGATCGAGCTGGAGTGGGTCATCGCGATGCCGACCAGGTGCTCCTTCGCCGCCATGCGCGTGTACAGGCCCACCGCGCCGCAGTGAGACGAGTGCCCGACGCCCACGATGCCCGCGCCCGACTCCTTCGCCATCTCGATGGCGACCTCCATGGCGAGGGTCGCGTGCACGATGCCCAGGCCGTCCTGCCCGTGCACCTGCGCCGTGACGGGACCGGTGCGCATCACCAGCGGAGCGGCGATGGGAGAGATCGATCCGATCGTCATGCGGTTGAGATAGTGCGTGAGGCGCAGCACCCCATGCGAATCGACGCCCCACACGCTCGTCTGCACCAGCGACTCGCCGACCAGCCTCGCCTCCGGCGGCGGCACGCCGACCTTTTCTAGGCACGCCACCGCCCACTCGGTCAGGCGCTCGCGCTTTACACGATGCATTTGGGATCGGAGATCAAGGTGGCAAAAGGGCTTTGGAAACGCGGATGAACGCAGATGTAGCGCAGATGAACGTACCCCAACTGCAATTCTCTATCTATTTCGCGCGGTCAATATCCATCCTGTGGTGGGGTACGTTCATCCGCGTGCCTCTATCTGCGTTCATCTGCGTTTCGCCGTGGTAGTCATTTACCCGAATAGGCGACGACCCGCTGGCGCTGCTCGCCGAGGCCCTGGATGCCGAGCGTGACGACATCGCCGGGCTTCAGGTACTGCGGCGGCTTCATGCCGAGGCCCACGCCGGGCGGGGTGCCCGTGGTGATGATGTCGCCGGGAAGGAGCGTCATGAACTGGCTGATGTACGAGACCAGGCGCGCGCAGCCGAAGACCATCGTGCGAGTGTTGCCACGCTGGCGCTTCTCGCCGTTCACGTCGAGCCACATGTCGAGGACCTGCGGGTCGGCGACCTCGTCGGCGGTGACGAGCCACGGCCCCACCGGGCCGAAGGTGTCGCAGCCCTTGCCGCGGTCCCACTGGCTGCCGCGCTCGAGCTGGAAGTTGCGCTCGGAGACGTCGTTCACCACGGCGTAGCCCGCCACGTGGTCGAGCGCCTTCGACTCGGGCACGTACTGGGCCTTGGTGCCGATCACGATGCCCAGCTCCACTTCCCAGTCGAGCTTGGTCGAGCCCTTCGGCTGGATCACGTCGTCGTTGGGCCCCGAGAGGCATGTGGTGGCCTTCATGAAGAGGATCGGCTCCGAGGGAATGGGCATGTTCGACTCGGCCGCGTGGTCGCTGTAGTTCAAGCCCACCGCGACGAACTTGGTGATGCCCGCGTAGGGCACGCCGAGGCGTGGGTTGCCGCGCACCACGGGAAGCGTTTCGGGCTTCACGCGCGCCAGCCGCGCGAGGTTGCGCGGCGCGAGCATCGCGTCGTCGATCTGGGTGATCACCTTGGACAGGTCGCGGATGTTGCCTTCCTTGTCCGCGAGCCCGGGCTTCTCGCGCCCGGGTGCGCCGTAACGCAGGAGTTTCATTGTTGTTCTCCGAGTCCTAAAGGCTCATCCCACCATCGACGAATATCGCTTGTCCAGTCATAAACGATGATTCGTCGGATACAAGGTAGACGAAGGTCTCGGCGATCTCCTCGGCGCTGGCGAGCCGGCCCATGGGCTGGCGCGCGACGAAATCCTTGCGCGCCTGGACCGGGTCCGAGAACTCGTTGATGCGATCGCCCAGCGAAGGGGTGTCGACCGTGCCGGGGCATACGCAGTTCACGCGGATTGCCTGCTTCACGTGGTCGACGGCGAGCGCGCGCGTGAAGCCCGCCACCGCCGCCTTGCTCGCGGCGTAGGCGAGGCGATTGGGCGCGGCCTTTCCGGCGCCGAGGACACTCGCCATGTTGAGGATCACGCCGCCGCCCGCCGCGATCATCGCGGGCAGCATCGCCTTGGTGACGAGGAACATGCCGCGCGCGTTCACGTTGAAGCTCCGGTCCCAGTCCTCGATGGAGCAGTCGAGGATGGATCCCTGGTGCACCCATCCCGCGCAGTTGAAGAGGATGTCGACCGCGCCCGTGGCCTTGGCGAACGCCTCGACTTCCTTCGCGTCGGTGACGTCGAGGCGCGAAGCGCGAATCGCGCGGTTGCCGCCGTATTGCGCGAGGAGCTCGGGATTCACGTCGGTGGCAAGCACGGTGGCGCCCTCGCGCGCGAAGGCGAGGGCGGCGGCGCGCCCCATGCCCTGGCCCGCGGCGGTGATGAGCGCCTTCCTGCCCTTCAGGCGATCGGCCATTTCGTTATTCCTTGACGGGGGGATGCGGGTATGAAAAGCTGGACCAAATTGGCCTTACCACTTTACCAGATGCCGCTGCAGGCCGTCGACAACCGCCGCCTCTATCGACAGATCGCCGACCAGATCGCGGCGCTCATCGAGCGGGGAGAGTACGGCTCGGGCCAGCGCCTGCCGCCGGAGCGCGACCTCGCCAGGCAGCTGGGCGTGAGCCGGCCGTCGGTACGCGAGGCGCTGATCGCGCTCGAGGTGGAAGGCTACGTCGAGGTACGCATCGGCTCCGGCGTCTATGTGACCGGCCCCGGGCGCGCGGCGCGCGTTGAGCCGTTGCACGCGGACTCCGGGCCCTTCGAGCTCATCAAGGCGCGCTGGCTGATCGAGGCGGAATGCGCCGCGCTCGCCGCGAAATCCGCGACCCGCGCGCAGATCCGCGCGATGGAAGAGGCGCTCGACCAGATGGCGAGCGAGCGCGACCGCGGCGTGATGCCGCTGGGCGCCGACCGCCTCTTCCACATGCGCATCGCCGAAGCGAGCGGCAACAGCGCGCTCGCGCTGGTGGTGAGGACCCTCTGGGACCAGCGCCAGGGCCCGCTCTTCCTGCGCCTCGAGCACCACTTCGACACCCCGGAGCTCTGGACGGTGGCGATCCGCGAGCACCGCGACATCGTGGACGCCATCGCGCGCCACGACCCCGCGGCCGCGCGCACCGCCATGCGCCATCACATGAACCACGCCGCGAAGCGCTTCAGCAAGAGCTGGGAAAAGAAGAAGAGAAAATAATCGAGAGGAGAGACGATGGAAGGCGAGGAGCATGTGCTCAACGAGAAGGGCGAGTTCGACGTTCACGACGAGCCGATCGACCTTTCGCAATACCGCTTCGAGAACTGGATCGCGTTCGCGTTCTTCTGGGTCCTCGCGCTCACCATCTTCTACCAGTTCTTCACGCGCTACGCCCTGAACGACTCGGCTTCCTGGACCGAGGAGATCGCGCGTTATCTCCTCATCTGCACGGTGTTCGTGGGCGCCGCGGTGAACGTGCGCAAGAATAGCCACATCCAGGTGGATTTCCTCTATCGATTCCTGCCTTCGTACGTTTCGCGGCCGCTCTCGACCGCCGTGGACGTGGTGCGCATCGTGTTCCTCGCCTACTGCGTATGGCTCACCCTCTCCCTCATGGGCAAGATCGGCGCGCAGCGCATGGCGATCGTCGATTGGCCCATCGGCCTCATGTACGGCGTCGTGGCATTCGGCTTCGCGCTCATGACCTATCGCGCGGTGTGGGTCGCGGCGCAGAACTGGAAGCGCGGCGCCTCGGCGCTCGAGCGCCCCGAGCTCCTGGACGAGGCGCGCTGATGGGACCCGGAACCTTCAAGCTCGCCTTCCTCGCCATCATGATGTCGGGGCTGCCGGTGGCGCTCGCCATGGCGGGTGCATCCCTCATCTACGTGATGGCGACGGGCATCGTCCCCGACTACGTGATCATCCACCGCATGGTCGGCGGCCTCGATTCCTTTCCGCTCCTCGCGGTGCCGTTCTTCATCCTCGCCGGGAATCTGATGAATTCCGCCGGCATCACCAACCGCATCTACAACTTCGCGCTGGCCCTCGTGGGCTGGATGCGCGGCGGGCTCGGCCACGTGAACGTGGTCGGCTCGGTGATCTTCGCGGGCATGTCGGGCACCGCGATCGCGGACGCGGCGGGCCTGGGCACCATCGAGATCAAGGCGATGACCGACCACGGCTACTCGAAGGAATTCTCCGTGGGCGTAACCGCGGCGTCGGCCACGCTCGGCCCGATCATTCCGCCGTCGCTGCCGTTCGTGATCTACGCGCTGTTCGCCAACGTCTCGGTGGGCGCGCTCTTCCTCGCGGGAATCCTGCCGGGCGCAGGACTGGAAATTCAAGTTCGCCGCGGTGCTGCCGATCATGACGCCGGTGCTCCTCATCGGCGGCATGACGACCGGCGTCTTCACCGCCACCGAGGGCGCCATCGCCGCCTGCGTCTGGGCGCTCTTCCTCGGGCTCTTCTGGTACCGCACCATGAGCTGGAAGATGCTGGTGAAGGCGTCGATGGACACCATCGAGACCACCTCGGCGGTGCTCCTCATCGTCGCGGCTGCGTCGATCTTCGGCTGGATGCTCACCGTGACGCGCACCACCGAGATGATCGCGGCGTGGGTGCTGTCGGTGACGAGCACGCCCGCGGGATTCCTGCTGCTGGCCAACCTCCTCATGCTCTTCGTCGGCTGCTTTCTCGAGCCCACGGCGGCGATCACCATCCTGGTGCCGATCCTGCTTCCCATCGTCCACAAGCTCGGCATCGACCCGGTGCATTTCGGGCTGGTGATGGTGCTGAACCTGATGATCGGGCTCCTGCATCCGCCCATGGGACTGGTGCTCTTCGTGCTCGCGAGGGTCGCGAAACTCTCGGTGGAGCGCACCACCATGGCGATCCTGCCGTGGCTGGTGCCGCTCCTCGTGAGCCTCGTGATAGTGACGTATATTCCCCAGATCAGCCTCTGGCTGCCGAACTATCTCCGGTAGGAATTGCCATGTTGCGAGAAACCCCGCTCTACCTGCGCCTGAACCCCGCCGACGACGTCGTCATCGCTTGCCGCGAGCTGGACGCCGGCACCAACCTCCTGCAGGAGAGCGTCGTGGTCCGCGAGCGCATCCCCGCGGGCCACAAGGTCGCCACGCGCGCCGTGGCGAAGGGCGAGCCGGTGCGCCGCTACGCGCAGATCATCGGCTTCGCCACGCAGCCCATCGCGCCCGGCCAGCACGTGCACGTGCATAACCTCGAGGTGCGCGATTTCGCGCGCGACTATGCATTCGGCGAGGCCTACGACGCCACCGAATTCGTGAGCGAGCCGGCGACCTTCCAGGGGATCGTGCGTGCCGACGGGCGCGTGGCCACGCGCAACTACATCGGCATCCTGTCCACGGTGAACTGCTCGGCGACGGTGGCCAAGCACGTGGCCGAAGCGTTCAAGGGCGAGGCGCTCGCCTCCTTTCCCAACATCGACGGCGTGGTCGCGCTCACCCACTCCAGCGGCTGCGGCATGGACACGACAGGGGAGGGGATGCAGACGTGGCCGGGGGCGTGGCGCTGATCCACGAGATGCTGCCCGCGGCGAACCAGGTCGCGCGCAGCACCGTGCCCGCGAGCCACCTCGTGGTGGGGCTGCAGTGCGGGGGCTCCGACGGCTACTCGGGCATCACCGCGAATCCCGCGCTGGGCGCCGCCGTGGACCTGCTGGTGAAGCATGGCGGCAGCGCGATCCTGTCGGAGACGCCGGAGATCTATGGCGCGGAGCATCTCCTGACGCGGCGCGCGCAAACGCGCGCGGTGGGAGAAAAGATCGTCGAGCGCATCCACTGGTGGGAGGAATACACCGCGCGCAACAAGGGCGAGATGAACAACAACCCGTCGCCGGGCAACAAGGCGGGCGGGCTCACCACCATCCTCGAGAAGTCCCTGGGGGCCGTGGCCAAGGGCGGCACCACGGGACTGATGGGCGTCTACGAATACGCCGAGCCCGTGACCGCGAAGGGCTTCGTCTTCATGGACACGCCGGGCTACGACCCGGTGTCGGCGACGGGGCAGGTGGCCGGCGGCGCCAACATGATCTGCTTCACCACCGGGCGCGGCTCGGTGTACGGCTGCAAGCCTTCGCCCTCGCTCAAGCTCGCCACCAACACCGCGATGTACGAGCGCATGGAAGACGACATGGACATCAACTGCGGCCAGATCCTCGACGGCACTCTGTCCGTGCAGGACGCGGGCGAGAAGATCTTCCGCCTGATCCTCGCCACCGCCTCGGGCGCGCCCAGCAAGAGCGAGCTGCACGGTTTCGGACAGGATGAATTCGTGCCTTGGTATCTGGGCGCCGTCATGTGATGCGGGCAAAGGGCTTTGTAAACGCAGATGAACGCAGATGTAGCGCAGATGAACGTACAGCAAGTGTCATTCGCGCCTCTGGATCCAGCATCTCGAACATGATCACACGCTGGGGTACGTTCATCTGCGCTACATCTGCGTTCATCTGCGTTTCCAAAGCTTTTGGCATCCGTAAGCCACCAATAAGAAGGAGGAGGAAATGAAAGGCATCAAGGCAGCAGTCGCAGTGCTGGCGCTGGCGGTCTCGACCGGCGCGATGGCGCAGACCAAGCTCAAGTGGGCGCACGTCTACGAGACCAGCGAGTCGTACCACACGGCCGCGGTATGGGCGGCGGGGGAGATCAGGAAGCGCACCAACGGGCGCTACGACATCGAGGTGTTCCCGGCCTCGACGCTCGGCAAGGAAACCGACATCAACCAGGGCTTGACGCTCGGCACGGTGGACATCATCTACACCGGCCAGCTCTTCGCGGGGCGCACCTACGGCCCGCTCGCCATCGGCGGCGCGCCGTACATGTTCCGCGACTTCGATCACTGGAAGCGCTACTCCACGAGCGCGCTGTTCCGCGAGCTGGGCGACGGCTACCAGAAGGCGGGCGGCAACAAGGTGGTCGCGATCACCTACTACGGCGAGCGCCATGTCACCTCCAACAAGGCGATCAACAAGCCCGAGGACATGAAGGGGCTCAAGATCCGCGTCCCGGACGCGCCGCTCTACACGATGTTCCCGCGCGCGGTGGGCGCGAACCCGACCCCCATCGCCTTCGCCGAGGTCTACCTCGCCCTGCAGAACGGGACCGTCGATGCGCAGGAAAACCCGCTTCCCACCATCGACGCGAAGAAGTTCTACGAAGTCCAGAAGTACATCGTGCTGACCGGCCACATCACGGACGCGCTCCTCACGATCGTGGCGGGGGGCACCTGGAACAAGCTCTCCGACGCCGACAAGAAGATCTTCGACGAGGTGCTGAAGGAGGCCGCCGGCAGGGCCACCACCGAGATCATCGACATCGAGAAGAGGATGAGCGCGGAATTCGAGAAGCGCGGCAAGACGGTGGTGAGAGTGGACCGCAAGCCTTTTCGTGACGCCACCATGAAATTGCACAACGGCCCCGATGCCACGTGGCCCAAGGACGTGTACGACCGGCTTCAGGCTCTCTAGCGCGCGCCGGTCTTGCGAACAAAGGCCCTGAGTACAGCGACTTAGGGCCTTTTTCTTTGGGCCGGCGGCAGGGCGCTCGCGCGCCTCCGCGCGACCCTTGCGCTCCCGCGCGCGCGCGGCCGCTACAAATATTGCGGCGATGCGATTCCCGTGAAGCGGAAGAAGGCTTGTTTGGCTGTAGGCGGGGGGCTACAAAGGCTCGGCGCGTTCCGACAGGTGAATCATCCCCTCCCGACTTCATGAAAAAGCCCGTAAAAATATGATGGTTCCAACGGTGACCGCCACCTGGACTAGGAAAGACATGGACAACACGATACTTGTCGTCGAGGATGATCCCGAGCTTCAAGAGGTGCTCACCCTCAATCTGCAGAATGCGGGCTACAGGGTGCTTCGCGCGAGCAACATTCGCCAGGCCGAAGCGCTGGTGAACACGACCCTGCCGCAGCTGATCCTCCTCGACTGGATGCTTCCCGACACCCCGGGCCTGTCGTTCGCGCGCAAGTTGCGCAGCGAATCGCGCACGATGGCGGTGCCCATCATCCTGCTGACCGGCCGCGACGGTGAATCCGACAAGATCACCGGCCTCGAGGCCGGAGCCGACGATTACCTCATCAAGCCTTTCTCCCCGCGGGAGCTCCTGGCACGCATCAAGGCCGTGATGCGCCGCTGCGCGCCGCAGCACGCCGACATGGTGGTGGAGATCGCGGGGCTGCGCCTCGATCCGGCTTCGCGCCGCATCGTGGGCAACGGCCAGGACATCGAGCTCGGCGCGCTGGAATTCCGCATGCTGCGCTTCTTCATGACGCATCCGGGCCGCGTCTACAGCCGCGCCCAGCTGCTCGACGAGATCTGGGGCAATAACGTCTATGTCGAGGAGCGCACCGTCGACGTCCACATCCGGCGCCTGCGCCAGGCGCTCGAGCCCACGGGCCACAAGGATCTCCTCGAAACCGTACGCGGCGTGGGCTATTGCTTCCGGCGCGACCTTCCGCAGGAAGCCACGCCGCGCGCGCCGATCATGCTCCGTCAGAACCAAGGCCCCCTGGACTATATCGCGCGGGCCGCATAGCCACGCGCCGTTAACAAGCCTCCTTTACCTTGCAGGCTGAGGTGCGTGGAATCTCCCGCGCACCGCCGGCCCGCAAGACGCGAAGGAGGCTTTTGCAAATGAGGCTCGCGGCAACGTTGCTCGGCATCACGGCAACGGTCATCGCCCTCAACGCGACCCCGCAGTCGGCCGCGCTCTTTGCGCCGCCCGCGAGCGTCGCGTCGGTGCGCGCGCTGCACACCGGCGAACAATCGTTCCTCACGCTTTCCGAAACCACGGCCGCCGACATGCCGAGCCCCTGGCTCCTCGCGCTCGGCTTCCTGGGCCTCGTTGTCCTGCGCCGCACACGCTCCGGCCCGATGAGCTAACGCAATCGTGCGTCTGCGGCCTTCCAAGGCCTGCCCTCACCGGCAGGCTTTTTTTTCGCCGTGAGATGATGCGGCCATGATCACCGTCCACCATTTGAACAACTCGCGCTCGCAACGAGTCCTCTGGCTCCTCGAAGAGCTCGGCCTGCCCTACGAGGTGAAGCGCTACCAGCGCGACCCCGGCACGATGCTCGCGCCGGCGAGCTTGCGCGCGGTGCATCCGCTCGGCAAGTCGCCGGTCATCACCGAGGGCGACCTCACGCTCGCCGAGTCGGGCGCGATCATCGAGCATCTCGCGGAGCGCGAAGGGCGCCTGGTGCCGACACTGGGATCGCCCGAGTGGAAACGCTACCGTTACTGGATGCATTACGCGGAGGGCTCGCTCATGCCGCCGCTCCTTCTCAAGCTCGTGTTCGACCGGCTGGGCAGGGCCCGGGCGCCGTTCTTCGCGAGGCCCATCGTTCGCGGGATCGCGGCGAAGGCGAAGCAAGCCTTCATCCAGCCGCAGATCGACCTGCATCTCGACTACCTCGAGGGCGAGCTCGCCAAGTCCACCTGGTTCGCGGGCGAGGAGCTCAGCGCCGCCGATATCCAGATGAGCTTTCCCATCGAGGGCGCCGCGGCGCGCGGCGGGCTCGATGCGCGGCGTCCTCGGTTGACGGCATTCCTCGATCGCATCCACGCGCGGCCCGCGTACCGGCGCGCGCTCGAACGCGGCGGGGAGTTCAGGCTTTCCTGAATTCGGCGTACCCTGCGCTCCATGAAACGGAGGTGACCCATGGGCATGCGCGGCGTTTCTGTCCTGCAGATCGGCGACGACGTGTACGGGGTCGGGGCCTACGGCGATCGATGACCGAGACCCGCGGGCGATCCCGGCGCCACCATCGCAGGACCGCGACGCGGGCCGGCCTCACCTATGTGACCGACGGGTTCGCCGGCATCACGCGCAAGCGCGCGGGAAGCGGGTGGGCTTACTACGCGCCCAACGGCGTTCGCATCCGCGACCAGGACAAGCGCCGGCGCCTCAACTCGCTCGCGATCCCGCCCGCCTGGACCGACGTCTGGATCTGCCCCGATCCCGACGGCCACATCCAGGCCACCGCGCGCGATGCGCGCGGCCGCAAGCAGTATCGCTACCACGCGTCATACCGCGAGGCGTGCGACCAGTCGAAGTTCCGGCACATGCTGGAATTCAGCGAGATCCTGCCGCGCCTGCGCGAGCGCGTGGAGCGCGACCTGCGTGCCGACGACCATTCGCGCCGCCAGATCCTCGCCACCGTGGTGCGGCTCCTCGACAAGACGTTGATCCGCGTGGGCAACGACGAGTACGCGCGCGAGAACCGCTCGTTCGGGCTGACGACGCTGCGCCGGCGCCACGTGCGGGTCGACGGCACGTTGCTGCGCTTCAGCTTCCGGGGAAAGAGCGGCGTGGAGCACAACGTGGCGCTCACCGACGCGCGCCTCGCACGCATCATCCAGCGTTGCCGCGACCTGCCGGGCACCGAGATGTTCCAGTACCTCGACGCCGCCGGAAAGCGCCAGTCGATCTCCTCCGACGACGTGAATTCGCACCTGCAGGAGATCACCGGGCGCCACGTCACGCTCAACGCGATGGGGCCGGCGGCGACCCGGCGCGAGGCCGACCGCAACATCGTGCGCGCCGTCGACGAGGTGAGCGAGCGGCTCGGCAATACGCGCGCGGTGTGCCGTAAGTATTACGTGCACCCGTCGCTCCTCGAGGCCTATCTCGAAGGGCGCACCGTGCGCCTCGAGGACAAGACGCGCCGGAAGCCGCCGCGCCGCGAGGGGCGCGCGGCGGCGCTGCGCCGCGACGAGGTCGCGGTGCTGCAATTCCTGCAGGACGAGCTCGCGGCGTAAAATCGTCCGAGCCACGCCACGTTGAGCCACGTTGAGGAGAAATTCCATGTCCTACGTCGATGGATTCGTGATTCCCGTTCCGAAGAGAAAGCTGGACGCCTACCGCCGCCTCGCGAAGCGCGCCGCGAAGGTCTGGAAGGAGCACGGCGCCGTCTCGTACCACGAGTGCGCCGCTGACGACGTGAAGGTCGGAAAGCGGACGTCGTTCCCGCGCAGCGTGAAGCTGAAGGCGGGCGAGACGGTCGTATTCTCGTGGATCGTCTACAAGTCGCGCGCGGCGCGCGATCGCATCAACGCGAAAGTGATGAAGGATCCGCGCCTGGCGGACATGATGGATCCGAAGACGCTGCCCTTCGACGGCAAGCGCATGATCTACGGGGGCTTCAAGCCCTTTCTCGAGCTCTAGGCGCGCGTCGATGCGCGCGAGCGCGGGGGAAGGATTACCATCGCGTCTTTCCTTCCCCGGCCGCCGACCCATGAAAGTGCTTGACGATTGAAGTCCGCCATCGAGTTTCACGGCTCCGACGTAGTCGAGCTGCGCCAGTCCGAAGCCGAGCTGAAGATGATTTTCGAGCCGGCGTACGTGCACCGATCCGAAGGACGCCCCGGGGTCGATTCCGGTTCCGGGTTCCTGCAACCCGCCGAGATCGCCTTCTCGGGCGCGAAATTCACCGAGAAGGACGGGCCGTGCACCGGGGCGATCGCCGAGGGGCTCATCTCGGTGGCCGGAAAGAAGTTCGACAGCGTCTTCCCGCTGCCGCACAACGCGAGCGGCAACATCACCGCGGAATTCACCTTCGACTCCGGCGCCGTGCTGACCGTCACCGCCGCGGGAGTGTCCTCGGCCTCGACCGGCCCGGCGGTGCTGGTCGACGGGTATGACGGCTAGCCGCGCCATCCTGCTGGCCGGCTTTCTCGCCGGCACTCTCGACATCCTCTACGCGTTCGCGCGTTTGTTCGGGCGCTCGCCCGAGTGGGTGCTGCAATCCGTGGCGAGCGGCCTGCAGGGCGCGGCGGCGTTCGCGGGCGGCGCGGCGAGCGCGGCACTGGGCCTCGTCGCCCACTACACGATCGCCACCGGGGCCGCCGCCGTCTATTTCCTCGCGAGCCGGCGCATCGGATTGCTCACGTCGCACGCGGTGATCGCCGGCGCGATCTTCGGCGCGCTCGTCTACCTCTTCATGAACTTCGTCGTGATCCCGCTCTCCGCGTTTCCCTACGCGCTGTCGTATCCGCCGCTCACCGTCCTGGAAGGCTTCGCGTCCCACGCCGTCTTCGTGGGGATTCCCGTCGCGCTCTCGATTCGCGCCGCCGGCCGTTCGCCGGCCGCGCGTGGAGGAAGTGTCCATGCTTCAGCTTCGCCCCAACTGTGAGTGTTGCAACCGCGACCTGCCCCCGGAATCCGCGGACGCGGTGATCTGCTCGTTCGAGTGCACCTTCTGCCGCGCATGCGCCGAAGGCGTGCTCGCCAGCCGCTGCCCGAACTGCGGCGGGGAATTCGTCGCGCGCCCGCGCCGCCCCTCGGCGAAGCTCGCGAAATACCCGGCTTCGGCCGAGCGCGTCTACAAGCCCGAGGGCTGCGGCAAGGCCGCGGTTATTACTCGACGGTGACGGACTTGGCGAGGTTGCGCGGCTTGTCGACGTCGGTGCCGCGGCACAGGGCCGCGTGGTAGGCGAGGAGCTGCAGCGGCACCGCGTGGACGATGGGCGAGAGGATCGCGTGGTGCGGCGGCATCTGGATCACGTGCACGCCGGGCTCGGAGGCGATGTGCGCGTCCTCGTCGGCCATCACGAAGAGCTCGCCGCCGCGCGCGCGCACTTCCTGCAGGTTCGACTTGAGCTTCTCCAGCAACGCGCCGCGCGGCGCGATGGCGATCACCGGCATGCTCGCGTCCACCAGCGCCAGCGGCCCGTGCTTGAGCTCCCCGGCGGGATAGGCCTCGGCGTGGATATAGGTGATCTCCTTCAGCTTGAGCGCCCCTTCCATGGCGATCGGATAGTGGATCCCGCGCCCGAGGAAGAGCGCGTGCTTGCGCATCGAGAATTCCAGCGACCAGTCGGTGACCGGACCCTCGGTGGCGAGCGCGCGCGTGAGCACGGCCGGCAGGCTGCGAAGCGCGTCGAGCAGCTCCGCCTCGCGGCCGGCGGAGAGCTTGCCGCGCATCTTGGCGAGCGTCATGGCGAGGAGGAGGAGCGATGCGAGCTGCGTGGTGAACGCCTTGGTCGAGGCGACGCCGATCTCGGGGCCCGCGCGCGTGAGGAAGCGCAGCGCCGCGGCGCGCACGATGGCGGACTCGGCCACGTTGCTGATGGCGAGGCTGTGCGGCTGGCCGAGCGCCCGGGCGTGCTCGAGGGCGGCGAGCGTGTCCGCGGTTTCTCCGGACTGCGAGATGGCGACCACCAGCGCGCGCGGGTTCGGCACCGACTGGCGGTAACGGAACTCGCTCGCGATCTCCACGTTGCAGGGGATGCCGGCGAGGCCCTCGATCCAGTGGCGGGCGACCAGCCCCGCGTGGCTGCTCGTGCCGCACGCGACGATCAGCACCGCGTCGATCTCGGCGAAGAGGCGCTCGGACTCGGTGCCGAAGACAGCGGGAGCGAGGATGTTTGCGTGGGTGGCGAGCTCGAGCGTGTCGGCGACGGCGCGCGGCTGCTCGAAGATCTCCTTCTGCATGTAGTGCTTGTGGGCACCGAGGTCCACCGACGCCGCGGAAAGGCTCGCCTCGTGCGCCTGGCGCTCCACCGGGCGCCCGTGCTGCTTGTCGATGATGCGGATGTCGTTCAAGGAGAGCTCCGCGCAATCGCCTTCCTGCAGGTAGATCACCTTGCGCGTGACCTGCACCAGCGCGGAGGTATCCGACGCGGCGAAGTTCTCGTGCTCGCCCAGGCCCAGCAGGAGCGGCGCGCCCATGCGCGCCACCACCATGCGCTCCTTGTCCTGCTCGTCGATCACCGCGATCGCATACGCCCCGTGCAGCTCCTGCACGCTGCGGCGCACCGCCTCCAGCAGGCCCGCGCCGGTGCGTTTGTAAGAGTGGATGAGATGCGCGATCACTTCCGAATCGGTCTCGGAGAAGAACTCGTAGCCGTGAGCGCGCAGCTTCCTCCTCATGACCTCGTGGTTCTCGATGATTCCGTTGTGCACCACCGAGATGCCGCCGCTCTGGTGCGGATGGGCGTTGGCCTCGGTGGGCTTGCCGTGCGTGGCCCAACGCGTGTGCGCGATGCCGATGTTGCCGTTCAGGCTCTGCTCGTCCACGAGCTGCCCCAGCCGCGCCACGCGCCCGGTGCTCCTCAGGCGCTTGAGCTTGCCGTTCACCACGGCGATTCCAGCCGAGTCATAGCCGCGGTACTCGAGGCGCCTCAGGCCTTCCAGCAGGATCGGCACCACATTGCGGCGCGCTACGGCGCCCACGATTCCACACATGGCTAGCCTCCGGTCTTGAATGGGGGACGCGCCGGCGCGGCGCGCGCGGCCGCGGGCGAGACGCGTTGCGAGACGATGAGCGCGGCGGCCGCGCCGAATCCGTCGGCGAGCCAGTCGTCGACATCGGCGCTGCGCCCGGGGGTCGAGGCCTGCAGCGTCTCGTCGGCGAAGCCGATGAAGGCGACCGCGAGCCACACCGCGAGCGGCCAGCGCTTGGCGGTGGCCACCCAGAGCAGGAACGCCATGGTGCCGAAGAAGAGAAAGTGGATCGCCTTGTCCCAGGTCGCGTTCACCAGGCGCACCGCGAAGTTGGGCTCGGCGAGGAGGAGGAGCTGCGCCGTCATCGCGAGGAATGCCGCGAGGCATGCGAGGCGCAGCGCCGGGGTCGCCGGCACGTCGAGGGTGCGCGCGTTCACGGGGCGACTTTCACGGGATCAGGATTCATGGCGCGGCCCTAGTAGGCGTTCTGTTTGCGCAGGACCACGAAAAGGGTCTTCCAGATGATCTGCAGGTCGAGCTTGAGCGACCAGTGGCGCAGGTAATCGAGGTCGTACTCGATGCGCGCCTTCATCTTCTCGACGGTCGCGGTCTCGCCGCGCAGGCCATTCACCTGCGCCCAGCCGGTGATGCCGGGGCGCACCTTGTGGCGGATCATGTAGCTCTTGATGAGCTTGCGGTATTGCTCGTTGTGCGCGATCGCGTGCGGACGCGGTCCGACGATGCTCATGCGCCCCTGCAGGACGTTCACGAACTGCGGCAGCTCATCGAGCGAGGTGCGCCGCAGGAAGGCGCCGAAGGGCGTCACGCGCGCGTCGTTCTTCGTTGCCTGCGTCACCACGGCGCCGTCCTCGGCGACGCGCATCGAGCGGAACTTGTAGACCACGATCTCGCGCCCGTCGAGGCCGTAGCGGCGCTGGCGGAAGAGCACCGGGCCCGGCGAAGTGAGCTTCACGCCGAGCGCGACCGCCGCGAGGAGCGGCGCGATGAGGGCGAGGATCAGCGTGGCGAGCACCATGTCGGAGCCGCGCTTCACCATCGCGTTCATGCCGAAGAAGGGCGTCTCGCACACCGCGAGCACCGGCAGCCCGCCGATGGTGTCCATGCGGCCCTGGATCAGGTCGAAGAGGAAGATGTCGGGGATGAAGTAGACCGAAGCGGTGGTGTCGCGCAGCTCGTCGAGCAGCTTCATGATGCGCGGCTGCGAGGTCATGGGCAGCGTGAGATAGATGAGATCGACGCGGTGCCTCTTCACGTACTCCGCGAGCTGCTCCACGTTGCCGAGGATCGGGTCGTCGCGCGCCCCGTCGAGCCGCTCGACCGAGCGGTCGTCGAAATGGCCGGCGACCTGCACCCCAAGGTAAGGCGTGGCACGGATGCGCTCGGCGAGATTGTGGCCGAGGGGGCCGGCGCCCGCGATCACCGCCACGCGCTTCATGCCCTCCGCGGCGAGGAGCCTGGGCAACATCAGCGGCATCAGCATGTGCGCGAAGAAAAGGGCGATCGGCGTGGCGATCGCCCAGGTCGCCATGACGCGCTCGTCGAAGGCACCGACGGTGCGCGTCGCCCATCCCAGCATGAGGAGGAGCGCGAGGATGAGGATCCACCCGCCCACCACCTCGCGCGCGATGGCGCCCGGGCTCGTCCCGCGCGGCGCCTGTCCCGGAAACGTAAGCGAGAAGACCAGCAGCGCAAGGATGACGTAGGGGCCGCCGAAGGGCTCCCCGTAGCGCCACGCCGCCGCGGCCAGCATGCCCACCGCGACCAGCGGCTCGAGCATCATGCGCACCAGGTGCGCGATCGCGAGCGGGCCCTGGGTGAGCCGGGGATGGGTGTCCTGTGTAGCTAGCAAATGCGGCCTCGGATAGGCGTCGGCTGTCGTTGGTCCAACAGCCACACCCTATCGCCGCAATGCAAAAACTCGATGGAAGGGCGCTGGTCCCAAAGGACTAGCCCCGTAGAATTTCTCAGCAAAATCACAAAACTTCATGAGGATTTAACAAAGACTGGTTACATTGCAGCGATGCGTATCGAACCCAGACCGCCCGAGCTTCGACTGCCCCGGGCGCATTTCCCCGCCGAGCCGCACGACGACGCGGAGATGCGTGAACCCGCGCAGTACGAGCAGACTCCCGCCCGCCTCAACGACTCCGAGCGCGAGGCACTCCTTCTCAACATCGACGTCTCGCTCAGGGTCCACACGCGGCCTCAGCTTTTCAGCTGGGTGCAGGGCGCGCTGCAGAGCATGATCCCGCACGAGGTCCTGGTCTGCGGACTGCAGGAAAGCCGCCAGAGCTCCCTCCGGGTCGACAGCTTCTCGACCGCGCCAGTCGACTGCGCGCGCCTGAACGAGCTCTTCCAGCAGGACGTTTCGCTCGTCCCGCACCTGATCAAGGTGTGGGAGGAGAACCGCTGCCAGGCCGTGCTCTGCGAGACCGAGCGCGGGCCGCTGGCCGGCGCCGCCCTGGCGCGCGAGTTTTCGCGGCTTGGCGCGAGCCACGTGCTCGCGCACGGCACGCACGACGCCACCGGGACCATGACGAGCTTCTACGTCTTCGCCTGCCGGCCGGGCGCCGTCGGCCCCAAGCAGGCCTACCTCGCCGACCTGATCGTGCCGTACCTGAACGCCGCGTGGATCCGCAGCCAGGTGTCGTGGCCGCTCGATCGCGCCGGCGCCAACAAGCCCGCCAAGACCGGGCTCCTCACCCCGCGCGAGACGCAGATCCTGCAATGGATCTACCACGGCAAGAGCAACATCGAAATCGGGATGATCCTGGACATCAGCCCGCTCACCGTCAAGAACCACGTCCAGAAGACCCTGCGCAAACTCAACGTGTTGAACCGCACGCAAGCCGTCGGCAAGGCTCTCGCGCTGCGGTTGGTCAATCCGTAGCGAAAAAAGTGGTGTCAGGTACGACTTTCCGCCCGGCGGAAAGTCGTACCTGACACCACTTTTCCGTATTGCGCCGTTCGCGCTGTTCATCGCGTTCATCGCCGTGCCGCACACGGAAATGCTGACCGTGGTGCGGGGCGTCGCGGCCGCGGCGGTGCTCGCGATTCTGTGGCCGCACTACACGGAGCTGCGATTCGCGGGGAATCCATATCCCCGCTCTCTCCGCGGCCCTCTCCCGAGGGCGAGGGAGCATGCGCGCGAATGGTTGATTGCCGTCGCGGTGGGGTTCGCGGTGTTCTTCGCGTGGATCCACCTCGACCGCGGATGGATGACTCTCGGCGGCGGCACGGCGTTCGATCCCACGCGCGCCGACGGCACCATCGACTGGACCCTGGCGGGGCTGCGCCTCTTCGGCTTCGCGCTGGTGGTGCCGGTGATGGAAGAGCTTTTCTGGCGCTCCTTCGTGATGCGCTGGATCGACGCGCGCGACTTCCTCCACGTCGACCCCCGGCGCGCCACGTGGCGCGCTTTTGTTATATCCTCCGCGCTGTTCGCTTCCGAACACTCGCTGTGGCTCGCTGGACTCGCGGCCGGGCTCGGGTACAGTTGGGTCTACGTTCGCAGCGGCAACTTGTGGATGCCCATCGTCTCTCACGCGATCACCAATGGCACACTCGGACTCTGGATCCTCGCAACGGGCAACTGGCGGTACTGGTAGCGCCCTTCTGAAACGCGCGGTAAAAACTACTGTGCTGGTGGCCGCCCTCGCGCCCTCGGCCTCGTGGGCGCTCTTCGGCGACCGCGTCGAGCTCTGGGCCGCGGAGAACGTGACCTACGACGACAACGTCCTGCGCCTTTCGAGGAACTACAATCCGCTCCTCGCCAACACGCAGCAAAAGTACGACACGATCTACACCACGCACCTGGGCGCGTCATTCAACGGCACCTGGAGCCAGCAGCACGTCACCGCCGAGTACACCTGGTTCAGGAGCAAGTACGAGTACTTCAAGGACTTCGACTTCACCGGCCACACCGCGCGCGCCAACTGGGACTGGGTGCTCAATCCCGGCGCCAACGGCACGCTCGGCTACAACGAGGCCGAGGGCCTGGCGAGCTTCGCCAACATCCAGAACCGCGAGCCCGACCTCATCACCTCGCGCACGCTCTACGCCACCGGCAACTGGCTGGTGACGCCGCGCTACCGGCTGAGCGGCGGGCTGCAGGGCGTGCAGACGCGCCACGACAGCGCGCTGCGCAAGGTGAACGACATCGACACCGAATCCGGCGAGGTCGGGCTTTCCTACGTGACCCCGCTCGACAACAGCTTCGGCGTGGTGACGCGCTTCGAGCACGGGCGGCTTCCCTTCGGCACCGAGCTCGGCGGGATACCCTTCGACAACGCCTATCGCCAGTCCGGCGTGGGCGCGATGGCCACCTGGGTCTTCACCGGCCACTCGCGCTTCGACGGGCGCGTCGAGGCGGTCACGCGCAAGTACGACCAGGGATCGCAGAGGAATTACAGCGGACCCATCGTGAAGGCGCTCTACACGTGGACGCCCACCGGGAAGCTCACCGTGGTCGGCTCGCTCTCGCGCGACGTGGGTCCCGCCGACGACATCCAGACGAGCTTCGTGCTCATCACCGGCGGCTACGTGCGGCCGCGCTGGAACATCACCGACAAGGTCACGCTCCAGGGCAACGTCGAGTACAACATCTGGGACTATCGCGGCGATCCGCTGCTGGGCGTGAACGCCCGCCACCATGTGCGCCTGTACGGCGCCAGCATCTCGTATCGCCCGACTCAGAAAATATTGCTGCAGGCGGGCGTCAATCGCGAGCTTCGCACCAGCAACCTGTTCCTCGCCGACTACGTGGACGACGTGTACTTCATCGAGGGCCGCATCGGCTTCTAGCGAGCGGTTAGTCTTTTTGGACTAGCCCCCGGGGGCCCCCATTCCCCATGGGTGTCACGCGTGGCTTCTAGGCTATCTCTCACAAGGAGATACCTCATGAGCCCGGCAATTCGCAACCTATCGATGGCAGTGCTTCTCGGGGCGGCGGCGACGGCCGCCAACGCGCAAACCAACCCCGCGGCCCGCGGCGATCGCGACTCGTTCTACTACGGCGCGATCCACAACGCGCAACGCTCCGACCCGTCCCTGAACTCGCCCCTGAACTCCAACTCGGGGATCGGGCGCCCGGTCGGACGCTACGGGCCGGTGACACCCGTGCCCGAGCCGTCGGAGTGGGCAATGATGCTCGCCGGCCTCGCGCTCGTCGGCTTCATCGTGCGCCGCAATTCGAAGCGCCCATAAGCAGCACAAGGCATGTCCGTCGCGGTCCGCGCGCGCCGCGGTGGGGCGGGCATTGCCGGAAAACGATCCAGGAGACATCGACCCATGCATACGCTCACCTCCGCCGTCTCGCTCTTCCTCCTCGCGGTCGCCTTCGGCGCCTCCGCCGTGCCCCCGCAGCGAGTGGCGTCCGTCACGGTGACCACGCCAGCCGCCGCGAGCGCGTACGCCGCGCCGGTGATGCCGCAGGCGCCGCAACTTTCGCAGGAGGCCCAGGCGGCCAACGACATCCGCCTCGAGTCGCTCGGCATGGGCGACCTGGTGCGCGTGAGCGTCTTCCGCAATCCCGAGCTCACCACCGAGGCGCGCGTCTCCGAGCGCGGCACGATCCTCTTCCCGATGATCGGCGAAGTGCCGGTCGCCGGGCTCACGCCTTTCCAGGCGGGCACGCGCATCGCCGACAAGCTGAAGGCCGGCAAGTTCGTCGTGAATCCCGAGGTCACCGTGTCGCTCGCGCAGGTGAATAGCCGCCAGGTCTCGGTGCTGGGCAGCGTGCTGAAGCCCGGGCGCTATGCGCTCGACTCCACCAACGTGCGCCTTTCGGATTTCCTCGCGGTCGCCGGCGGCGTTGCCCCGGGCGGCTCCGACGAGGTGACGATCCTCACCAGCAGGAACGGCCAGCAGGAGAAGATCGAGGTGGACCTGGGCGCCATGATGCGTAACGGCGACCTCTCGAAGAACGTCGCGCTCGAGCCGGGCGACACGATCTTCGTGCAGAAGGCGCCGATGGTCTACATCTACGGCGAGGTGCAGCGCGGCGGCGCCTACCCGCTCACGCGCAACATGACCGTCATGCAGGCGCTCGCCCTGGGCGGCGGGGTCACGGTGCGCGGCACCGAGCGCGGCATCCAGATCAGCCGGCGCACCGGCAACGGCGTGAACCGCATCGACGCGCGCCTCACCGATCGCGTGCAGCCCGACGACGTGATCCACGTGAAAGAGAGCCTCTTCTAATGAGTTTCCACCAGTTCCTGCTGGCGCTGCGCGGCCGCCTCTGGGTGTTCCTCGCGATCCTGGGGGCGACCGTGGCCGCCGCGCTCGCGGTGACGCTGCTGTTGCCCAAGACCTACGAGGCCACCGTCTCGGTGCTGGTCGACAACCGCGACGAGCAATCACTCAACACGCAACTCGCCCCGGCGCGCCAGCAGCTGGGCTACATGCAGACGCAGGTCGACATTATCCAGAGCCAGCGCACCGCGCGTGAGGTCGTGCAGGACCTGCACCTCGCCGAGGGCGACGCCACACGCGCCGCGTGGCAGAAGGCGGGAAGTCCCGGCGATATCGTGGAGTGGGTCGCGCAGGGCGTGCTCACCAAGCTCAAGGTGGAGGTTTCACAGAGCTCGGTGATCGGCATCAGCTATTCCGCGAGCAGCGCCAAGTTCGCCGCCGCGGTCGCCAACGCGTTCGCCAAGGCGTACATGGCGGTGACCCTCAACCTGCGCGTCGAGCCCACCAGGGAAGCCGCCGCGTGGTTCGACGAGCAACTGAAGGAGTTGAGGAAAGCGTTCGAGGACTCGCAGATGAAGCTCGCGACGTTCCAGCGCGAGAAGGGCATCCTCGCCACCGACGAGCGCGTCGACGTCGAGACCGCGCGCCTGGCCGAGCTCTCGTCGCAATCGCTGCGCGCCACCGAGTCCAGCTACGACTCCGCCGCACGCCTGGGCCAGGCGAATGGGCGCACCGCGACCGAGAACCTTCCCGAGGTGCTGGCGAACCCGCTGGTGACGACGTTGAAGACCGAGATGCTGCGCGCCGAGGCGAAGCTCCAGGAGCTGTCCACGCGCCTGGGTCCGAATCATCCGCAATACCAGCAGCAGGCCTCCGAAGTGCAGGCGCTGCGCGACCGCTACAACGCCGAGATGCACACCGTCGTGGGCGGCGTGAGAAGCGCCACCGCGCAGAACCGCGCGCGCGAAGCGGCGCTGAAGGCCGACCTCGCCGCGCAGAGAAAGCGCGTCGAGGACCTGCGCGACGCGCGCAACGAGGCGCTCGTGCTGCAGCAGGACGTCGACACCGCCAAGAAGGCGTACGAGGCCGCGCTCGCCCGCAAGCTGGTGAACAAGGTGGAGAGCGGCGCGCGCCAGACCAACGTGACGGTGCTAAACGCCGCGTTCGAGCCCACCTTCCCGACGCGCCCGCGCGTTCCGCTCAACATCGCGCTCGGCTTCTTCGTCGGCACGCTGCTGGGCCTCGCCGCGGTGCTGCTGCTCGAGATCCTCGATCGGCGCGTGCGCTCGGATCCGGACCTCGACGCCGTGATGCTCGGCATGGACGTGCCGCTCCTGGGCTCGATCCAGCCCTGGCATCCGTCGCGGCTCCTGGGCGGCGGTGCGACGCCCAAGGCACTCCCCAGCCCCGCTTGAGGAATCCATCGAAATGAGCCACCAGGAAAATGTCGTCACCTTCGAGCCCCAGCGCGCCGCCACGGTGCTGCGCTCCGATCGCCTCATCGGCGCGATCCTGGTGGAGGAGGGCAAGCTCACGGCGCACGAGATCGACCGGGTGCTCGAGCTGCAGCGCGACGAGGGCGTGCGCTTCGGCGAGGCCGCCGTGCGCCTCGGGCTCATCACCGACAACGACGTGCGCTTCGCGCTCGCCAAGCAGTACGACTTCCCGCACCTGGTGCGCGACACCCAGGCCAAGGGCCTGCAGCCGTCCAACGAGCTGGTCGCCGCGTTCGCGCCGTTCCACGCGCGCACCGAGGAGCTGCGCGCGCTGCGCACCCAGCTCCTCATCCGCTGGTACAACCCGGAAGCCGGCCGCAACGCGCTGGTGATCGTGAGCCCCGATTCCGGCGAGGGCCGCAGCTACCTCGCCGCGAACCTCGCGGTGGTGTTCTCGCAGCTGGGCGCGCGTACCGTGCTGGTCGACGCCGACCTGCGCGCGCCGCGCCAGCACGAGATCTTCGGCCTGCCGCCGGGCCATGGCCTGTCGACGCTCCTGTCGGGACGCACCGATCACAAGGCGACCTTTCCGATCCATGGGCTGAATCGCCTCTCGGTGCTGCCCGCGGGGCCACTGCCGCCCAATCCGCAGGAGCTCCTGTCGCGCCCGGCGTTCGGGGCGCTCACGAAGGAGCTGCAGTCGACCTACGACGTGGTGATCATCGACACGCCGCCCGCCAGGCGTTTCGCCGATGCGCAGAGCATCGCCTACCGCGCCGGCGACGCGCTGGTGGTCGCGCGCAGGAACCACACCGCGGTGGCCTCGACCTCGAAGGTCGTGAAGGAGCTGGCGGGCACGGGGGCGCGCGTGGTCGGCTCCATCATCAACGCGTACTGACCGGAAAGGGCCGCCATGTCGACGGTCCTCGGGGAGCCCAGCCTCGCCGGAATCGAGCGGGGGCGCTGGAAGCCCTGGCTCGCCATTCTCGCGGGACTCGCCGTCCTGTACGTCCCCACGTATCTGGAGCTCGCGCGCACGCTCTGGCGCGAGGACGAGTACGCGCACGGCCCGATCATCCTCGCCGTGTTCGCGTACCTCGCTTGGCGCGCGAGGAATGCGTTGCTCGGGACAGACCCCGGTTCTGCCTGGGTGGGGTCCGTCCCGGGTTTTCTGCTGCTTCTATCCGGGTTGTTGCTCTACGCCGTGGGCCGCTCGCAGTCGCTGCCCTTGTTCGAGGTGCTCTCCCACTTTCCGGTCCTGGTCGGCATCCTCCTCATGATGCGCGGGCCGAAGGCGGTGCGCGCGCTCGCCTTCGCGCTCGTCTTCCTCCTCTTCTTCGTGCCGCTGCCGGGCTTCGTCCTCGAGTCGATCGCGATGCCATTGAAGGCGCTGGTCTCGGCGCTGGTCGAGGCGCTGCTGCGCCTCGCGAGCTATCCGGTGGAGCGACACGGGGTGGTGCTGCTGGTGGGGGATCACGAGATGCTGGTGGCCGACGCGTGCTCGGGGGTGAATTCCCTCTACAGCCTCGCCGCGTTGAGCCTTCTCTACACGCACCTCACGGGCCCCTCGAGCAAGGCGCGCGTGGCCCTGCTGCTCGCCGCCATGGTGCCGATCGCGCTCCTCGCCAACGCTCTGCGGGTGCTCTTCCTCGTGCTGGTTGCGTATCACCTCGGTGACGAAGCGGCGGCGGGAATCCTGCATGCGGTGGCGGGGATGATCGTGTTTGTGATCGCCTTCGCCGTTCTTCTCGGCGTCGACAAGGTGTTCAAGGCGCGAGGCGCGAGGCACAAGACGCAGGATGTCGAAGCGCAGCCCTCACGCCCGTCGTCCCACCTTCCTGCGCCTCGTGCCTCGCGCCTCGTGCCATGGTGCGCGGCTCTCCTCATGTTAGGTACGGCCCTTGCTGCGCCTTTGCTGAAACCGGTTCCCGCCGAAGGCCCGGCGCCAGACCTCGAGCGTCTGGTGCCGCAAGCCTTCGGCGACTGGTCCATCGATCCCACGCTCGCGCCGATCGCGCCCGCCGCCGAGGTGCAGGCGAAGCTCGAGCGCATCTATTCGCAGACCGTGAGCCGCTCGTACGTGAACTCGAAGGGCGAGCAGATGATGCTCACCCTGGCGTACGGCGGCGACCAGAGCGACGCGCTGAAGGCGCATCGCCAGGAGGTCTGCTACGCCGCGCAGGGCTTCACCATCGCGCGCCTGGGTCCCGGCGAGCTCGCCGCCGCCGGGCGCACCATCCCCGTCACGCGCATGGTTGCCGTGCGCGGCGAGCGCTCCGAGCCGGTGACCTACTGGTTCACGATGGGCGATCGGGTCGTGCGCGGGCGCTTGGAGCGACTCGAGGTACAGCTCGCCGAGGGCTTCCGCGGGCGCATTCCCGACGGAATGCTGGTGCGCGTGTCGAGCATCTCGGCCGACGCCGCGGCGGCCTACTCGGCGCAGCAAGCGTTCGTCGCCGCGCTCGCGGCCGCGATGCCGCCCGCCGCGGCGGCGCGCATGCTCGGGGGGGCGCGCCCATGAAGGACGCCATGTCGGCTTTCGCGCCCGCGTTCGCGTCCTCCGGCCCGAGCACCATGACGCCGGTGAAGTGGGGCCTCCTCGCCGGGCTCGTCGCGCTCGGCGCGCTGTGGGGCGCCTTCGTCGCCTTCCAGGGCATGAGCGCGGCGTTGATCTGCATCGCGGCGATCGTCTTCGTCTTCACCATCCGCGACTTCCGCGTGGGCGTGCTGGTGATGATCCTCATCATGCCGATCTCGTCGAGCTACATGTTCCCGCGCGCGATGTTCGGCGTCACCGGCCTGAATCCCCTCAACGTGCTCCTGGTGGGGACGTTCCTGTCTTACATCCTGGTCGCGATGCCCGAGGGCTCCATCAAGCGGCTCATGCCCTGGTGGGTGCTGCCCGTCTTCGTCCTGCCGATCGTCCTCGCGGGCGTGAACGGCATGGGGCACGTGAAACTCATCCCGCCGGCCTTCTTCGACACCGAGCAGATCGACTTCAAGAACGACTTCGGCTACATGCGCGACGCCGTAGTGAAGCCCCTCATCCTGGTGGCGTACTCGCTCATCGTGGGCGCGGCCTACGCGCGCGCGCGCGAGCCGCACAAGTTCATGGTGCCGATGATGGTCTCCATGTGGCTCATGGGCTTCATGGTGATCGGCTACTTCCTCCACTCGAACGTGAAGTTCGGCCAGCTCGCCGGCGAGTACGCGCGCCACTTCCTGTCGCCGCTCGGCATGCACGCCAACGACCTGGGGCGGCTCTACGTGACGGCGATCGCGATCCTCCTCTTCACCTGGGACCGCACGCGCCGCCCGGTACTGAAGACGCTCCTCTTCCTGTCGATGGGCCTCATCGGCATCGCGCTCGTCCTCACCTTCTCGCGCAACGCCTTCATGACGGTGGCGCTGGTGATCGCGATCTACCTCGTCTCGCGCCGGCGCAACAGGAAGCTCCTCGCCCTCGCCGCGGTCTTGATCCCGTTGGTGGTGGCGTTCACGCCGGGCGCGATCTGGTATCGCCTCGAGATGGGCGCCGGGGAGGGAGCCGCCGGCGTGAGCGCGGGCCGCGTCTCCGACATCTGGACGCCGCTCATTGCCGAGCTCTTCGACAAGCCCTTCTTCGGGCATGGCCTCGGCTCGGTCCTGTGGGCCCCGGCGATGCGCATGGGCGAGATGATGCAAGTGACCCATCCGCACAGCGCCTACATCGGCGCGCTCCTCGACTTCGGCGTGGTCGGCGCGATCCTCCTCATCGCCTTCTGGTTCACGGTCTGGAAGGGCTTTCGCAAGCTCGCCAAGGACCCGTCGCTCTCGCCGCAGGAGCAGGGCTTCTTCGAGGGCTGCGCGGTGGCGCTGGTGAGCTTCATGGTGGCGGGATTCGTCGGCAGCAGCTTCATGCCCGTTCCCGAGCAGAGCTTTCTCTGGCTCGGCATCGGGCTCATGTTCGGGGTGCGCGCGCGCCACGCGAGCGAGCGCGAAGCCGCGCGCACGCCGCGCCCCGCGGTGGATATTCCGCGCCGCTCGCGCGCGGCCATGGGAACGAGGATCTAGCGATGTGCGGAATCACCGGATACTGGTCGCGGCGCGGTGATGCGTCGCAGTGGCTCGCCGACCTCGCGCGCTCGGTGGCGAGCCTGAAGCAGCGCGGCCCCGACGACAACGGCGTGTGGGTGCGTCCCGGCGGGCGCGTCGCACTCGGCCACACGCGCCTCGCGATCCTCGACCTGTCGCCCCTCGGACACCAGCCGATGCGCTCGCCCGACGGCGCGCTCACCATGGTCTTCAACGGCGAGGTCTACAACTTCGCCGCCGTGCGCGCCGAGCTCGAAGCGCTCGGCCACCGCTTGCGCTCGAGCGGCGACAGCGAGGTGATCCTCGCCGCGCTGCAGGAGTGGGGCGTCAAGGCAGTCGACAAGTTCATCGGCATGTTCGCGATCGCGGTGTGGAACGAGCGCGAGCACCGCCTCATGCTGCTGCGCGACCGCCTGGGCGTGAAGCCGCTCTACTACGCGTGGAATGGCGCGAATTTCTGGTTCGGCTCGGAGCTTAAGGCGCTGCGCGCCTTCCAGGCGTGGCAGCCGCAGATCGATCGGGCCGCGGTCGGCCAATACCTTCAGTACGGCTACATTTCGGCGCCGCGCTCGATCTACGAGGACGTGCACAAGCTCATGCCGGGGCATTGGCTCGAGCTGGGCGAGGTGGGCGAGCCGGTCGCGCATCGCTACTGGACGCCGGTCGTCGACGAGGAGACGTTGCGGGGCAGCGAAGACGATCTCGAGAACCGCCTCGAGACGCTCCTCATCGACGCCTGCCGCTATCGCATGGTCTCGGACGTGCCCGTGGGCGTGTTCCTGTCCGGCGGTCTCGACTCGTCGCTGGTCACGGCCCTCCTGCAGCGCTACGGCGGCGGCGAGGTGCGCACCTTCACCATCGGCTTCGACGATCCACGCTACGACGAGTCGGCCCACGCGAAAAAGGTGGCGGCGCACCTGGGCACGCGCCACACCGAGGCGATCGTCACCGCGAAGGACATGCTCGGCGTGCTCTCCCACTGGGCCGATCTCTTCGACGAGCCGTTCGGCGACCAATCCGGCGTGCCCACCTACCTGGTCTCGAAGATGGCGCGCGAGCACGTGAAGGTGGCGCTCTCCGCCGACGGCGGCGACGAGCTCTTCAGCGGCTACTCGCATTACGGCGTGGTGCTGGAGCGCGAGCGGGCGCTGTCGCGCTGGCCGCTGGCCGCGCGCCACGCGATCTGCAAAGTCTCGCCCCGGGCGCTTCGCGCGATGGTCGATGCCATGCCGATGCCCGCGCCATGGCGCCACGCCGCACGCCGCAACGTGGTCGAGCGCGTCGAGAAGCTGCGCGTGCTCTTTCCCGCGCTCGATCGCGCCACGATGTACGACCTCGCCATGTCGTTCTGGACACCGTGGGAGATCGCGCCCCTCCTGGGCTGCGACGTGGCGCCGCGCGACTGCGCGGCCGGTCCGTCCTTCGCCGACCAGATGGCGCGCTGCGACCTGCGCTATTACCTCCCCGACGACATCCTCACCAAGGTCGACCGCACCACCATGGCCGTGGGCCTCGAGGGCCGCGAGCCGCTCCTCGACCACCGGCTCGCGGAGTTCGCGCTGCGACTGCCGCCGGCGATGCGCCGCGGAACGCTGGGCACCAAGCACCTGCTGCGCAAGATCCTCTATCGCCACGTGCCGCGCGCCTTGATCGACCGGCCGAAGCAGGGCTTCGCGATCCCGCTGGCGAGCTGGATGCGCGGCGAGCTGGCGCCGCTCCTCGACGGCTACCTCGCTCCGCGGCGCATCCGCGAGGCCGGCATCTTCGACCCGGACAGGGTGGCGCGCGCGGTCGCCAATTTCCGCGAGGGCGGTCCCGGCAACGACCGCCTCGACGTGCAGAAGGTGTGGCTCCTCGTCGCCTTCGAGATGTGGCGCGAGCGCTGGGCGGGCGCCTGCTCCGATCGCAACCCGGGAGTCGAACATGCGCGTGCTGCTCATTATTAGCGACCTCGACCTGGGCGGCGCCCAGAAGCAGGTGATCGAGCTCGCCCGGCAGCTCGTGCGCCACGGCCACGAGGCGGCCGTCTACACCTTGAACGACTGCGTGCCGCGCAGGAAGGACCTCGACGGCACCGGGGTCGAGGTCGTGGTCGACCAGAAGCGCGCCAAGCTCGACCGCCACGTGCTCGCGCGGCTGCGCCGCTTCATCAGGACCTGGGGCCCGGACGTGGTCCACGGCTTCCTTTTCGACGGCGACATCTATGCGCGCATCGCCGCCGCCGGCACCGGCATCCCGGTCCTCAACTCCGAAAGGAGCAGCAACTACGAGATCTCGACGACGCAGCGCCTCGGCCACCTCCTCACCAAGCCGCTGGTCGACGGCCTGGTCGCCAACAGCCGCTTCGGCGCGCGCTTCGCGCAGAAGCTCTATGGATATTCCGACGCGCAGCTGCACGTCGTGTGGAACGGCATGCGCGTCGAGGACTTCGAGCGCCAGGCGCAAAGCGACGCCGACTACCGCCGCGAGTTCTTCGGCCCCGGCGAGCATCGCGTCGCGACCCTCGTGGGCGCGATCAAGCCCGCCAAGGACTACCCGCTCGCCATCGAGGTCGCGGTGGCGCTGGTGAAGAGCGCCCCCGAGTGGCGCGTGCTCTTCCTGGGCGACTCGCTCGCGCCACAGGCCGGCTACCGGGCGGGGGCGCACTCGGATACCGGCGACTACAAGGAGCGCGTCATGGGCGAGTACCGGCGCGCGGGCGTGGCCGAGCGCGTGAAGTTCGCCGGCGCGCGCAAGGACCTTCCGGCCATCGTGAAGCAGAGCGATGTGCTCTTCGTGACCTCGGCGTGGGAGGGTTTCCCCAATTCCGTGCTCGAGGCGATGGTGCTCGGCGTGCCCGTGGTGAGCACGGATTACTCCGACATTCGCCACATCCTGCCGCGCGCGGGCCAGGTGATCGGCGATCGCGCGCCCGACAAGATCGCCGCCGCCATCGTCGACGCATACCTCGACCGCGACGCGATCGCCGCCGAGCAGAAGCGCTGGGTCCGCGACAACGCGAGCATCGAAAAAGCCACCGAGAACCTCGAACGTGTCTATCGGCAATACATACGCCCCCGCGCCGTCGCCAAGCTCGCCTGAGCGCGCGCGGAAGGCGCACGTGTGCTTCCTCGCGCCGACCACCTGGCCGGTGCTCTCGGGAAGCAGCGCGATCCGCGTGGTCGGCGGCGCGGAAGTGCAGCAGAGCATGATCGCCCCGGCGCTCGCGCGGCGCGGCCATCGCGTCTCGATGATCTGCCTCGACTACGGTCAGCCCGACAGGAGCGAGGTGCAGGGCGTCACCGTCTACAACATGCACAAGCCCGACGAGGGCGTCGCGGGGCTGCGCTTCCTGCACCCGCGGCTCACCTCGCTGTGGCGCGCGTTGACGCGCGTCGACGCCGACGTCTACTACCAGCGCACCGCCGCGGCCTACACCGGGTTCCTCGCGCACTTCTGCCGCCGCCACCGGCGCAAGTCGATCTACGCGGGCGCCTCCGACGTGGACTTCCTCCCCGGCCTCGAGGACATCCGTTTCACCCGCGACCAGAAGATCTTCGAGTGGGGGGTACGCCGCGTCGACCGCATCGTCACCCAGAACGACGTGCAGCAGAAGCAGCTCTTCGACCATTACGGCATCGAGGGGGTGGTGATCCCGAGCTGCTATGTCCCGCCTCCCGGCGCGCGCTGCGACCGTGGTGGCTACGTGCTGTGGACGGCGTCGGTACGTCCCTCCAAGCGCGCCGAGCTGGCGCTCGAGATCGCGCGGCGGCTGCCCAACTATCGCTTCGTGGTGGTCGGCGGCCCGGATCCCGACCGCAAGTCGCGCGCGTACTATGCCTCGCTGGTCGATGCCGCGCGCGCGCTGCCCAATGTCGAGATGAGGGGCTTCGTGCCGTTCAGCGAAGCCGAGGGCTGGTTCAACGGCGCGCGGCTGGTCCTGAACACGTCGCTCTACGAGGGATTTCCGAACACGTTTCTTCAAGCGTGGTCGCGTGGCACGCCCACGGTGGCCTTCGTCGACACGGGCTCGCGCACCCCGGACGGGGCGCCCGTCTACGACGCGGTGCGCGACGTGGCGCAGGCGTGCTGGAAGGTCGAGCGCCTGATGCGCGACGACATCCTGTGGCGCGAGGCTTCGCGCCGGGTCCTCGACTATTACCGCGGCAACCACTCGATCGATGCCACGATCGACCGCTACGAGCGCGAGATCGCGCTCCTCACCGCGAGTCGATGAGCTCGGCGATCGCATCCCTGGAGCGGCGCGCGGTCTCCCTCGGCAGCGCCTACGCGCTCGACTACGGGCTGCAGTTCCTGCTGCCGGTGGTGCTCACGCGCACCCTCGACGCGGTGAGTTTCGGGGAGTACCGCCTGCTGTGGCTCGCGGTCTCCACGCTCCTCGTCGTCATGCCGATGTGCATGCCGCAGAGCCTCTATTACTTCCTGCCGCGCTCCGGCGCGGCGCGCCAGCGCCTGTACCTGCACCAGTGCCTGCTCTTCCTCGGCTTCGCGGGCGTGGCCTCTGCGCTCCTCCTGTCGCCGCTCGATCCGTTCCTGCCGGCGGCGATGCGCGGCCTCGTCACGCACAACGCCGTGGTGGTGCCGATCTTCGCGGCGCTCTGGGTCTTCTCCTGGGTGCTCGACGTGCTGCCGACGGTGGACGAGCGCGTGCAGTGGCAGGCGCGCGTGATCGTCGGGCTCTCGGCGCTGCGGGCCGCGGCGCTCTCGCTCGCGGCCGTTCTCACGCGCGACCTCGCGGTGGTCCTCTGGGTGCTCGCCGCGTTCGCGCTCTTCAAGTCCATGCTCCTCCTCTGGTACGTGCGCCGCCATCACGGCCTCGGCGGGCCGTGGGTCGAGCGTGCGCCCTTCAGGGAGCAGCTCGCGCAGGCGGCGCCGTTCGCGCTTTCCGGTGCGCTGCACGGTTTCCGCGCGCAGGGCGACCAGTGGATCGCCGCCATGCTCTTCACGGTGACTCAGTTCGCGTCGTTCTCGGTGGCCACGGTGGTGGCGCCCATGGTGCAGATGTTCCGCCAGTCGGTGAACCACGTGTTCCTGCCGAGCATGAGCCGCATGCACTCGAGCGGCGACTTCGCCTCGATGCTCGCGCTCAACAGCCGCGCCAACGCGATGGTCGCGCTCCTCGTCTATCCGCTGCTCGCCTTCGCCTTCGTGTTCGCCGAGCCGCTGATCGCGCTCGTCTACACGCCGACCTACATGGAGGCGGTGCCGGTGATGCGCCTCTACATCGTGGGCCTCCTCGCGCTCGTGGTTGAGCTCACCAGCATCCTCTTCCTCCTCAAGCAGGGGGCCTTCGCCTCGCGCGTGAACGCGCTGGTCCTCGCCCTGGCGCTGCCGATGAGCTACCTCGGCGCCATCACCTGGGGGCTCGCGGGAGCCGCACTCGGCAGCGTGGTGGCGCTCTACAGCGAGCGCGCGTTGTCGCTCGCGCGCATCGCGGCGCTCACCGCGACGCCTGTCGGCAGGCTGCAGGACTGGACGACGCTCGCGGGGATCCTCGCCGCCGCCGGCCTCGCCGCCGTGGCGGCCGGCTCGGCGCTGCGCTGGACGCATCTCGCGCCCTTCGCCCTGCTGGCGAGCGGCGCCGTAATCCTCGCCGTGGTCTACCCCGCCGCGCTCTTCCTCACCGGGCAACGCCGTTCGCTCGCCGCCTTCATCGCCTCGCTACGCCACAGCGGGGCGCAGCCCGCGGCGGTCAAGTAGCGCCACGAAAAAACCAGGAGCCGTCATGGACAAACTCTCATCTCTGAAACCCTCCCTGTCTTCCGAGCCACGGACGTGGCTGGTGACGGGCGTCGCCGGCTTCATCGGCTCGAACCTCCTCGAGGCGCTGTTGAAGCTCGACCAACGCGTGGTCGGCCTGGACAACTTCGCCACCGGTTTCCAGCGCAACCTGGACGAGGTCGAGGCGGCCGTCGGGCCCGAGCGCTGGGCGCGCTTTCGCTTCATCGAGGGCGACATCTGCTCCCTCGACACCTGCCGCGCGGCGTGCAAGGGCGTGGACATCGTGCTGCACGAGGCGGCGCTGGGCAGCGTGCCGCGCTCCATCGACGATCCCATCGCGAGCCACGCGAGCAACGTGACCGGCTTCCTCAACATGCTGGTGGCCGCGCGCGACGCCCAGGTGAAGCGCTTCGTCTACGCGGCGTCCTCGGCGGCCTACGGCGACCACCCGGCGCTGCCGAAGGTCGAGGACACCGTCGGGCGGCCGCTCTCGCCCTATGGCGCGGGCAAGTACATGAACGAGCTCTACGCCGACACCTTCGGGCGTTGCTACGGCATGGAGACCATCGGGCTTCGCTACTTCAATGTGTTCGGCCCACGCCAGGACCCGGACGGGGCGTACGCCGCGGTGATCCCGAAGTGGATCGCCTCGATGCTGAGGAGCGAGACCGTCTACATCAACGGCGACGGCGAGACCGCGCGCGACTTCTGCTACATCGACAACGTGGTGCAGGCGAACCTCCTCGCCGGGACGCTCGCCGATCCCGAGGCGGTGAACCAGGTGTACAACGTGGCGCTCGGCGAGCAGACGTCGTTGAACCAGCTCTTCGGGAGCCTCACCGAGCTCCTCAGGCAGCGCGACGCGTCCTTTGGCTGCGCACCCGCGGTCTATCGCGACTTCCGCGCGGGCGACGTGCGCTTCTCGCGCGCCGACATCGCGAAGGCGAAGCGCTACCTGGGATTGCGTCCCACCTGCCGCGTGCACGAAGGGCTCGAGCGTGCGCTCGACTGGTACGTGGCGCGCCTGTCCCCCGAGCGCGTGGAGGCCGCCGGCGAAACTCTCACCGTGGGAGCCTGAAGGACGGGATGAAACAATACGGTTCCCGGACCTGGGACCGATCGATGAGACTGGCGCGTGGCGGGTGGATATCGATTTGCGTGCTGATGCTGGCGGCGGGCTGCGCGAACGAGCCCGCGCGCCGCGCCGGCCCGGCGATGAGCGCGGCCGAGGGGCGCGCGCGGGTCGCGGGCCTGCTCCCGCGCAGCGTCGCCGACCGCGAAGGCTGGGCGGTGGACATCTACGCCGCCATGGCGGCGCTGCAGGTCGAGCCGCGCGTCGAGAATGTGTGCGCGATCCTCGCCATCACCGAGCAGGAGACCGGCTTCCGCGTCGATCCGCCGATTGCAAACCTCGCGGCGATCGCGTGGAAGGAGATCGAGCGCCAGCGCGAGCGCGCCGGTGTTCCCAAGCTCGTCCTGTACGCGGCGTTGAAGCTGCCGTCATCCGACGGGCGCAGCTACGAGGAGCGCATCGAGGCGGCGAAGACGGAGTGGCAGCTCTCCGAGGTGTTCGAGGACCTGGTGGGCCGCGTGCCGCTCGCCAAATCGTTCCTCGAGGATCGCAACCCGGTGCGCACCGGCGGCCCGATGCAGGTGAGCGTGGCCTTCGCCAAGATCCACGCGGCGGCGCGGCCCTATCCGTATCCGCTCACGGAGTCGCTGCGCCACGAGGTGTTCACGCGCCGCGGCGGCATGTACTTCGGCATCGCGCACCTCCTCGACTATCCCGCCTCGTACGACGCCATCGTGTACCGCTTCGCCGACTTCAACGCCGGGCACTACGCGAGCCGCAATGCCGCGTTCCAGAAGGCGGTGTCCGACGTGTCGGGCATCCCCCTCGACCTCGACGGCGACCTGGTGCGCTTCGAGCGGGGCCAGATCGCGAAGGAGCCGGGCACGACCGAGCTCGCCGTGCGCGTGATGGCGAAGCGAATCGGCATGAGCGAGACCGAAATCCGGCACGACCTCGAGCTGGGCGGGCAGCCCGAATTCGAAAAATCGCGCCTTTACGCGCGCGCGTTCGAGCTGGCCGACGGCGTCGGCGCCAAGCCCGCGCCGCGCGCGGTGCTGCCGCAGATCGTGCTGCAGAGCTCGAAGATCACGCGCCGCTTCACCACCGACGGGTTCGCGCGGCGCGTGGCCGAACGTCACCGCGCCTGCGTCGCTCGCGCCAAGGCCTGATTCGCTGCGCTGTTCCAAATCAAGGTGAGGTCCTGACCCACGGCAGGTAGAGCATGTTGTTGGGGCGGTGCACGACGCTTACGCCGGCGCGCGACGCCCACGGGATCACCTGCCGGTGCAGCGGAATGACGAGCACCTCGTCCTGGACGATCGCGATCGCGCGGTTGATCATGCCCTGGCGCTTCTTCGCATCCATCTCGGTCGCGAGCGTGTCGATGAGGGTGTCGAGCTCGGCATTGCGGTAATCGCCGACGTTGTTGGTGCCGGCGCCGGAAGCCTCGCGCCCGTGCAGCACCGGTTTCAGCGTGAAGATCGCGTCGGGGGAGTCGCTCCCCCAGCCCCAGATGAAGGCGCTCACGTCGAGCTTCAACGCCTTGGGGAAGAACTGCGCGCGCGGCATCGCCTCCACCTTCACGTCGACGCCGGCGCGTGCCCACATGCCCGCCAGCGCCACGCAGATCTTCTCGTCGTTGATGTAGCGGTTGTTGGGGCAGGTGAGGGTGAAGCCGAAGCCATTCGGATATCCCGCCTCCCCGAGGAGTGCCTTCGCCGCCGCCGGATCGTAGGGCGGGCGCTTCTCCATCGACGCGGGAATGCCGCTTCCGGCGGGATCCGGAAGCGCGATGCCCGAGGGCACGGAAAGGCCGCGCATCACCTGCGTCCGGATCGCCTGCGTGTCGATCGCCTGCCAAAGCGCCAGGCGCACGCGCTTGTCCTTGAAGGGGTTCTTGCCCTTCACATTCGAGTAGAGGAGCTCGTCGCGCGATTGGTCGAAGCCGAGGAAGACGATGCGCGTCTCGGGCCCTTCCCAGACCTTGAGCGCCCGGTCCTCGCGCAGCCGCGGGATGTCCTGCACCGGCGGATCGAGGACGAAGTCGAGCTCGCCGGACTTGAGCGCCGCCATGCGCGTCGCGGCGCTCGTGACCTGGCGGTACTCGACCGTGTCGACGTTGCCCTCGAAGAGCCCTTCCTTCACGCCCCACCAGTCGGGATTGCGCCGATGGGTCGTCTTCACCCCCGCCTCGCGGCCGGTGAGGATGTAGGGCCCGGTTCCCATCGCGTTGCGCGCCGCGAAGGTCTCCTCTTTCGAGGTGATGTCCTGGGCGCGCGTGGCGTTGTTCCTCTCGCACCACTTGCGGCTCATGATGAAGATGCCCGCGACCGTGCTGGTCTCGACCGGGTTCGGGCTCGCGGTGGTGAATTCCACGGTGTCGTCGTCGATGCGGCGCGCCGTCCCGGAATCCGTCGCGTAGAGCTTGAAGGAGCTCAACGCGGTCTTCACGCGCTCGAAGGAGAACACCACGTCGTCGGCGCTGAAGGGCGTGCCGTCGGAGAACTTCACGCCGCGGCGCAGGTGGAAGATCCAGGTGTTCGGCGAGGGGTTCTCCCACGAGGTCGCGAGCCACGGCACCAGCTTCATGCGCTTGTCGTACTGCAGGAGCTGCTCGTAGACCATCGAGTTCACCTGGTTGGTGAGGTTCTCGTTCTGCGCGTGCGGATCGAGCGACGAGGGGTCGCCCTGCGTGGCCCAGCGGAAGTTGCGCGCTTCGGCGGCGCCGGCGAGGGCGCAAGCGAAGACCAGGACGAGGATGCGAAGGCTCACGGGTGGAACTCCTTTCGGTCTCCTTGCCGCGGCGCGATGCCGAGCGTCTTCGCGACGAAGCCCTCCAGCGCCCGGAAGAACCCGATCGCCTCGAGCGGCGCGTTCAGCCAGCCGCTCGCGATGCAGTAGTGCGAATCGTGCGGATCGGAGTGATGAAGATGATGCTGGGTGGCTGAAAGCGCCACTCGCCCGCGTTGCAGGATGCGCGCCACGCAGCCGAGGCGGCGCGGGCTGGTGTGGGCCCACTTGTGGCACTGGTTCGACAGCGGCGCGCCGAGCGCCGTGAACAGCGCCAGCGCCTGGCCCGCGACGGCGCCGTGGCCGTCGAGCGGGAGCGCGGCCGCCGCGGCGAGGAAGGGGAGCGCCGCGATGCAGCAGGAGCCGTTGGTCTCGATGAAGTCGTGGCGCGTCATCGCCCCGGGGTCCCTGTGGTGCTCGCGGAAGGGACGGATGAACCACGGACCGATGAAGGGCGTCCCGAGGCTTCCCCAGGTATCGAACGCCCAATGGGCGAGGCCGGTGAGAAAATCGATCGCGATCCACGCGGCGAGCGCGCAGGCGACAACGAGGAGCGCGCGCGCGGGCGAATCGACCGCGGGCGCGAGGCGCATCGCGCCCCATGCGGCGAGCAACGCGAATGCGACGGTGGCGCCGGCCTCGAGCCGCCGATGCCGCACGGCGTAGGCGCGAAGGATTTCCTGGTCGGTCGAGTGTGAAGTCATCCTAGCCGTAAGGCGTGCGATCGCGATGGCGCCGGAACGGGTAAGCGAGCTGGCCCAGCCACGATTCGGGCGGCTGGAACCTCACGGTGCCATAGCGCTTCGGCCAGTAATCGGGCTGGTGGGCGGTGCCGAACGCCACGTCCAGCACCGGCAGGAAGCTCGCGAAGTTCTTGTCGATGCCTTCCTCGTCGCAGGTATGGTGCCAGTGGTGGTATTGCGGCGTGGTGAGGAGCCAGCGCACCACCGGGAAACGCCAGCGGATGTTCGCGTGGATGAAGACGGCGTGGAAGGAGACGAACGCGACGTAGGCATAGACCGCCGGCGGCGCGAAGCCGAGCACGAACACCGGCAGGAAGCCCACGGCGCGCGTCACGAAGACATCGACGATGTGCATGCGCGAGCCGGCGAGCCAGTCCATCTCGCGGCTCGAATGGTGGATCGCGTGGAAATTCCAGAGCAGCGGGATCTTGTGGAACGCGCGGTGCGCCCAGTACGCCGCGAAATCGACGGCGAAGAGGATCTCGATGAACTGCAGCCACAACGGCTGCGCGGCGACCGCTTCCTGGTAGCCCACCTTCGTCGACCACGAGAACGCCACCACGGCGGGCAGCATCGCCGCGAACGAGATGAGCTGCACGCCCGCGTGGCTCACGAAGAAATGCTTCAGGTCCGTCTGCCAGCCCGCGCGGAAGATATTCTGCGGGCGCAATGCGAAGAGGCGCTCGAGCGGCACGAAGACGAGGCCCAGCACGAGGAGCTCGAGCACGAGGTAGTCGAGGCCGACGCTGAACGCGCGCCGCCCGACCTCCACGGGCTGGGCTTCGGAGCCGCCCAGGAGGAGCGCGACCACGCCGAGCGCGATGCCGATCACGCCGTGGGCCTTGGATCGCAGCGTGAGGATCGAGATGGCGCCGAGCACGAAGGTGGCGAGGAGGGTCGCCTGCAGCAGCCCGCGAAAGACCGCGAGGTTCTCCTTGTAGAACGGCAGCGCGTCGCGGGTGACGAGCAGATCGGGCAAGAGGAAGCAGAGCTCCCCCAGCACGCTCAGCATGCCGACGAGGCCCGAGGCCACGCCGGCACGCTTTCCCCAGCGCACACGGCGTGCTCCGCCGATCTTGATCATGGCGACAGGTTAGCCCGGCACGACATCGAACGCCACCGACAGGCGCGGCTCGGGACTCTCGAAGGGCTCCACGCCGTGCCACATGTACGCCGGGAAGAGCACGAGGAGTCCCGGCTCGGGCTTCACGTGATGGTCGGCCTCGAGCGCGGGAGCGGTGGCGATGCCGGGCTTTCCCAGCCTCAGCCATCCGGCGTGTTCGCTCGCGCCCGCCATGCCCGAAGGCAGCGCGATGTAGCACGCCGAGGAAATCCAGCCCTCCGGGTGCACGTGGTCGGTGTGGTATCCGCCCGAGCGCAGCCGCACGCTCCACGCCCCGGAGATGGCGAAGCCCGCCGCGGGCCCCCGCTTCGCGAGGTAGCCCTCGATCGCCGCGCCGATGCCCGCGAAGAGCGCGGCGATGGCCGGGCGAGAAAGCTCGGGGGCGTTGAGGGGAAGCTGGCTTCCGCCGCGCACCGATTGCTGCAGCGGGTGCGTCGTGAAAGCGTGCATCGATTCGAGCTCGGCCGCGGCATCGTGAAGGAATGCATCGAGGCTCGTCCACCCGCGCGGAATGGCGAGGCGTTGCGCGGCGACCAGCGTGTCGTAGCGGTGGAGCTGCGCGTAGCGCGGATCGCCGGCGAGCCGCCAGGCGGTCGCCTGAAGTGCGATCGCATATTGATTGCGCGGCTGGGCCGCACGCAGCACGGCGGCGATGCGATCGGCTTCCGCGAGCTCGCCCGCGGCGAGGAGCGCTTCGCACAGGCCAAAACCCGCGGCGATGTCCGTGGGCGCGAGGCCATCGGCCTCACGCGCGAATTGAAGAGCGCCCGCCGCATTGCCCATCTCCGCACAGAGGTGCGCGGCTTGCAGGAGCAGGGGCACGTCGCGCGGCGCGGCACTCAAGCCCGCCATCGTCGTGGCGAATGCATCCTCGCGATTGCCGGCGATCTCGAGGACGATGGCGCGGATGAGATGCAGGCCCGCGTCGCGCGGCGCCGCGCGCAGCGCTCGATCGATGCGTGCGAGCGCGAGATCGGCGCGGGCGGTGCGCATCCACACGAGCTGTGCCAGGTCGCGATGCGCATCGGCATAGGCGGGGCGCAGGGCGATCGCTTCGTCGAAGCGCGTCTCGGCCTCGTCGAGGCGGCGCTGCGCCTGCAGCGCGCGCGCGAGCACGAGTCGCGTCTCCGCAGCGGGAATCCCCAACGCAATGGCGCGGCGCGCCGCGGCCTCCGCTTCGGCGGCGCGACCCAGATCGCCTTCCGCCGAGGCGAGGTTATGCCACGCGACGCGATCGCCCGGATTGGCGGCGAGGGTGGCGCGCCAACGCGCGGCGTCTGCGACTCGATCGGTCATGGCGGCATTCTGCAATGAAAAGGGCCCGGCATGCCGGGCCCTTTCGCCTTCGTCATTCCCGCGCAGGGCGGGAATCCAATGACTATTCGATCGCCTTGATGTCGGCGGCCTGCAAGCCCTTGGGGCCGGTGCGCACTTCGAATTGCACGCGCTGGGCTTCCTTGAGGGACTTGTAGCCTTCCATCTGGATCGCGGTGTGGTGGGCGAAAAGATCGCCACCGCCGTCATCCGGAGTGATGAAGCCGAAGCCTTTTGAATCGTTGAACCACTTGACGACGCCTGTTGCCATGATTTTCACTTCTTTCTTGATGTTCGAGACTGTAATCCGAGCCCCGATTGCGGGCACGACGATCAAGAAAGGGAATTTACTGGCGCGTCGGAGCCGGCTTTGCGCCGGCGGGGCCCGCCATGTTGCGAGCCGAATGGGACGGCGCGCGACATGGCGTTGTCCGCCAGGGGGACCAGATCGCGGGCGGGTCATGTGAACCGCGCCGGCCCCGCCATGATCCCCCGCGTAGGCGTTTTTCCCGCTTGCGCGTGAGCTTTGGCGGCCCGACTAGTTCTTTCGGCAGGGGGGTCACCGGCCGCGTTTTCAAACTGGTTTACGACAATCCCCGAATCCCATTCGCCCGACGATCGAGGAGACTTCCCATGCTTGGCGTGCAGCTATTGGAACAGGCGAATTCGCGGGACGCGCGCGCCGGCATGCCCCCGGAAGAGGGGCTGCCGAAGGTCGGCACGGTCTGCGTGGTCGGGCTGGGGTATGTCGGGCTGCCCGTCGCCGTCGAATTCGGCAAGCGCCGCGCCACGGTGGGCTTCGACCTCGCCAGCAAGAAAGTTGAGCGCCTGAAGCAGTTCCACGACGCCACGGGCGAAGTCGCGGGCGACGAGCTGCGCCGCGCCGACAAGCTCGTGGTGACCGACGACCCGGCGCAGATCCGCCAGGCCGATTACGTGATCATCGCGGTCCCCACGCCGGTGAACGCCGCGCGCCAACCCGATTTCACGCCGCTCGAATCCGCCTCGCGCATCGTCGGCGGGAACCTGAAGGCCGGCGCCATCGTGATCTACGAGTCGACGGTCTATCCCGGCACCACCGAGGAGATCTGCGTGCCGATCCTCGAGAGGAATTCCGGCATGCGCTGGAAGCAGGACTTCCACGTCGGCTACTCCCCCGAGCGCATCAATCCCGGGGACAAGGAGCACAGCTTCGCGAAGATCCTGAAGGTGGTCTCGGGCGACGATGCCGAAACGCTCGAGAAGGTCGCCGCGCTCTACGCCTCGGTGGTGACCGCGGGCGTCTACAAGGCCTCGTCGATCAAGGTCGCCGAAGCGGCCAAGGTGATCGAGAACACGCAGCGCGATCTCAACATCGCCTTCGTGAACGAGCTCGCGATCATCTTCGACCGGCTCGCGATCGACACGCAGGAAGTGCTGCAGGCCGCGGGCACCAAGTGGAACTTCCTCGATTTCAAGCCGGGACTGGTCGGCGGGCACTGCATCGGCGTCGATCCCTACTACCTCACGCACAAGGCCGAGCTCGCGGGCTACCACCCCGAGGTGATCCTCGCGGGGCGGCGCATCAACGACGGCATGGGGGCCTATGTCGCGCGCAAGACCGTGCAGCAGATGATCCACGCGGGCCGCAACATCATGGGCGCGCGCGTCAACATCATGGGCCTCACCTTCAAGGAGAACTGCAAGGACATCCGCAACTCGAAGGTGATCGACGTGATCCGCGAGCTCGAGGAGTACGGGGTCGAGTGCTTCGTGCACGACCCCGAGGCCGACGCCGACGAGACGCTGCACGAGTACGGGATCCGCCTGCGATCCTGGGACGAGCTCCCGGCGGCCGATGCGCTGATCCTGGCGGTCGCGCACCGCGGCTTCCTCGGCATCGCGCCCTCGGCCTGGATGGAGAAGATCGTGCGCCAGGGATGCCTCGTGCAGGTGAAGCCCGCGCTCGATCCCGAGGCGTTCCGCCGCGAAGGGATCCGCGTGTGGCGTCTCTAGCACCCGTCCCGGCGCGCGCGTCTCCCCGCAAGCTGCGCATCGCGATCTTCGCCGACTCCCCACGCCAGCCGCGCTGGATCGTCGAGGCCCTCGCCAAGGTCGCGGCCTGCGATTACGCCGAGGTCGTCGCCATCTGCGTCGTCGCCCGCCGGGGACAGGCCGGCAGACCGGGGTCGGAGCAGGGTCAGGGCAGGGTCAGACCGGGGTCAGAGCGGGGTCTGACCCCGGTGTGGGGTTTGTTCTCGCGCGTGGACCGTATGTTGTTCGGGGCGAAGGCGGATTGGGAGGCGCCGTGCGACCTCGAGGCGCTGGTGGCGAGGTCTCGGCGGATCGCGTGCGCGGAGCTGATGCGCTCCGAAGGGACGCCGCTCGATGTGGCGTTCGCGATCGGCGATGTGGATGACGCGAGCCTTGACGCTCTGGCGCGGTACGGGACGTGGCGATATTGCTTCGGCGAGGATGAGGGAACCTGCGAGGCGCGCGCCGGGGTGCGTGAGGTGATCGAGCGCGCGCCGACCACGGCGTCGGGCTTGCGCATTCGAGTGGGTGATGGCGCGTCGGACCGCATCGCCCACCGGTCGTGGTCGCGCACGCAGCCGCTCTCGGTGGCGAAGAGCCGCGCCAACGTGTTCGCGAAATCGTCGGAATTCGTGGCGCGCGCGTTGCGCGAGCTGCACGCGGCGGGTCCCACGTGGATCGAGGAGCGCACGGCGCCCGCCAAGCCCCTTTCCGGGGAATCCACCCGCGGCGCCGCGGGCGTTGGCGACGCCGCGCGCATGGGAAAGCGCCTCGCGCAGCGCGCCGCATCGAAGCTTCTGAATGTCGAGCAATGGTCGCTCGCCTTCCGCTTCACCGAGGTCGAGCCGTGGACCGGCTCGCTCGAAGGCTTCTTCCGCCTCGAGCCGCCGAAGGACCGCTTCTGGGCCGATCCCTTCCCGATCCAGCGCGCGGGCCGCAGCTACATCTTCTTCGAGGAGCTGCCGTTCGCCGCGGGCAAGGCGCACATCAGCGTGGTGGAAGTCGACCGCGAAGGCCGCGCCTCGGCGCCCGCGCGCGTGCTCGAGCGCGACTATCACCTCTCCTATCCGTTCCTGATCGAAGACCAGGGCGTGCTCTACATGATTCCGGAAACGGCGCACAACCGCACCATCGAGATCTATCGCTGCACCGACTTCCCGCACCGCTGGAGGCGCGAGCGCGTCCTGGTGGAGGGCGTCCACGCGGCCGATGCGACCGTGCACCGCGGCGAGGGCCGCTGGTGGATGTTCGCCAACGCCGCGGAGCACGGCGCAGAGATGCACGACGAGCTCCACCTTTACAGCGCCGAGCGCCTGATGGGCGAGTGGCAGGCGCATCGTCACAACCCCGTGAAGTCGGCCGTGAGGAGCGCCCGCCCCGCGGGCAGGCTCTTCGCCCAGGGCGCTCGCCTCTACCGCCCGGCGCAGATCTGCGCGCCCCTCTACGGTTCAGGCGTTTCGATCAATCGCGTGACGCGCCTCTCCCACGAGGAATTCGCCGAGGAAGAGGAGCGGCGCATCGTGCCGGCGCCCGCGAGCGGGCTCCTCGGGCTGCACACGATCAACCGCGCCGGCGACCTCAGCGTGGTGGACGTGTTCGCGCGGCGCCGGAGGCTCTGAGCATGGGACTCACCAGCCTCTGGTATCCGGCGGCCGTCACCGCGCTTTGCCTCGCGCTCTGCGCGGCCATCGCGCGCCGCGACCCGTGGTACCGCGAGCACCTCGGCCGGGTCGGCGCCGCGCGCTTCGAGTCGATCGACGGCCTGCGCGGCTTCCTCGCGATCGGCGTCTTCTTCACGCACGTGATCGCCACCCACGGCTACTACGCGCACGGCCGCTGGTCGTCCAGCTTCTCGCCGGTGCACGCCGTCATGGCGCAGGCGGGCGTGTCGCTCTTCCTCATGATCACGGGATTCCTTTTCTGGCGCCGTGCGTTGCGATCGCACGGCGCGCTCGACGCGCGCACGCTCTACGTCTCGCGCATCCGAAGGCTGGTGCCGATGTACGCGGTGTCCGTGGCGTTGGTGCTCCTGGTGGTGGGCTCCCTCAGCGGCTTTCACCTGCGCGAGCCGCTGGTGACGGTCCTGAAGGAGCTGCGCGGCTGGATGTCGTTCGGCTTCATGCACGCGGGCGACATCAATGGCGTGAAGGACGCGCACATCGTGAACGCGGTGTACTGGACGCTCGCCTACGAATGGAGCTTCTATCTCGCGCTGCCGCTCCTCGCGTTGTTCGCGCGCGGCTGGGCGTTCGCGCTGCTCGCCGCCGTGACCGTCTTCTTCGGCATCCAGGCGCCCATCACCCTCAACTTCCTGTGCGGCGCGCTCGCGGCGCTCGCCGTGGACAAGGGGCTCCTGAATGGGCGCCTCGCGCGCGGCTGGATGGCCCCGCTGCCGGTGGCGGCGATCGCCATGGTGCTCGCCGCCTTCGACGAGGCCTACCACCCGGCGGCGATCGGGCTCCTCTTCATCGCCTTCCTCTTCGTGGTGGACGGCAACTCGCTCTTCGGGCTCCTGCGCACGCGCGCGGCGCAACTCTTCGGCACCGTGAGCTACAGCTTCTACCTTCTGCATTGCATCGTGCTGTTCATCGCCTTCCGCGCCGTCGATGGGATCTACCCGGTGGCGCAGCTCACGGGCGCCCAGCACTGGATGATCGCCGCCCTCGCCGCGGCACTCGCGACACTCCTGTCGGCCTTCACCTATCGGCGCGTCGAATACCCCTTCATCGTGGCGCAGCCCACGCCCCGCCTCGCCACGCTCGAGCCGATGGGTGGGCGCGCCGGCGAGCTGGGGCGAACGTGAGCCCCGACCTCATGGCCCTCGAGGACCTGCTCCATCCCTACCTCGGCCGCTACCTCGGCGCGCCGGGCTGGCTCAAGGCCTGCGCGGGCCGCGCCTACTCGTGCATCCCGCCGCGCGTCCGCCTGGGCGGCGCCTACCGGCGCTTTCGCGGCGAGGTCGACGGCGCGGCGAGCGCGCAGTCGCGCGAGGCGCTCGCCAACGCGAAGCTCGCCGCGACGCTCGCCTGGGCGTTCGATACCGTTCCCGCCTACCGGGGAATGCGCGGCTTCCTGGACGGCAAGCACGATGCGCGCGACGTGCTGCAGCGCCTGCCCGTCACCGACAAGCTCGACATCAAGCGCCATCCCGAACGCTATCTGTCGCGCGCGATATCGCCCGGGTCGCGCCTGCAAATGTTCACCGGCGGCTCGACGCGCAACCCGATGCAGTTCTACCTGCAGAAGCACGTGACGCGTCCCAAGGAGTTCGCCTTCATCCAGGACTTCCGCGCCCGCATCGGCGCGGGCGCCGGCGACCTCGTGCTCGCGTTGCGCGGGCGCACCGTGCCCTCCGCCGCGCAGCCCGGCGGGCGCATCTGGATGCACGAACCGATCAAGCGCCAGCTGATCCTCTCATCGGACCATCTTGAAAAGCGCTACATGCCGGCCTATGCCGAGGCACTCGCCGTGCACCGGCCCGCGTACATCGAGGCTTTCCCCTCCGCGCTCTTTCCGCTGGCGCGCTGGCTCGCCGCCAACCCGCTCGCGGAGTTCACGCGCGGCGTGAAGGGCGTGATGCTCTATTCGGAGAACGTCTACGGCTACCAGATGGCGAAGTTCCGCGAGGTGTTCGGCTGCCCCATCCTCTCGCACTACGGCCACTCGGAGCGCGTGCTGATGGCGGCCTCCATGCCCGACGACGACCGCTATTTCTTCTGGCCGCAGTACGGATACTTCGAGCTCCTCGACGCCGAGAACCGCCCCATCACGCAACCCGGCAAGCTCGGCTTCGTGGTGGGCACGAGCTTCGACAACCGGGTGATGCCGTTCGTGCGCTATCGCACCGGCGACCTGGCGATGCTGAGCGAGGGCGAGCATCCGCAGCTTCCCGGCTATCCCGCGTGCGAGCGCATCGTGGGAAGGCTGCAGGAATTCATCGTGTGCCACGACCAGCGCCTGGTCTCGATCACCACCCTCGGGGTCGCTCATTTCCCCGAGCTCGCCGAAGTGGAGACCATCCAGTACCAGCAGGAGCGCCCCGGCAGGCTCGTGCTGAAGGTGGTCGCCGATCACCAGCTCGATCCCGAGCACGCGGTGCGCATCGGCGCCGCGGTCGCCGCCAAGACGCAGGGCGGATGCGACGTCGAAGTGGTCCAAGTCGATTCCATCGCGCGCACGCCGCGCGGCAAGGCGCGAATGCTGCTGCAGAACCTCGACATCCGCCGCTACTTCGGCGCGGCGACGGAAAGCCTCACTCAGGAGGTGCCATGATTCAAACGCCTGTCGTCCTCCTTCTCGGACCCCACCGCGGCGCCGTGAGCGGCGTCAGCACCCATCTCAACCTCCTCATGGCGTCCACGCTCGCCCACGATTTCGAGGTGGTGCATTTCCAAGTTGGAGGCGAAGGCCGCAATGAAGGCGCCCTCGCGCGCTTCATGCGCCTGGCTCTCAGCCCGTTCTTCCTGGCCGCGACCATCATCTTCCGGCACGTGTCGCTGGTGCACATCAATACCTCGCTCAACGCGCGCGCTTACTGGCGCGATCTCGCCTACCTCGCGGTTGCGAAGATGCTCGGCGCGCGCCTGGTCTACCAGGTGCACGGCGGCGAGCTGCCGCAGCGCTTCTTCGCGCGGAGCGCGGCGCTCACCGGGTTCCTGCGCTTCACGCTGAAGGTGCCGGACCTGGTCGTGGTCCTGGCGCAGGTCGAGCTCGAGGCCTATCGCAATTTCGTTCCCGAGCAGCGCGTGGTGGCGCTGCCCAACGCCATCGACTGCCGGGCGTATGGGGCGGTGGCGACGGTGCAGGGGCAGCCGGGCCAGGCGCTGCGCCTCGTGTACATCGGGCGCATCGCGCGCGAGAAAGGCCTCTACGAGACGCTGCAGGGCATGCGGCTCGCCCACGAGCTCGGCGTCGAGGCGCGCCTCGTGATCGCGGGCAGCGGCGCCGAGGAGGTGCGGCTGCGCCGCTACGCGCAGGCGTTGGGAATCGCCGCGCGCACCTGCTTCGTGGGGCCGGTGTTCGGAGCCGACAAGGTGAAGCTTCTCGCGGGCGCCGACGTCATGATCCTGCCCAGCTACAGCGAGGGCCTGCCGTACGCGCTCCTCGAGGCGATGGCGGCGGGCGTGCCGGTGATCACGACCGGCGTGGGCGCGATCCCCGACGTCGTCACCGACGGCATCCACGGCTTCCTCGTGCCGCCGCGCGACGGCAAGTCGATCGCGGAATCGCTCGCGATCATGGCGGGCGACCGCGAGCGGCTCGCGTGGATGAGCCGGGCGTGCCGCCGGCGCATCCGCGCGGCATTCTCGATCGATCGCCTCGCGCGCGAGCTGGCGATCCACTACGCGCAGCTCTGCGGCAACGCGGCGCTCGCGACCTTCTCCCAGGGCCGCATGCCCACGGGCGCGGCGCGCCTCGGGACGCGTCGCGACGTCCCGGAAAAGCTCCTGGGACGCGAGGAATAGCCAATGTGCGGAATCGCCGGCGCCATCGCGCCTGCCGACGGCTCCATCACGCGCGAGACGCTCGAGGGCATGCTCGAGGCGATCGCGCACCGCGGTCCCGACGGCCACGGCATCGCGGAATTCTGCACCGCCGCCGGGCAGCGCGTGCTGCTCGGCCACCGGCGCCTGGCGATCATCGATCCCGAGGGCGGCAAGCAACCGATGGTCGACGCCGAGGCCGGGCTCGCCATCACCTACAACGGCGAGATCTACAATTTCCGCGAGCTGCGCGAAGAGCTCAAGGTGTACGGCTACGCGTTCTCGGTCGACTCCGATACCGAGGTGCTGCTGCGCGCCTACCAGCACTGGGGCGACAAGGTGGTCGAGAAGCTGCGCGGCATGTTCGCCTTCGCCATCTGGGACGCGAAGAACCAGCGGCTTTACCTGGCGCGCGACCGCTTCGGCGAGAAGCCGCTCTTCATCCGCGCCGCGGGCGGGAGCTTCTGCTTCGCGTCCGAGATCAAGGCGCTGCTGCGCTTGCCGCAGGCCAAGCCAAGCGTGAACCTCTCCGCGGTGTGGGATTTCCTCTCCTATCGCTACGTGCCCGGTCCGAAGACGCTCTTCGAGGGGATCCGCAAGCTGGATCCCGGAACTTGCGCGACGTGGGAGAAGGGCCGGCTCATCGAGCGGCGTTACTGGAGCGCTCCCGATCGCGAGTCCCCGCCCGCGGGGGCGGCCGACGGCCACGTGGTGGATGCGTTCCTCGAGCGCCTCGACGAGGCGGTCAAGCTGCAGATGGTGAGCGACGTGCCGTTCGGCGCGTTCCTTTCCGGGGGCCTCGACTCCTCCGCCATCGTGGCCCTCATGACGCGCCACAACAGCCGCGTGCGCACGTTCTCGGTGGGCTTCGGCGAGGGCGGCTACAGCGAACTCGCCTACGCCAGCGTCGTGGCGCGCCACTTCGGCACGCACCACCACGAGCTCACGGTCACCTTCGACGACATCGTCGCCAACCTCCCGAGGCTGGTGGGCTATCGCGACGCGCCGGTCTCCGAGCCTTCCGATATCCCGATCTACCTGCTCGCGAAGGAAGCCTCGAAGACGGTGAAGATGGTGCTCACCGGCGAGGGCAGCGACGAGATCCTCGGCGGCTATCCCAAGCACGTGTACGAGCGCTTCGCGCAGGGCTACCAGCTCCTGCCCGGATACATCCGCAACAATCTGATCGCGCCGCTCACGCAGTCGTTGCCCTACGAGTTCCGGCGCGCGAAGACCGCGGTCACCAACCTGAACATCGAGGACTGGCGCGAGCGCTACGTGCGCTGGTTCGGCGCGCTGAACCACACCGAGCGCGAGAAGCTCACGGTGCTGCGCATGCACCGACTCGCGGACGAGTCGAACCGCGATGACGGCGAGTCTCGGGGGCCGCTGCCGCCGTTCGACGCGGCGCTCGACTCGACCACGCTGCGCCGCATCCTCTACTTCGACCAGACCAGCTGGCTGCCGGACAACCTGCTGGAGCGCGGCGACCGCATGACCATGGCGGCGTCGATCGAGTCGCGCGTGCCCTTCCTCGACCACGAGCTCGCACGCTACGTGTCTTCCCTCCCGGACAGCTGCCGGGTGAAGGGCATGAAGACGAAATGGATCCTGCGCCAGGCGGGGCGAAGCCTCATTCCCGGCGCGATCCTGGAAAGGCCCAAGGTCGGCTTCCGCGTGCCGGTGAACGAGTGGTTCCGGGGCCCGCTCAAGGACTATCTCTTCGACCACCTGAAGGGCGCCGGCTCGAAGACGCGCGCCTACTACGACGAGCAGGTTCTCGATCGAATGCTCGACGACCACGTCGGCGGCCGCCAGAACCACGAGAAGCTCCTGTGGGCCCTCTTGAACCTCGAGATCTGGCACCGCCAATACGCGTGAAGACCCTGGCGCCCTCCGGCCTCGCGTGGAAGCTGAACCGGCTGCGCTGCATGTCGGCGGCGGAGATCGCCCATCGCGTGGTGAAGGCCGCGGCGATGCGCGCCGAGCGCTGGGGGCTCGCGCGCTGCGCGGTGCCCGCGCCCGATCTCGCGCGCCGGGCGAGGCCGTGGATCCACACCGACGCGAAGGTCGAGCCGCGGCCCTACGCCGCCGCCGCCAACCGCCTCGCCGCAGGGCGCTTCGACGTCTTCGCCCTGGTGAACGTCGACCTCGGCAACCCGCCGCGCTGGAACCGCGATCCGAAGACCGGCGTCGAGGCGCCGCTCGAATTCGGCAAGCAGCTCGATTATCGCGACCCGGCGCGCGTGGGCGATTGCAAGTACCTGTGGGAGCCGAACCGGCACCTCCACCTGGTGACGCTCGCGCAGGCCTACGCGCTCACCGGCGACGCGCGCCACGGGCAGGCGCTGCGCACCCACCTCGAGAGCTGGTTCGACGCGTGTCCCTTCCGCATGGGCGCCAACTGGTCGAGCTCGCTCGAGCTGGGGCTGCGCCTCGTCAACTGGGCGCTCGCGTGGCAGCTCATCGGCGGGGTCGACTCGCCGCTCTTCGCGGGCGCCGACGGCGGGAAGTTCCGCGGCCGCTGGCTGGAATCGGTCTACCAGCACGCCGATTTCATCTCGGGACACCTGTCGCTGCATTCGTCGGCCAACAATCACCTGGTGGGCGAGGTCGCGGGACTCTACACCGCGGCGCTCGCGTGGCCCCATTGGCAGGCCGCGCTGCAATGGCGCAAGACCGCGGGGGAGATCCTCGAGCGCGAGGCCGTGCTGCAGAACGCGCCCGACGGGGTGAATCGCGAGCAGGCGGTGTCGTACCAGCAGTTCGAGCTCGACCTTCTCCTGCTGCCGCTCCTCGCCGCGCGCGCCAACGGCCTCGATTTCCCGGCCGGCTACGTGGCGCGCATCGAGGCGATGCTGATCCATCTCGCCTCCATCATCGACTATGGCGGCAACGTGCCGATGTTCGGCGACGCCGACGACGGCTACGCGGTGCGCCTCGATCCGCGCCAGGACTTCAGCCGCTACCACTCGCTGCTGGCCACGGGCGCGTTGATGTTCGGGCGCGGCGACTTCAAGGCGAAGGCCGGGACCCTCGACGACAAGACGCGCTGGCTCTTCGGTGCGCGCGCGCGGGAGGCCTTCGATGCGATCGATTCCGCCAATGCTCGTCTGCCGATCCGGCGCGAGTTCCCGGACGGCGGCTACTACATCCTGGGCTGCGATTTCGAGAGCGACGACGAGATCCGCCTGGTCGCCGACGCGGGCCCGCTCGGCTACCGCGAAATCGCGGCACACGGCCACGCCGACGCGCTCTCCTTCACGCTGTCGACGGCGGGCGAGGAATTCCTGGTGGACCCGGGCACTTTCGCCTATCACACCAAGCCCGAGTGGCGCGCCTACTTCCGCGGCACCGCGGCGCACAACACGCTGCGCGTCGACGCCCGCGACCAGTCGCAGCCGGGCGGCAACTTCATGTGGCTGCGCAAGGCGCGCGCCGGGTGCGGCGAGTGGCGCACCTCGCCGGTCGAGGATTGTTTCGAGGGCTGGCACGACGGCTACATGGCGCTCGCCGATCCCGTCATGCACCGCCGGCGCATCGTGCTCGACAAGGTGGCGCGCCGCGTCGCGATCGAGGACACGCTGAAAATGGAAGGCGAGCACGACGTCGAGCTCTTCCTGCACGCCCACGAAAAATGCGCGGTGAGCCTGTGCGCCGCGGGCGCGCGCCTGGCGCGCGGCGATCGCGCGCTCGACATCCGCTTTCCGCAGGTGCCGGGCGCTGCGGTGCAGGTGCTGCGCGGGAGCGAAGCGCCCATCGGCGGCTGGATCTCGCGCGCCTTCGACCGCAAGCAGCCGTCGCCGACGCTGGTGTGGCGCGCGCGGCTGAAGGGCGCTTGCGTGCTGCGCACCGAGATCGACGTCCTCGGTCCGGAGGCGTGACGATGCTCGATCGCGAGATCGTCATGATCGGGACCAGCCGCGACGTGCGCGGCGGCATCTCGGCCATGATGAACGTCTACTACGCGCACGGGCTCTTCGAGCGCTGGAACGCGCGCTACCTCGCGACCCACCGCGACGGCAGCAAGGCGGCGAAGCTGGTACAGGCCGCGAAGATCTGGCTCGCGTTCATGGCGCTCCTCCTCGCCGGCCGGGTCGCGCTCCTGCACGTGCACATCGCGTCGAACGCGAGCTTCTGGCGCAAGGCGCTTTTCATCGTGCCCGCGCACCTGCTGCGCGTGCCCTACGTGCTGCATATGCACGGCGGAAACTTCATCGACTTCTACCGCACGAGGAGCCGCCCCGGGCAGCGCTTCATCCGCTGGGTCTACGCGCGCGCCGAGCGCGTGATCGCGCTTTCCGACGAGTGGCGCCGCGTGCTCCTCGAGATGCAGCCCGAGAGCCGCGTGGTGGTGATCCCCAACCCGGTGGATATTCCCGCGTGGCAGGCGAGTCTCGACGTCGCGCCGCCCACGGTGCTTTTCCTCGGCGTGATCCGCGAGCGTAAGGGCGTGCACGACCTGCTTCGCGCCTGGAAGGGCGTGCTGCGCGTGGCGCCCGATGCGCGCCTGGTCCTGGCCGGCGTTGGCGACGAGGATGGGGCGAGAGCGCTCGCACGCGACCTGGGCGTGGCGCAATCCGTCGTGATGCCGGGGTGGGTGCTGGGCGCCGCGAAGGAGTCGCTCATGAAACGCGCCTGGGTGTTCGCGCTGCCGTCGCACTACGAAGCGTTTCCGATGTCGGTCCTCGAGGCGCAGGCCGCGGGCATCCCGGTGGTCGCGACGCGCGTGGGCGGCATTCCAACGGCGGTGGAGGACGGGCGCACCGGAATCCTGCTCGAGCCGCGCGACGTGGTGGCTCTTGAATACGCGCTGGTGGACCTCCTCGGCGACCCGGCCCGGCGCAAGGCAATGGGGCAGGCGGCTCGCCTCGCCGCCGCGGAGCGCTTTTCCGCGGACACCCTGGTGCCGCGTAGTCAAGTGCCGACGCCATCCTTGTCATCGGGCCCGGCCTGCGCCGGGGCGACAAGCGCGGAGAAGACAAGCAATGAAGATCAGCATCATGGGCCTGGGCTATGTTGGCGCTGTGGCGGCGGGCTGCCTCGCCAAGGAAGGCCACGAGGTGATCGGCGTCGACCCGCAGAAGACCAAGGTGGACCTCATCAACGCCGGCAAGACGCCGATCATCGAGAAGGACATCGGCGAGATCATCGCCGGGGAGGTCGCCGCCGGACGCCTGGTCGCGACCACCGATGTGAAGGCCGCGGTCGCCGCGACCGACCTCTGCCTCGTGTGCGTGGGTACGCCGAGCCTGGGCAACGGCCACATCGACTTGAAATACGTGCGCCGCGTCTGCGAGCAGATCGGCGAAGCGCTCCCCGAGCATCGCGGCCACACGGTGGTGATGCGATCGACGCTGCTGCCGGGCTCGATGAAGACCGTCGTGATTCCCGCGCTCGAAGAAGCTTCGGGCCTCAAGGCCGGCCGCGATTTCGGCCTCGCCATCAATCCGGAGTTCCTGCGCGAAGGCACCGCGGTGTACGACTACTTCCATCCGCCCAAGACCGTGATCGGCGAGGTGGGCAAGGGTAGCGGCGAAGTGCTGGAGAAGATCTACGGGCACCTTCCGGGCCCGATGATCCGCACCGACTACGAGACCGCGGAGATGGTGAAGTACGCCGACAACACGTGGCACGCGCTCAAGGTCGCGTTCGCCAACGAGATCGGCAACATCTGCAAGGCGCTCGGCCTCGACAGCCACGCGCTGATGGACATCTTCTGCCAGGACACGAAGCTCAACCTCTCGTCCTATTACCTCAAGCCCGGCTTCGCGTTCGGCGGCTCGTGCCTGCCGAAGGACGTGCGCGCGCTCGCCTACAAGGCGAAGCTCATGGACGTGAAGGTGCCGATCATCGACGCGATCCTGCCCTCCAACGACGAGCAGATCGAGCGCGGCATCCGCGCGGTGATCGAGAAGGGCTCGAAGAAGGTCGGCATCCTCGGCTTCAGCTTCAAGGCGGGCACCGACGACTTGCGCGAAAGTCCCATGGTGGAGCTGGTGGAGCGCCTCATCGGCAAGGGCTACGACCTGCGCGTCTACGACAGCAGCGTGCGCATGGCGGCGATCCACGGCGCCAACCGCGAGTACATCCTGAACCACATCCCGCACATCTCGAAGCTCATGGTGAATTCCATCGACGAGGTGCTCGCGCACGCGGGCACCATCGTGATCGGCAACGGCTCCGCGGAATTCCGCGACATCCCCGCGCGCCTGGGCGAGCGCCAGCAGATCGTCGACCTGGTGCGGATCACCGGCGAGCGCAGCGTGGAGGGCGTGTACGACGGGATCTGCTGGTGATGAAGAAAGTCCTCTTCCTGGTCGAGAACCTGCCGAGTCCCTTCGACCGGCGCGTCTGGCAGGAAGCGACCGCGTTGAAGTCCGCGGGCCACGGCGTGTCGATCATCTGCCCCACGGGCAAGGGATGCGAGAAGCATTTCGAGGAGATCGACGGCATCGCGATCTACCGCTACGACCTGGCGCTGGAGGCCGAGGGCGCGCTGGGCTACGCGCTCGAGTACAGCCTCGCGCTCTTCTGGACCTTCGTCCTCGCCTGGCGCGTGCTTCTCACGCGCGGCTTCGACGCGATCCACGCATGCAACCCGCCGGACCTCTTCTTCCTGATCGGCGCCTTCTTCAAGCTCTTCGGCAAGAAGTTCGTCTTCGACCACCACGACATCAATCCCGAGCTCTACGAGGCGAAGTTCGGGCGCCGCGATTTCTTCTGGAAGCTGATGGTGGCACTCGAGCGCCTCACCTTCAGGACCGCGGACCTGTCGCTCGCCACCAACGAGTCGTATCGCCGCATCGCCATCGAGCGCGGCGGCATGGATCCGGATCGCGTGTTCGTGGTGAGGAGCGGCCCCAGCCTCGAGCGCCTGAAGATCGTGCCCCCCGATGAGTCGTTGAAGCGCGGGCGCCGTTACCTGGTGGGCTACGTCGGCGTGATGGGGCGCCAGGAGGGCATCGACCTGCTGCTGTGCGCAGCGCGCGCCGTGATCGACGTGCACGGCCGCCACGACATCCATTTCGGCCTGGTGGGCGGCGGCACCTCGCTCGCCGAGATGCGCTCGCTCGCGGACAAGCTGAACATCGACGACTACGTGACCTTCACCGGCCGCGTGCCCGACGCGGAGCTCCTCGCGATGCTGAATACCGCGGACGTGTGCGTGAACCCGGACATCGCGAACGAGATGAACGACAAATCCACCATGAACAAGATCATGGAGTACATGGCGCTCGCCAAGCCCGTGGTGCAGTTCGACCTCACCGAGGGCCGCTTCTCCGCGCGGGAAGCGTCGCTCTACGCGAAGAGGAACGACCCCGACGACCTCGCCGCGAAGATCATCGAGCTGGTGGACGACGCGCCGCGCCGCGCCGCGATGGGAGCGTACGGGCGCTCGCGCGTCGAGAACGAGCTCGAGTGGCGCTACGAAGCGCCCAAGCTCCTCGCGGCGTATGCGACGCTCTGGACCGGGAGGGCGCGCGCCGTCGCGCATCCATCGGGCGCCGCCGACTGAGCTCGCGGTGGCGCGCCGGAACACGGAGGAGCGCCAGGCGCTCAAGCTTTCCGAGGCGGCGCAGACCCTCCTCGACGAGTGCCGCATGGTGCTCCCCGGCATCCAGGCGCTGTTCGGCTTCCAGCTGATCGCGGTCTTCAACCCGCGCTTCGCCGAGCTGGGCTTGGCCGAGCAGCACCTCCACCTCGCCGCCATCGCGCTGGTGGCGTTCGCCGTGGGGATGGTGATGACGCCCGCGGCCTACCATCGCAGCCGCGGCTCGCGCGAGGTCACCGATACCTTCATCCACGTTTCCAGCCTGCTCCTCCTCGGCAGCATGTTGCCGCTCGCCGCGGCGCTCGCGATCGACATCTACGTGATCTCGCGCCTCGTGATCGAGGAGGGCCCAGCGATCGCGTTCGCGGTAGCCGTGCTCGCCGTGCTCGTCTTCCTGTGGTTCGTCTTCCCGCGCATGGGCGCGGCGCATGAGGCGCTCGCGCGCGCGCGCGCGCACGCGGAAGAACGCTGAGGCACTCGCCCTCCCGTCGTCCCCTTCCGGCGACAGCCCGACCCGCTCCATCAAGCCTGTAGCGCCCGATTGACGCAATGCGTCATGGAAATTCGACGCTTTGTCGTGCCTGGGCTACAGGCTGTAGTCCCTGTCCGACGCGTGATAAGCTGTTTCCTACAGTGAAATTCGGGTCGGACTACAGAATCGTCCCATCCGCGTTACAGCGCGGTCTTCGGGGCCTTCCCGAAAATGACGATAACAAATTGAAAATAAAGGTATAAATCGGCCTGGCACTCGCCTTGCTATTGACCCGTCTCGTTTCGTTTTTTTGTGGAGAGACAGATCATGCAAGGGCAGACCTCCCGGAATTCCCGCCGAGCGCGACTCCTCGCCGCGGCGTCCTTCGTTCTCATCGCTCTGGCGATCGGCAACTGGCCCACGCAAGCGCGCGCGCAGTCCGCATACCCCACTACGGACATCCGTGCGGTTCCGACTTACGAGGCCGTGGGCCTCTACTGGGCGAACCCCGGCGCCAATGCCGGCACCGGCTGCGAGGTGAAGTTCCGCAAGTCCGGCGACAACTCGTGGACGCAGGGGCTCGCCATGTGGTTCGACACGCGCAACAGCGAATGCCGCGGCAGCCTCGTGAACCTCGCGCCCGGATCGGACTACGAAGCCCAATTCAACCTTCCCGGGGCGGCGGTGACCCGCGCGATCACATTCAGGACATGGGCCAATGCGTTGCCCGTCGCGAACGTCGTGGCCGTGGCGGGCGGCTCGACGTTGAGCGTGACACAAGGGGGGAGCGCCGCCGGATACGTGGTCTACGACGGCACCGGCGCGACCCTCGATGCGAATAACGCCGCGCCCTACAACATCACGATCAACGCCTCCTACGTGATCGTGCGCGGCTTCACGCTGAAGGGCGCGCAGCAGCACGGCATCCTGATCGACAAGAACCAGCACGACGTCGTCATCGAGGACAACGACATCAGCGGATGGGGCCGCACCCGCGATGGCACGTGGGGAACGGACATGGACTCCGGAATCCGCGCGATCTGCCAGAACGAGGAGCTCACCCGCGTCACCATCCAGAGGAACAGGATCCACGACCCGCGCTACTCGGCCAACAGCTGGGCAATCGCGCACCCGGCCGGGCCGCAGGGCATCACCTTCAGCTACTGCGGCGGCAACAACGTCTATCGCTGGAACGAGATCTATTCGACGAACGGCAACCACTACAACGACGGCATGGGCGGCGAGGACAACTTCTCGACCGCGGGCTTTCCCAACAAGGACAGCGACGTCTACGGCAACCGCGTCGAGATGGCGTGGGACGACGGCCTGGAGATCGAGGGCGGCGACCAGAACGTTCGCGTGTGGGGAAATTACCTCAACAATACCGGCACCGGCATCTCCAGCACCGTCGACTCGATCGGGCCGCTCTACGTCTTCCGCAACGTGTGGAACCGCAACCAGTTCATCGACGGCGTGCCCCACGACCAGGACCAGCGCCAGCCGCTGTTCAAGGACGGCTCCAGCGCGGACTTCGGCAACGGCCGGCGCTACCTCTTCCACAACACGATGCTGCAAGCTTCCGACGGCGTGTCGCAATACGGCCTGGGCGGCGGCGCGGGTGTGGGCGGCACGGGCGATGCGCAACTCGTGCACAACACGGTGTCGATGAACAACATCTACCACCTGTGGAAGCCGAACGCGATGGTCTACCAGGTCGGCTCCGACAACGTGTTCCAGAACGACATGTTCAACGGCAGCGCCGGCACCGCGGTGATCTCCGGCATCAACGCGACTCCCACTTACGCCACGGGCAACGGCTGGCAGAGCGAAGCGGGCGGCATGTATCAGCTCGCAGCCGGTACGCCGGGTTACGACCAGGCGGTACGCATTCCCAACTTCAACGACACCTTTCTGGGCGCAGCTCCCGACGTGGGCGCGGCCGAAGCGGGAGCGCCGGCGATGAAGTTCGGTCTCGTCGGCGCGCCCACCGGCACCACGCCCGCAACAGTGCCGACACCGACACCCACGCCGACGCCCGCTCCGGGGCCGACGGGCTCCGCCGACGTCTCAACGACCCTCGATTCGTCGTCGTACACGGCGAGCGCAGGACAGAGCGTGACCTTCACGATGAGCGTGACGGGCAACGCCGGCACAGCGACCGGTACCGTTGCCTTTCGCGATAACGGCGTCGCGATCGCGGGCTGCGGCGCGGTGGCGATGTCTGGCGCCAAGGCCAACTGCGCGACCGCGAGCCTCACCGCGGGCACGCACGCGATCACCGGCCTCTACTCCGGCAACTCGAGCTACGGCACCGGCATCGCGGGGCCGATCACGCAGACCATCAACGCGGGGAGCTCGTCGGGCACGCCGCCCGCATCGGCCGCGATCAACGTGCAGGGCCTCTGGTGGCGTTCCAGCACGGGTTCGGAGTCGGGATGGGGCGTGAACTTCACGCAGCAGGGCGACACGCTCTTCGCGACCTGGTTCACCTACGACACCGACGGCACCGGCCTCTGGCTCGTGATGCCGAACGGCGCGAAGACCGGCACCGACACGTATTCCGGCGCGCTTTATCGCACGACCGGTCCCGCTTTCAGCGCGGCGACCTTCGATCCCGCGCGCGTGGCGGCGAGTGCGGTGGGCGCGGCGTCATTCTCGTTCAGCGACGCGAACCACGCCACCTTCACCGCGACGGTCGACGGAGCGAGCGTCTCGAAGCCGATCGTGCGCCAGGTCTACGCGGCGTCGCTGCCGGTATGCGCGGCGGGCGGCTCGGCGAGCGCCAGCGGCAACTACCAGGACTTGTGGTGGCGTTCGGGCGGCGGCGAGGGCGGGTGGGGCATGAACATCACGCACCAGGCGCAGATCCTCTTCGTCACATGGTTCACCTACGACGCGAACGGCAAGGGCATGTGGCTGGTGGGCTCGAACATCGCGAAGACCGGCAACGGCACCTATGCCGGAGCGCTCTACCGGACCACCGGACCCGCCTTCAACTCCGCCACGTTCGATCCCGCGCGGGTCGCGGTATCGACCGTGGGCTCGATCCGTTTCGACTTCACCGATGGCGCGAACGGCTCCTTCACCGCCATCGTGGACGGCGTGAGCGTGTCCAAGCCGATCGCGCGGGAAGTCTTCGCCATCCCGGCGACCGTCTGCACCTAGCGACAAGGCGCGGCTACGGCGCGGTGGCTTTTCTTTTCCTTGTAGGACAAGGATTTAGGATGTCGTTTTTATTCCGTTTCGTAGTCCGTGTGAACTAGCGGCCAGCGCCGGTCGTGCAATCGTGGCTTCCTAGAATGTCTCCTACCGCACGCATGACGGCGCGGCTACAAGGACGTTCATGGAATCGACGATCTACAGCGACGGCACGTACCTCGCCAACAACCCGGGCTGGCACGCCGACGATTCGGCGTGGAAGGCGCGCAACATCGCGCGTCTGCTGGAGCGCAACTCGATCGTGCCGGGCACGCTCTGCGAGATCGGCTGCGGCGCGGGGGAAGTGCTGCGCGCGTTGAGCACGCGCCTCGATCCCGCCACGCGCTTCTTCGGCTACGACATCTCGCCCTCCGCGTTCGCGATCTGCTCGCAGAAGACTTCCGAGCGCCTTACCTTCCGCCTCGCGAACCTCCTCGAGATGGGCGAGCATTACGACGTCGCGATGGCGATCGACGTCTTCGAGCATGTCGAGGATTACTTCGGGTTCCTGCGAGCGCTTCGCACCCGGGCCGACTACAAGGTCTTCCACATTCCGCTCGAGCTCTCCGCGCAGGAAGTGCTGCGCGCGGGCCCCCTCCTCGACGCGCGCCGCAGAGTCGGGCACCTCCACCATTTCTCGAAGCAGACGGCGCTCGCCACCCTCGAGGATTGCGGCTACACGTTGATCGACCATTTCTACACGAAGTGGTGCACCGAGCTCCCCAGCCACGGCTGGAAGTCGGGACTCCTCAAGTGGCCGCGCGCGGCGCTCTTCCGGTTGAGTCCCGACGCGGCGGTGCGCGCGCTGGGCGGCTACTCGCTCATGGTGCTGGCGCGCTAGGGCATCCACCATGCCGAGCTCGTTCCAGAATCCCATCCTCATCGTCGACGACGATGCGGCGAGCCTCATGGCGATGCAGGAGCTGCTGAAGTCGCTCGGCCCGCCGCTCGTCACCGCCAGCTCCGGCGAAGAGGCGCTGCGCCGCGTGCTCGAAGACGACTTCTCCGCGATCCTCATGGACGTGCGCATGCCCGGCATCGACGGCTTCACCACCGCGAGCATGATCCGCGAGAGGAAGCGCTCGCGCTACACGCCGATCATCTTCCTCACCGCGGCGGGCGAGGACATGTCGACCATGTTCAGGAGCTACCGCGCGGGCGCCGTGGACTTCATCACCAAGCCGGTCATCCCCGAGGTGCTGCGCTCCAAGCTCACGGTGTTCATCGGGCTGCACGACATGAACCGCATGCTGAACGCGGAGCTCGCCGAGCGCGCGTTCACCGAGCAGCGCCTGCGCGCGTCCGAGGAGAACCTGCGCGCCCTCGCCGGGCACCTGCAGTCGGTGCGCGAGGAGGAGCGCATCCACATCGCGCGCGAGATCCACGACGAGCTGGGGCAGGCGCTCACCGGGCTCAAGTTCGACCTCGCCTCGTTCGCGAAGAATTTCGAGGCCGACAGCGTCGCCGTCCGCGCCGACAAGCAGCACGCGCTCGGCATCGCCATCGACCGCATCATCAACTCGGTGCGCCGCATCGCCTCGGGATTGCGCCCCGAAGTGCTCGACGAGATCGGGCTTGCCGCCGCGTTCGAATGGCAGGCGCGCGAGTTCCAGCGGCGCACCGGCATCCGCTGCCTGGTTTCGATCGACCCCAGCTTCGTCGATCCCGACAAGGAGCGCTCCACCGCGCTTTTTCGCATATTCCAAGAACTGCTCACCAACGTCGCGCGCCACGCCAACGCAACCCGCGTGAACGTCGCGTTGGCCGACGGCGGGCGCGCACTCGCTCTCAGCGTCGAAGACAACGGGCGGGGTATCAGGGACAACGAAATCGAGAGCCCGCTGTCGCTCGGGTTCCTCGGCTTGCGCGAACGCGTCCTCGCGTTCGGCGGAATGATTGCTGTCAAAGGTGACGAAGGCAAGGGGACGAAGGTCTCCGTAACGATTCCGATCACCGCCCACCAACCGGTCTTCCACGCATGACATACGCTACCTCTTCAGTTCTGCACGGCACGCCCGGCGTGCCCGTCAAGGTCCTCATCGCCGACGACCATCCGGTCGTGCGCCAGGGTCTCAAGATGATGTTGAACGCCGATCCCGAGGTCGACGTCGTGGGCGAGGCCCGCGACGGCGACGAAGCCTTCGAGATGGCGCACAAGGTCGATTGGGACGTGGCGGTCTTCGACTACTCCATGCCGGGGCGCGGGGGCGTCGAGCTCCTCTCCGACGTGAAGAGCGACTATCCCGAGCGCCCGGTGCTGATCCTGAGCATCTACCCCGAGGATCCCCATGGGCTGCGCGCGCTGAAGGCGGGCGCCGCGGGCTACATCAGCAAGGAGACCGCGGGCGAGGAGCTCACGGCCGCGGTGAAGAAGGCCGCCTCCGGCGGGCGCTACGTGAGCTCGACCCTCGCCGAGAAGCTCGCCTCGCGGCTCACGCCCGAGCAGGAGCGCCCGCCGCACGAGCGCCTCTCGGATCGCGAGTACCGCGTGATGTGGCTGCTCGCCTCCGGGAAGACCCTGCACCAGATCGCCGAGGAGATGCGCCTGAGCCCCTCGACCGTGAGCACCTATCGCGGCCGCATCCTGAAGAAGCTCGGCCTCAACACCAACGTGGACCTGGTCCACTATGCGATGAAGCACCGCCTGATCGAGTAGCCCCGGCTGTGATAGCTTTCCCGCCATGGGGAAGGCGAAACCACGCTGATGGACCCGATCATCCTCGCGATGGTCCTCGCGCTGCACGCGGCGCCCGCCGGGCGCGGCGAGATCGACATCGACGCCCCGCAGAAAGCGGCGCTGGTGGACCTCGACTCGCAGTACATGAATGCCCAGGTGCTCTCCGCCATGACGCTGCCGTACAAGTACGGCGTGACGCAGATGCCATGCAAGGCGCGCGAATGGCAGCCCGAGCGCGGCTGGAAGGCGGCGCGCGAGCCCGCGGGACGGATCGAATGGGTCTCGGGGCCGGTCACCAAGGTCTTCTGGAGCGGAATCTACGGCACCTGCCTCATCCAGTCGCCACTGCCGCGCGAGAAGCTCGGGGAAACCGAGCGCACCGCGCTCGAGTGCGAGTGCAACGGCTGGTCGCCCGCGAGATAGGCCGGACGGGGCATCCGCGCTGGCTTGCTCCGTGCAGCTCAGTCATATGCGCGCGGGACAATCGACGTATGCAGCCCTCGACTCACACGAGCCCCGCCCCGCACCCCGCCGGCTTCGACGCGCGCCGGCCCGTATCCGCCGCGAAGCTCGGGGCGATCCTGCAGATCGAATACCGCACGATCCGCAGCGCCAACCACCCGGAGTGCATGATCTCCGCGCCGCGTTGGCGCGAACCCGACCATCCCGCCGAGCCCAACTGGGAGATCGACCCGCCGCGCGAATGTCCCGACGGCTGCCACGTGCTGATCAACCGGGTGGCCTCGGAGCTCGCCGCGCGCTACCGGCTCGAGCGCCGCGAGCGGCGCCGGGACTGAGGAGCCGTCCCTAGCGGGGACCGCGGACGGTGTGCAGCTCGACCGGATCCTCGACGAGATCGATGGAATCCCCGCTCACCCAATCGGCCTGCGGCACCGCGTAATTCGCCGCGATCTCACGCAACCGCGCCGGCGTGAGGGCCACACCGCGCGCGAGGTCTTCGTATATCTCGCGCCAGTGATAGGCCATCTTCGCAGTGGGGGCGCCGCCCGCGAGGAGCGCCTCGTAGCCGAGGCGCACCTTGGATTCGAACTGACGGGCGCTGCGAATGGGCGAGTGCGCCAGGCTGAGCGCGTCCGGCGCGATGCGCTCGACGGGTGCGGTCTTCTGCGTTCGCATGTCGGCGATCCAATGGTTGCCTTCGGTCACCATCTCGTGCGTTCGCTCGAGGAAAGAGCGCCGGATGACGATCTTGTGGCGCAGCTTGCGCTCTTCGCGAAGGCGAAAACGCAGGCAATGCGGGCCGAACGGGCCTTCGAACGACGCGGGAACATAGGAGCGCCATTGCACCACGGGGTAGGCGGCGGGGGGCACCTGTGCCAGGACGCGTTCGACGGCATCGCGCGACGATGCTCGGATGAATTCGTCCGCATCGAGCGCGAAAACGAAATCCGCGTCGGTGCGCTGCAAACATTCGCGGGCCAGCGCGCTGATGCGGCTCCCCTGGAAGAAGGCCGCATCGTCGGTGCGAAGCCGGGCCAGCGTCAGCCCCTCGGCGGCGAGCCGCGACAGGATCTCGTAAGTCCCGTCCGTGGAGCTGTGGTCGAGGATGGCGAGGCCGTCCACGAAAGCGAGGTTGTGGCGGACGAAGGCCTCGATGATGTCGGCTTCGTTTCGCACCATCGACACCGCCCACAGCTTCATTTGAACGCGGGCTCCGGAAGCGATGCCGTGGACCGGGGAGGACGTGGACTTGTCAAGTGGTGGGTCGTACTGGGATCGAACCAGTGGCCCCTGCCGTGTGAAGGCAGTGCTCTACCGCTGAGCTAACGACCCGTCGCGGGTGGGGCGCGGGAGGGAATTTTCTCACGAGGGCGGCAGCAGGGTCAACGCCGTGCGCGTGCGCCATAGTAAAATCGGCGATTCCACTCGATCGAAGCGTCCTCCCCTCGAAATGAGATTCGCCGCCGCGTTCCTCCTTTGCCTCTGCATCCCCTTCGCCTCGGCGACCACCATCAGCACCGATTTCACCGACATGTGGTGGATCCCCGCGGAAAACGGGTGGGGCGCCAACGTGATCCAGCAGGGCGACACGATCTTCATCACGCTCTTCGTCTACGCCACCAATGGGCAGGCCACATGGTTCGTGGGCCCGAATACCGGGTACCAGGGCACGGTCGCCGGCGCGCAGAGCTTCAGCGGCAAGCTCTACCAGGTGACGGGGCCGTATTTTGCGTCGCCTCTGTTCAACTCAAGCAACATCAACGCAAGGGAAGTGGGCGTGGTCACCTTCTCGGCGCCGCAGGTCGCATCGGCCACGCTCGCCTACACGGTCGATGGCGTGAGCGTCACCAAGGCCATCGTGCGCCAGACGTGGCGCACCGAGAACCTGGTGGGGGGCTTCATCGGCGCCACCATCGGAGTCTTCACCGGCTGCACCAGCAACGGCACCAGCGAAACGGGCGCGGCCTATGCCGTCACGCAGACCGGCAACAGCATCGCCATCAGCGAGCAGGGATCCACCTACACGTGCGCATACAACGGCACGCTCACCCAGACCGGGCGCATGGGCTCCATCGCCGGCAGCGGCAGCTGCAGCGACCTGGGCTCGCTCACCTTCGCCGCCTCCGAGGTGCAGGCATCCCTCGACGCGCTCTCGATGCGCATGGACTTCAGCAGCGGGTCGTGCCGCTTCAGCGGGCGCCTGGGCGGAATGCGCCGTTAGCCGCACCACGATGCGCACCCGCTTCGCGCCGAGCCCCACCGGCTACCTTCACCTCGGTGGCGCGCGCACCGCGCTCTTCAACTGGGCCTACGCGAAGCGCCACGGCGGCGCCTTCGTGCTGCGCATCGAGGACACGGACCTCGAGCGCTCGACGCAGCAGTCGGTGCAGGCGATCTTCGACGCCATGCAGTGGCTC
>WNFI01433521.1_pt1 | contig 74684 bp, 66 predicted proteins | sample 5400471 | NCBI WGS metagenome assembly WNFI01 (sample SAMN13153348, study PRJNA577476) | soil metagenome | isolation source: 100 cm saprolite on Douglas fir-dominated hillslope | place: USA:California | collected 2013-09-17 | reverse complement strand
GAGGCATCGACGCCGCTGGGCACGTCAACGCTGATCACCGGCGCCGGCGATCGGCCGATCGCCGCGATCGCCTCGGCGACCTCGCCGTGGGGAACACCGCGGAAGCCGGTGCCGAGCAGCGCATCGACGATCGCGACGCTGTCCTGCAGGGGCGGCTCACCGCCGGCGGCGCCGGGCTCCTGCTCCCAGGGCGCGCCGTCGAGGCGCAGCGGTCCGGCTCCTTGGAGGCGCTCGAGATTGACCCGGGCGTCGCCCTCGAGCTCCTGTGGCGGCGAGGTGAGGATCACAGCCACGTCGCGCCCCGCATCGCGGAGCAGGCGCGCGACCACGAGCCCGTCGCCGCCGTTGTTGCCCTTGCCGCAGAGCACCGCCGCGGGCCCGTCGGGCGCGAGCCGCTCGACCGCGGCGGCGGCCGCGGCGCCGGCACGCTCCATCAGCTCGAGGCTCTCGACGCCCTGCGCCTCGATCGCCCAGCGGTCGACGCCGCGCATCGTCTCGGCGTCGGGCAGGGGCGTCAGCCAGGCGGGAAGGTCCTCCACTGAGAGCGATGCTAGATGCTCGGCGGCGGGCAGCGCCGGGCGCCGAGAGCGGCTACTCGACGGTGACGGTCTTGGCGAGGTTGCGGGGCTGGTCGACGTTCAGGCCGCGCCTGCGGGCGATCTGGTAGGCGAGCAGCTGGAGCGGGACGACCGCGAGCAGCGGCTGCAGCATCCAGTCGAGCGGTGGCACGCGGACGGTGGCCTCGGACTGTGCTGCGATCGCCTCATTGCCGTCGGTGGCGATCGCGATCACGTGCGCACCGCGGGCGCGGACCTCCTGCATGTTCGAGATGACCTTCTCGAGCACCGGCGAGTCGGTCGCCACGCAGACGACGGGAGTGGACTCGTCGAGCAGCGCGATCGGCCCGTGCTTCATCTCGCCGGCCGCGTAGGCGTCGGTGGCGATGTAGGAGATCTCCTTGAGCTTCAGCGCGCCCTCGAGGGCGACGGGCAGGCCGACATGGCGCCCGAGGTAGAGGAAGAAGTCGCTCTGCCAGTGGGCGTCCGCGATCGGACGGACCTGCTCGTCGCCGCGGGCCAGCACCTCGTCGATGCAGTGCGGCAGGCGCTTGACCTCGGCGACCAGCTCGGCGAGGCGCTCCGGCGCGAGCTCGCCGCGTAGCTCGGCGAGGCGCAGGGCGAGCGTGTACATCACCGCGACCTGGCAGATGAAGGTCTTCGTCGCGGCGACCCCGATCTCCAGGCCGGCACGCGTGAAGAGCGTGCCGTCGGCGTCGCGGGTGGCCTGTGAGCCCATCGTGTTGGTGACCGCGACGACGTGCGCGCCGCGCTCACGTGCGAGGCGCATCGCGGCGAGCGTGTCGGCGGTCTCGCCGGACTGGGAGATGCCGATCACGAGGTCGCCCGGGCCGACGACGGGGTTGCGGTAGCGATACTCGGAGGCGATGTCCATCTCCACGGGCAGCCTTGCCCACTCTTCGATCGCGTAGCGGCCGATCAGACCGGCGTGGTAGGCGGTGCCGCAGCCGACGATCACGATCCGCCGCAGCCCCTCGAGCAGGGACTCGTCGAAGACGCCCTCCTCGGCGAGGTCGATGCCGTCGCCGGGGGCCGTGCGGCCGGCGATCGCGTCGGCCACGGCGTCGGCCTGTTCGTGGATCTCCTTCAGCATGAAGGTCTCATAGCCGCCCTTCTCGGCGGTGTCCTCGTCCCACTCGACGAGCTCCTCGCCGCGCTCGACGGGCTCACCGGCGGCGGTCGTGATCTCCACGCCGCCCGGGCGCAGCACCGCGATCTCGCCGCTGTCGAGGTACTGGACGCGGCGGGTCTCGGCGAGGAAGCCGGGGACGGCCGAGGCGATGAACTGCTCGCCCTCGCCGCGACCGACGATCAGCGGACACTCCTTGCGTGCCCCGACCAGCACCTCGGGCTCGTCGAGGCTCATCGCCACGAAGGCGTAGTGGCCCTCGAGCTCGCCGTAAGCGGCGCGGACGGCCTCCGCGAGGTCGCCGTCGTAGCGCTCGGCGATCAGGTGCGCGATCACCTCGGCGTCGGTCTCGGAGCTGAACACGTTGCCGGCGTCGCTGAGGCGCTGCTTGAGCGCCATGTAGTTCTCGACGATGCCGTTGACGACGACGTGGATGCGGTCCTCGTCGTCGGAGTGCGGGTGGGCGTTCTCCTCGCTGACGCGGCCGTGGGTGGCCCAGCGGGTGTGGCCGATGCCGGTTGTGGCCGGCCGCTCGGCAACGGCCACCGCGCCGGCCGAGCCGTTCAGCTTCTCGCGCAGCGCCCCGAGGTTGCCGACGGCGCGGACCGCGTCGATCCGTCCCTCGTCGATCACGGAGATGCCCGCCGAGTCATAGCCGCGGTATTCCAGCCGCGTCAGGCCTGCCAGAAGCAGGTCACGGACGGGACGCCCCCCGACGTAGCCAACGATGCCGCACACCGATCCGAAGATACCAAGGGGTGTGCCACGCGTCCGTGAGGAGGTCTCTGGTGAGAGCCACGCTCACCGCGCGGGGTTGGGATTCTCCTAACCGCCGAGCTCGGCCTCGACGAGCGCGACCAGACGGCCGCAGATCTCGTCGGCTTCCTCGGCGGTGGGCGCCTCGACCATCACGCGGACGAGCGGCTCGGTGCCGCTGGGGCGGATCAGCACGCGACCGCGTCCCGCGAGCTCGGCCTCGGCGGCACGGACGGCCTGATGGACCGCGTCGGCGTGGGCGATCGACTCGCGATCGCGGACGCGGACGTTGACGAGGCGCTGGGGCAGCTTCTCCATCGCTCGGCGATCGGCCAGGTCGGCGCCGCCGAGGGCCTCGAGCGTGAGCAGGGCGCCGGCGATGCCGTCGCCGGTGCGGTTGAAGCCGATCTCGATCAGGTGTCCCGATTGCTCGCCCCCCAGGGTCCAGCCGCTCGCGCGGAGCTCCTCGAGCACGTAGCGGTCGCCGACGTTCGTGACCTTGACCTCGATCCCCTCGCGCTCCATCGCGGCGTGGAAGCCGTAGTTGGTCATCACCGTCACGACCACGCCGCCGCCGTCCAGGCGGCCCGCGTCGCGGAGGTGCAGGGCGCTGAGCGCCAGCAGCTCGTCGCCGTCGACGACCTCGCCGCGAGCGTCGACGGCGAGCACGCGGTCGCCGTCGCCGTCGAAGGCGAAGCCGATCTGGTGGCCGCCCGCGATGACCGTCGCGGCGAGCTCGCCCACGTGGGTCGAGCCGCAGCCCTGGTTGATGTTGCGCCCGTCGGGGCTGCCGGCGTGGACGGTGACCGTGGCGCCGAGGCGCCGGAAGATCTCCGGGGCGATGCGATAGGTCGCGCCGTTGGCGCAGTCGAGCAGCACGTCGAGACCGGAGAGGTCGAGCTCGCGGAAGCGGGTATGGAGCTCGCGGAGGTAGTCCTCGCCGGCGCCGCGCAGCTCGCGGACACGCCCGATCGTGCGATCGGGCTGCTCGGGGGCCTCGAGGGCGCGCTCGATCTCGAGCTCGGTCTCGTCCGAGAGCTTGTAGCCGTCGCCCCCGAAGAACTTGATGCCGTTGTCGCGGTAGGGGTTGTGGGAGGCGGAGATCACTACCGCCAGGTCGAGGCCGTAGCGAGCGAGCAGCAGCGGCGCCGCGGGGGTCGGCAGCACGCCACCGAGCAGCGCATCCCCGCCGGCGGCGCTCACACCCGCGGCGACGGCGGCCTGGAGCATCTCGCCCGACTCTCGGGTGTCTCGCACGATCAGCACCTGCGGCCGCTCGGCGCCGGCGCGACGGGTGGCGGCGCGGGCCAGGCCGAGCGAGATCTCAGCCGTCAGGAACTCCCCTGCCACACCGCGGACGCCATCGGTCCCGAACAGCTTGCGGGCCATCGTCTCCTCCTTTGACGGCGTCCTAGCGCTTGGAGAACTGCGGACGCTTGCGCGCCTTCTTCAGCCCGGCCTTCTTGCGCTCCTTGGCGCGCGAGTCGCGCGTCAGGAAACCGCGCCGCTTGAGCTCGCCGCGAAGGTTCGGGTCGGCCTCGAGCAGTGCCCGCGAAACACCGTGGCGCAGCGCCCCGGCCTGCGCGGAGATGCCGCCGCCGTGGAGGCGCGCGATGACGTCCATGCGGTCCTCGTAGCCGACCGTCTCGAGCGGCTGACGGATGTTGCGCTGCAGCGTGTTGCGCGGGAAATGATCCTCGAGGGCGCGGCCGTTGACGAGATATGTGCCCGTGCCGGGACGCAGCGTGACGCGCGCGATCGCCGTCTTGCGCTTGCCGGTGGCGCGGTAGCGGGCGCCGGATGCGAGGTCGATCGCGGCGGTCGAGATCGGCTCGGCGGTCGGCTCGTCGGCCTCCGGCTCCCCCTCGACGGCCTCGGGCTGCTGCTCGGCCTCCTCCTCGACGGCGTAGGGATCCTCGTAGGACTGCTCGCCGCGGCTCAGGGGGTCGGCGCCCTCGGGGACGATGTCGACCTCGAGGTGGGCTCCCGGCACGGCCGGTTTCTCCCGCGGCGTGGCGGCCTCGGTCTCCGTGCCGGCGTCGTCGTCGAGTTCCTCCTCGCTCTCGGCAACCGCCTCGGCCTCGGCGTCCTCGGCCTCCTGGAGCGCCTCGAGCGGCGCATCCTCGGCGGAACCGGCGAGCTCCTGGGCGTCGGCGGTGGGGACCGCGTGGCCCTCGCCGACCGGCTCGACGGTGGCGGGCTCGGGCGACTCGGCGCCGCTCTCGGCGGCCTCCTGTGCGGCCTCGAGGGCTGCGTCCTCGGCGGAGCCTGCGATCTCGGCGGCGTCCTCGCCGGGGACGGCGTGCTGCGGGTTCTCGTCGTCTGCCATCAGACCTCAATCTCGAAGGGGGTGGGCTTCTGGGCCACGTGAGGATGCTCCGGTCCGGCGTAGATCTTCAGCTTCGTGATCTGCTTGCGGGCGAGCCTGTTGCGGGGCATCATCCCTTTCACGGCCAGCCTGATGATCTCCTCGGGACGGCGGGCCTGCATCTCCTCGAAGGAACGGGAGCGGAGGCCGCCCGGGTAGCCGGAGTGTCGGTAGTAGCGCTTGTCCTGGCGCTTGTTGCCGGTCACGTGGATCTTCTCGGCGTTGACGACGACGACGAAGTCGCCGGTGTCGATGTGCGGGGTGTATTCGGGCTTGCGCTTGCCGCGCAGCAGGTCCGCCAGCTGCGTGGCGAGGCGGCCGAGGGTCTTGCCGTTGGCGTCGACGATCAGCCAGTTCCGCTCACGGTCGGTCGGCTTTGCTACGTAGGTCTTCGTCGAGGGTGCCATCGCGTGAAAAAGCGCCACGCTGGCCGATCCCTGATCGGCGCGCGGCGAAGCGCACACAATAGCCAATGTCGGCGCCCCTCGCCGGCGCCGGGGCGTGGCCGGAGCGCGGGGAGCAGGGCGGCGATCGCCTAGGCCGAGGCGTAGCGGGAGCGCATCACCACACGGGTGCCGTGGCGGGGCACCATCGTGACGTTGCGGTGGCGGGCGGGCTCCGGCTCGGGGTCGGGCGCGAACATGTCGGTGCGGCGTGCGATGGCCGCGAGCACGACGCGTTGCTCGGCCATCGCAAGGGTCGCGCCGAGGCAGCGGCGGATGCCGCCGCCGAAGGGGATCCAGGTGTACGTGCCGGGCTTCGTGCCGAGGAAGCGCTCGGGCCGGAAGACGAAGGGCTGGGGATAGAGGTCCTCGCGGTGGTGGACCAGCAGGATGCTGAGGAGCACCGGTGTCCCGGCGGGAACACTCCACTCGCCCAGCTGCCACGGAACCGTCACGCGGCGTCCGATCAGCGGTATCACGGGCCGGCAGCGCATCGCCTCGTGGATCGTCGCCTCGAGGTACTCGGCGCCGGCGCCGTCCGCGTCCGCCCGCAGCTCCTGGCGCAGGCGGTCGTAGGCGGCGGGCGTGCGAAGCAGCCGCTCGAAGGCCCAAGAGAGGGAGTTGGCGGTCGTGTCGTGGCCCGCGAGCACCAGCGTCAGGAGCTCGTCGCGCAGCTCCTGGTCGCTCATCGGCTGGCCGTCCTCGTATCGGGCGGCGAGCAGCAGCGAGAAGACGTCGCTGCGCTCCGGGTCTTCGCCGGCCGCCCGCCGTGCGGCGATCGCTGCGTACACGGGACGCTCCAGCTCCTCGACGAAGCGGCGCGCCAGGCCGATCGGCTCCTGCCGGCCGACGTTGAGGAGTTCGAACAGCTGGGTGCTGGGCCGGGAGGAGCGGCGCACCGCCTCGCGGATCGTCTCGCGTAGATCGCGCTCGGGGGTGCCGGCGGCGGGAACGCCCTCGATGCCGAAGATGCCGGACATGATCACGTCGAGGGTGATCGCCTGCATGGCGGGGCCGAGGTCGAACGGCTCGCCCACGGGCCAGCGGTCGATCTCGCGTTCGGCGGCCTCGGCGATCATCGCCGTGTAGCGCTCGACCGCCTCGCCGTGGAAGGAGGGCAGCAGCAGCTTGCGCTGGCGCATGTGCTCAGGGCCGAGCAGGGTGAGGACGGAGTTCGGGCCGACGATCGGCCGCAGCGGCGACTCGCCCGTCAGCGACGGCGCAAGGGCGGGGTCGGCTGTGAACAGGGAGCGCACGTGGTCGGGATGGCTCGTGACGACCGCGTCCTCGCCGATCGGGCCGAAGACCCCGAAGACCTCGCCGATCTCGCGGCGCGCCTTGAACATGAAGCTCGCCTGTCGAGTGTTGACTCGCAGCGTCTGCAGCAGTCTCGGCCCCCCCACGGCCGGGGGCATCCTGACCGGAAGCCCCTCCTCGGCGGGACCGGCCGGCGAGGCCGGCGCCGCACCTAGCAGGGCCGGTTCTCCGCTCATCGCGGGCGCCGGAACGTGAGCGGTCGTCGGGGCTGCGGCGGTGGCGGGCACGGCTGACCTCCTCGGCCGGAGAGCGCTATTGAACGAAAGTCTAACAAGAATCGCCCCGACCGCGTCGCGAGCCTAGAATCGCCACGTGGCCGCTTCCCGTATCCGCTTGGACGTAGACGCCCGCCGCGAGCAACTGCTCGAGGCCGGTGTCGGGCTGTTCGCGGAGCGCTCCTGGGAGGAGGTCTCGATCGGGGAGATCGCGAGCGCGGGCGGCGTCTCGAGAGGACTGCTCTACCACTACTTCGCGGGCAAGCGGGAGTACTACGTGGCGTGCATCGAGCACGTCGTCGAGCGGCTGCTCGCGCTCGGACCGGACGCGGATCTGCAGCCGTCGGAGCAGCTCCAAGTCGGCTTGCAAAGGTTCTTCGAGAGCATCGAGGAACACCCCGAGATGCACAGGGCGCTGCGCCGCGTGGCGCCTGCGGATGTCGAGGTGGACGCGATCGTGGAGCGCGACAGGGAGGCGTTCACCGCCCTGGTGCTGGCGGGTATGCCGGGAGGGGGCAGCGGCTCGCCGCTCGCGCGGGCGACGGCCCGCCTGTGGCTCGGATCGGTCGAGGCCGCGGGGCTGGACTGGCTCGAAGGCCGCAGCGTGCCGGCTTCGCAGCTGATCGAGGTGCTCTCACACGCTTTGATCGCATCGATGGCCGCCGCGGCGGCGATCGACCCTTCGATCGAGCTCCCCGAGCTCCCGGCGGATGTGGAGGCGCCGCTCGGCGGGACTGGGGGCTCTGAGGGGAAGGCCGCGATCGTTCGAGACCTACGCGAGGGGCCAGCGTCGCCGGGCTGAGTGGCAGTTAACCGCGCGACTCAGGCCGCAGGATCGTCGTTCCTGGCAAGGACGCAACCGGCGTGGCGTGCTCTGCACGCGAGCCGGCGAGGACGCCGCCAGGGGCGACGAGACAAGGCCTGAGTCACTCCCACTCGATGGTGCCGGGGGGCTTCGAGGTGATGTCCAGGACGACGCGGTTGACCTCACGCAGCTCGTTGATCATGCGCGAGGCGATGGTCTCGAGCAGGTCATATGGCAGGCGGGCCCAGTCGGCGGTCATCGCGTCGTCGCTGGTGACGGCGCGGAGCACGACGACGTAGCCGTATGTGCGCTCGTCGCCCTGCACGCCGACGGTGCGCACGTCGGGCAGCACGCAGAAGGACTGCCACAGCTCGCGGTAAAGGCCGGCCTTGCGGATCTCATCCTGGAGGATGTGGTCGGCCTCGCGGAGCACGTCGAGGCGCTCGCGGGTGGCTTCCCCGCCTACGACCCGAATCGCGAGACCGGGTCCGGGGAAGGGCTGGCGCCAGACGAGGCGCTCGGGCAGGCCGAGCTCGGCGCCGACGGCGCGGACCTCGTCCTTGAAGAGCGCGCGGAGCGGCTCGACGAGCTCGAACTGCAGGTCGTCGGGCAGGCCGCCGACGTTGTGGTGTGACTTGATCGTCGCCGCGCCGGTGCCGCCGCCGGACTCGATCACATCGGAGTAGAGGGTGCCCTGGACGAGGAAGCGCGCGCTCTCACCGTCGCCGGCGAGCTTCGAGGCCTCCTCCTCGAAGACGCGGATGAACTCCGCGCCGATCGCCTTGCGCTTGGCCTCCGGCTCGGAGACGCCCTTGAGCTTCTCGAGGAAACGGGTCTCCGCGTCGACGGCGACGAGCGGCACCTTGAAGGTGTCGCGGAACGTCTTGATGACCTGCTCGCCCTCGTCCTTGCGCATCAGGCCGTGGTCGACGAACACGCAGGTCAGCTGGTCGCCGATGGCACGATGGACGAGCAGGGCGGCGACGGAGGAGTCGACGCCGCCGGACAGGCCGCAGATCACCTTCCCCTCCCCCACCTGCGCGCGGATGCGGCCGATCTGTTCCTCGACGATCGAGGCGGCGGACCAGTTCGGCTCGCACTCGCAGACCTCGGTCAGGAAGCGGGTCAGGATCTCCTGCCCGTAGGGGGTGTGGACGACCTCGGGGTGAAACTGGATGCCGTAGATGCCGCGCGAGATGTCCTCGACTGCGGCCACGGGTGAGCCGGTGGACGCGGCGAGCGCGGTGAAGCCGGGGGGCGGCTCGTAGACGGTGTCGCGGTGGGACATCCAGCAGGTCTGCTCGCGCGGCAGGCCTTTCAGCAACATGCCGGGCTCTGCGACCTGCAGCTCGGAGCGGCCGAACTCCCCGACCTCGGCCTCCTCCACGCGGCCACCGAGGGCGTGGACGAGCAGCTGCATGCCGTAGCAGATGCCCATCACCGGGACGCCGAGCTCGAGCACGCGCTCGTCGAGGGTCGGCGCGCCCGGCGCGTAGACCGAGGCCGGTCCGCCGGAGAGGATGATCCCCCGCGGCTTGCGAGCGGCGATCTCCTCGACGGGCGTGTGGTGGGGCAGCAGCTCGCTGAACACTCCGCAGTCGCGCACGCGTCTGGCGATCAGCTGTGAGTACTGGCCGCCGTAATCGAGCACCACCACCTCCTGCCTCCCGGTCAGCGCAGGGGTGATCTGTTGCCGCGCGACCGGCGCTGCCGCCGTGGCGGCCGCGTCAGTCATTTACGAGCGCTGCGACCTTCCCGTTGGTGGCACCCATGCCGACTTCCTGGTCGCGCTGCAGCGACTTGCCCTCCGTCTGCAAGGACGGGGCGACGACGACCTCGGCGCGGTTGAACTCGGCGAGGTCCTTGTGGCCACAGGTGGCCATCGAGGTCCGCAACCCCCCGAACAGGTTGAAGGTGCCGTCGTTCTCCCGGGCAGGTCCGACGAGGATCTCCTCGAGGGTGCCGTTCTGGCTGGTGGCGACGCGGGCGCCGCGAGGCAGGTCCGGGTGGAAGGTCGCCATCCCCCAGTGGAAGCCGCGTCCGGGCGCTTCGTGGGCGCGGGCGAGGGGCGAGCCGATCATCACGGCATCGGCGCCGAGGGCGATCGCCTTCGACACGTCGCCGCCGTTTTTCATGCCGCCGTCGGCGATCACCTGGCAGTACTCGCCGGTCTCGAGCATGTGCGTGGAGCGCGCGTGGGCCACGTCGGCGATCGCCGTGGCCTGGGGCACGCCGATGCCGAGCACGCCGCGGGTCGTGCAGGCCGCGCCCGGTCCGACGCCGACCAGCACGCCGGCGGCACCGGTGCGCATCAGGTGAAGACCGGTGTGGTAGGAGGCGCAGCCGCCGACCACGACAGGGACTTCCAGGCTGGGGATGAACTCCTTCAGGTTCAGGGGCTCGGAGACGGTCGAGACGTGTTCGCCGGAGACGACGGTGCCCTGGATGACGAGCACGTCGAGGCCCGCCTCCATCGCGATCTCGTGCCACTGCAGGACGCGCTGGGGCGTGAGCGAGGCGGCGACGACGACTTTCTGATCCTTGATTTCCTGGATCCGCTGCGCGATCAGCTCCGGCTTGACGGGCTCGCGGTAGATGTCCTGCATTTCGCGCGTGGCGATCTCCTTCGGCAGCGCGGAGATCCGTTCGAGCTGCTCCTCGGCGTCCTCGTAGCGGGTGAAGATGCCCTCGAGGTTCAGGACCGCGAGGCCGCCGAGCCGCCCGATGATGCCGGCGGTCTCGGGAGAGACGACGCCGTCCATCGCCGAGGCCAGCATCGGCAGCTCGAACTGGTAGGGCCCGAGCTTCCAGGAGATGTCGATGTCGTCGGGGTCGCGGGTACGCCGGGAAGGAACGATCGCGATGTCGTCGAAGCCGTAGGCGCGACGGCCCTTCTTTCCACGTCCGATCTCTATCTCCATCGTCGAATCCTCGCAGTCGGCACGGACGAAAAGACCCCGCTCTCGGCGGGGCCAGAAACAGGGCGGCGGGCCGCCGTGATCGCCTGTCGGGCGACGTCAGCCAAGTCTTGCTGAGCATAGCAATGGGTCCTCGCCCGCCGCCCGATCCGCCCGATCGCACACGGGGGCCTTGGATATCCTCGAACGATCGTGAGCGACGGGCCCGACAGGCGCTACGACCCGCACGCAGTGGAGGCCCGCCGACAGGCCTCCTGGGCCGAGCGCGATGCTTTCCGAACGCCGCCCCTGGCGGAGGATCAGCCGCACCTGTACATAAAGCCCTCGGCGCCATTCACCTCGGGCAACGTGCACATCGGCCATGTTCGCTCCTACTCGATCGGCGACGCCTACGCGCGCTTCCGGCGGGCGCGGGGCGAGGACGTGCTGTTCGCATTCGGCTTCGACGCCTTCGGGCTCCCTGCCGAGCTCGGCGCAATCGCCGGTGGCGAGCCGCCGGCCGAGTGGGTGCAGCGGTGTGCGGAGCACATGAAGGGGCAGCTGCTGCGGCTCGGCTTCTCGCTCGACTGGGAGCGCTCGTTCCTGAGCTCCGACGTGATCATGTACCGCTGGTCGCAGTGGTTGTTCCTGACCCTCTATGAGGGGGGGCTCGTGTACCGCGGCACCGGAACGGTGGACTGGTGCGATCACTGCGAGACGACGCTCGCCTCGATCCAGGTGGAGCCCGGCGGCACGTGCTGGCGCTGCCACAACCCCGTGCGCCTGATCGAGCTGCCCCAGTGGTACTTCAAGGTCAGCGCCTACGTGACGGAGAACGACGATCGCCTTCAGGAGCGTGGCGAGAGCGGCAAATGGGACAAGCTCGCGATCGACTCGCAGCTCGACGTGATGGGACGGGTGGATGGCGTCGAGGTGGACCTGCAGGCGCCGGACGGCTCGACGGTCGCGGCCTTCACCCCCTACTCGCAGGCCGCCGCGGCAGCCGCCTTCGTTGTGATCTCACCGCGCCACCCGGAGGCCGAGCGCTGGGCGAGCGATCCCGCGATCGCCGAGCAGCTCGAGCAGATGCGATCCGGCGGCTGGGTGCGCAGCGCCCGCGACGCGGAGACTGTCCCGCTGGTGCGGGCGAGCGGCACGCTGCGCGACCCGTCGGGAGTGGAGCTGCCAGTCGTGATCTCGCCGGTCGTGGAGGCGCGGTTCGGTCCCACGATCGCCCTCGGCATCCCCACCGAGGACCGCACCGACGAGGTCTTCGCGCGCCGGCTGGGGCTCTCGCGCGACGGCGACGGCGCGGAGCACGACGCCGAGGAGACGGCCGCCCGCCCGGCCTCGGGGGCCCGCGCGGCGGTCCGCTACAAGGCCTCGGACTGGGTGATATCGCGGCAGCGCTCGTGGGGGACGCCGATCCCGATCGTCTACTGCGCGGAGTGCGGCGCGGTGCCGGTACCCAAGCAGGAGCTGCCGGTGGAGCTGCCGCTCGACATCACACCGACCGGCACCGGCAACCCACTTGCCGAGCTCGAGGAGTTCGTCCGGGTGAGCTGCCCGAGCTGCGGCGGATCAGCGCGGCGGGAGACGGACACGCTTGACTGCCACTTCGACGCCCTGTGGCTCTGGATCCCGGGGTGCGTGCCGCCCGAGTCTCGCGGCGAGCCCCTCGAGGAGATCCTCGCGCTGGCGGACCTCCGCCACTGGCTGCCCTCCGAGCGGCTCGTGGCGGGATCGGACAGCGGCAACTTCGTGTTCGACCAGCGGACCGTCACGAAGGCGCTTCGCGACCTCGGCTTCCTCAGCTTCCTGGCCGACGGCGAGCCGTTCGCGGGCTGCCTGTTTCACGAGATGGTGACGAGGGACAACCGCAAGATGAGCAAGCATCTCGGCAACGTGGTCGACCCCGACGAGCTCGTCGCGCGCTATGGAGCCGACACGGTGCGGCTCGCCGTGCTGTTCGCCGCGAGCCCCCAGAAGTCGTTGAACTGGAGCGACTCGGCGGTTCTGCGTTGCCACCGCTTCCTCACCCAGGTTTGGGATTACACGCAGAGGAAGCTGGCTCAGGCCGACGACGGCGCCGATCAGGTCGCGATCGAGAAGGACACGAGCGAGCACCTGCGGCTGAAACTGCAGCAGTGGTGCGAGGCGGCCGTGGAGCGGACCACATCGGACATGGAGAACCTCGAGATGCACAGCGCGGTGCGGAACCTGATGAGGCTGTTCGACCGCATCAAGGACTTCGAGAAACGGGTCCTCGCGCGCGAGCCGGGCCTCAGCGCGGCCAATCTCGAGGCGCTCCTGGGGGCGTTGACGGTGCTCGTGCAGATGCTCGGTCCGTCCGCGCCTCACCTGGCGGAGGAGCTGTGGCTGGCGCTCGGCAACGAGGAGCAGGGTTCACAGACGCCTTGGCCGGGCGTATCGTTCAGGGTGCCGGCATGAGCACAACGACCGCAAAGCCCTCGCGGGGCGCCAGGCAGCGGACGCGCTCATGCGCGACGGAGCTGGTGTGCCACCGCTGCGATAGCCACTGGCCGCTGGATGCGCCGGTGTTCTCGTGTCCCGACTGCGGCAAGGGCCTGGACATCGCCTATGACTACGAGCTCGCCGCGCGTCACTTCGCCGAGGTACCGAGCGAGGAGCGCCCGCAGAACATCTGGCACTTCGAGGAGCTGCTGCCGATCGTCGACGCGCGTGCGCAGGCCCGGGTCGGCCAGTTGTCCGGCTACACGCCGATGATCCGAGCCGACCGGCTCGGCGCCGAGCTCGGTATCGAGAACCTGTACCTGAAGGACGACTCGGCGCAGCGACCGAGCTTCTCCTACAAGGACCGCGTCGTCGCGATGTCGATCGCACGGCTGCTCGAGAAGGGCAAGACGGAGATCGGCTGCGTTTCGACGGGCAACGTCGGCACGGCCGTCGCCTCGCTGGCCGCCAAGGCCGGGGTGTCGGCGTACGTCGTGTACCCGAACCGACTCGAGGCGACGAAGGCACGGGGCTGCATGGCCCTCGGTGCGAAGGTCTGCCAGGTCGAGGGCAACTACGACGAAGCCAACCGGCGATGCCGCGAAGTGGCCGAGGAGACGGGCATGGACTTCGCGAACATCACGCTGCGGCCGTTCTACGCCGAGGGCGCGAAGACGGCAGCGTTCGAGATCGTCGAGCAGTTCGGCTGGGCCTCACCGGAGCACATCGTGATCCCCGCCGCCGGCGGCACGCTGTCCTCGCGGGTGCACAAGGGCCTGATCGAGCTGCAGACGCTCGGCCTGGCTGAGACGGACGGCACCGCGATCCACATCGCCCAGCCGAGCGGCTGCAACCCGATCGCCTCCGCGATCCTCGCGGAGGAGGCGGAGGTGGTGCCGGTGATGCCGGAGACCGCGGCACACTCGCTGGCGATCGGCGCACCGGGCGACGGCTACCTGGTGATCGACGCGGTGCACAAGCGCGGAGGCACGGCGGCGTTCGCCTCAGACCCGGAGATCTTCGCGGGCATCGACCTGCTCGCCGCCACCGAGGGCCTTTTGACGGAGCCCGCCGGCGGCACGACGATCGCGGTCCTCGAGAAGCTGGCGGCGGCGGGGCGGTTCGGCCCCGACGAGACGGTCGTGGCGATGATCACGGGCAACGGCATGAAGACGCTCGACGATCATCCGCCGAAGCCGTGGCCGGAGAAGATCGAGTGCGAGCGGGAGGCGATGGCGGCGGCGCTCGAGGAGTTGAAGGGCACCGAGAAACTGGTGGACGCGGCGCGCCGGCAGCTGCAGGCCTGATGGACGAGATGGACGAGTACGACCTCGATCTAAGGCGCCGGGAAGAGCGGCGAGCCGTCGAAGAGGCCGGCGGCGGAGAGTCTGAGGGCTTCGAGCTCGCCGAGGAGGAGCTGATCGAACACAGCTCGCACGGCGACGAGCACTCGCCGTTCCGCATCATCGCCGACGGCGCGCACGAGACGCCGGAGGACCCGGCCGAGGAATCGATCGAGTACAGCGAACCCGACGAAGAGCACCTCGAGGACTGACGCGACAGGCGCTGAGATCGCCGTCCACGGGTCGGCTAGGATGTCCCCGACGGCGCGTCAAGGGGACGCCGCCGACCCGGAAAGCACGCTGCGCGCCCCGAGCGCAGTCCAGGGCAGACCGGCGCACATAGCGAAGGGAGTGTGTCGAGGAGCGATGCCCAGGATTCGAACTTGCGTCGTGTGCGCGAGCAGGACCGAGATTCGGTCGTCTCGGTCGCGCCGGAGAGAGGCATGAAGATGACACCACACGGGGAAGCGCTGCAGATACAGGCCACGACGAACGGCTCCGGCCACATCCTGTCTCTGTCCGGGGAACTGGACCTCGCGTCTGCGGGAGTGCTCGACACGGCGATCGCGGAGCTGTGCACGGATGGCGCGGAACGCATCACCCTCGAGATGGGCGAGCTGGCGTTCATGGATTCGACCGGCCTGCGCTCCGTGATCGTCGGCAAGGAACTCTGCGAGGTCAACGGCTGCGAGCTGCTGATCGGCGCCCTCAGCCCGCAGGTGCAGCGATTGTTCGAGGTCTCTGGAGTGGGAGAGAAGCTCCTCTTCCGAAAGGACCTCGCCGAGGACGCGTGAGGGCCCCGCCGCAGCGGGGCCCTACGCAGCTCGATGCCGGGAACCAGGCCAGAGGCCAGGCGCCGGCGCCTACTTGGTGATCTTGATGATGCGCACCATGCCGAGGCGGGTGTGGTCGCGGCCGTCCTGGGTCTGCATGAAGCAGACCTGCACGTAGATGCCGGGCTTGGCGGTGATCGTCTCCTCCTGAACGGCGCCGTGTGAGAGCGGCCCGGCGAAGGACACGGGCGGGCCGGCGATCAGCTTGCCGAGTCCCTTTTCCCTGCCGGACTGGAGGTCCCTCACAGCAGCCTTTGCGGCCTTCATGTTCTTGACCGGGAAGGCGAAATCCATGTGGACGAGGAAGCCTTCGTTTTCGAAGGCCACGAGCTCTCCGTCGTGGAGCGTCTTCGGGCCCTTGAAGCCGAACTCGATCGTGCGCTCCACGGCCGCCGGCGCGGGAAGCGCGGCGGGCGCTTTCGATGCGATGACCTTGAAGTGGCTGCGCAGCTGCACAGGCTTTTCCCCTTCGCCCGTCAGCACCACGTATTCGCCCGGCGCCAGCACCGTCTGTGCTTCCGTCAGGGCGCCGGGATTGGCTTCGACGTCGAAGACGAGAGAGCCGACGGCCGAGGACTTGTTGGGATCGCCGTTGGCCTTCTTGCTGCTCGCGAACGCTTCGACTTCGGCGATCGTCACGCCGGGCTTGACCTGCAACAGGATCACGGAGCCTTCCTTGACACCGGTGTCGCTGACGACGACGTTGACGGCGCCGGATTCGAGCGAGCCTCCGACGGTTGCCGAGCTTGGCGTTATGGCGACGGTCACCTTCGGAAGTGACGACGCCTGGGACATGGTTGGCACGAGCAGGCAGCCGACGAGAATGGCCGTTCCAAGCGTCCAGCGCATCAGGACGCGGTTGCGCATCGATGACATAAGTGCTCCCCTTGGATGAGTCTTCGGGCTCGCCGTCGGCCCCCCAGCGTCCGGCGCTCCCCTGTGAGCGGAAACATACCGCCCACGGGAATGCCCCGTCTGCCGGCGAGTACGTCATCTCGGGTGCCTGCGCTATGCGACCAGGGGTCGACCAGGGAAGTCACGGGCGCGAACGGTGCGCCGAGGGTGCGATCGTCACCTTGCCGACAGGCGAAAGAGCGCGCGGTCCCGCTTGGCCGCCGGATGAGCCCCCCAACCGAAGGAGCGTCATGCCCTACATCAGCGTTGGTCAGGAGAACTCAGCGTCGATCGATCTTTACTACGAGGATCATGGCTCGGGGCCGCCGATGGTGTTGATCCACGGCTACCCGTTGAGCGGACGCGCGTGGGACAAGCAACTGCCGGTGCTGCTCGACGCGGGTTGCCGCGTGATCACCTACGACCGCCGGGGTTTCGGCAAATCGAGCCAGCCGGCGTCGGGCTACGACTACGGGACCTTCGCGGCCGACCTCGCAACGCTGATGGACGAGCTCGATCTGAGCGACGCGACGATCGTCGGGCATTCGATGGGTACCGGCGAGGTCACGCGCTACCTGTCCGTGTACGGCAGCGGACGCGTCTCGCGCGGCGTGCTGATCTCCCCGATCCCGCCGTTCCTCTTGCAGACCGACGACAACCCCGAGGGGCTGCCGGGCAGCCTGTTCGAGGATTTCATGAAGGAAGCCAAGGCCGATGGGCCCGCATGGATGAAGGGGTTCCTCGAAAACTTCTACAACTACGACGAATACCGCGGCAAGCTCGTCAGCGAGCAGGCCTTCCAGGCGAGCTGGAACATCGCTGCGGCCGCTTCAGCGATCGCGACCGTTGCATGCATCCCCACCTGGGAGACCGACTTCCGCGAGGACCTGGAGCGGATCGACGTACCGATACTGGTCATCGACGGCGATGCCGACCGCGTGCTGCCGTACGACAAAACAGGAAAGCTGCTGCCCGGGCTGATCAAAGACATGGAACTCGTGACGCCTGGACGCACACCCTGCAGGTCAACAAGGCGCTGCTCCAGTTCATCGGCGCCGAGTCACGCGTGACGGCCGGTTGAGCCCGGCCGATCGAGACGAGGACCCGGCTGATCAGTCAATAGAAAAGCCCCGCCGGAGCGGGGCTTTTCCTTAGCGGGTCGATAAGCCGGATTCTGTCGTTGAGCAGCCATCCATCTGAGCGGCCTACCTGGACCTCGGCGAGCAGCCTGCGAACGGTCCTGTTTGGCCTTGCATCGGGTGGGGTTTGCCCAGCCGCCGCGTCGCCGCGGCGCTGGTGCGCTCTTACCGCACCATTTCACCCTTGCCGGCCCGCCGTTCACGTGGGACGGCGGACGTAGGCGGTTTGTTTCTGTGGCACTTTCCCGCGGGTTTCCCCGGGTCGATCTCTCGACCACCTCGCCCTTCGATGTCCGGACTTTCCTCGAAGGCCTGCGGCCTCCGCGGCTGCCTGACCCACGCTCCAGAGGCTAGCGCGCGGACTCGCGCCGCGCCAGGGTGAGCGGCCCGCTCAGACTTTGCGCAGGAGCCCCACGACGCGGCCGAGCACCTTGACCTCCTTGCTGCGGATCGGCTCCATCGCCTCGTTCTCGGGCTGCAGGCGGATGTGGTCAGGTTCCTTGAAGTAGCGCTTCACGGTCGCCTCCTCGCCGAGCAGCGCCACGACGATCTCGCCGTCGCGTGCCGTGTCCTGCGGGTGGACGACGACGTGGTCCCCCTCGAGGATGCCGGCGTCCTTCATCGAATCCCCCCGGATCCTCAGCAGGTACTCCCCTTCCTGTCCGCCGGCGATCTCGGGGATCGAGACGTACTCCTCGATGTTCTCCTCGGCCAGCACCGGCTGGCCGGCGGCGACCGAGCCGAGCAGGGGCAGCCCTTCCGGGCGGACGATGCCCTTCATGCTCTCGACCGCGCTCCCCACCGCCCTGTCGAGCAGCTCGATGGCTCGCGGCTTGGAGGGATCGCGTCGGAGCAGCCCGATCTTCTCGAGGTTCGCGAGATGGGCGTGGACGGTCGAAGATGAGGCGAGGCCGACCGCTTTGCCGATGTCCCTCACGGTTGGCGGGTAGCCGTACTTCGCGGAGTACTTGCGGATGAAGTCGAAGATCTCGCGCACTCTGCGCTCGTGGCGGAATTGGTAGACGCGCAAGGTTGAGGGCCTTGTGGGGAGATTTCCCCGTGATGGTTCGAGTCCATTCGAGCGCATAGGTTTTCCCTGGAAATCGGTGGGTTCGCGTGCAGGAGGCAGCGCGAGTTCCATCAGGCGGACCGTGGCCGCGTCGTGGCAACAGACGGCTCTGTTCCATGGCGTAGATGACCGAAGCCGGGTTCAGACGGCCAGGAGCGCATGGTCGCGCCCCTGTAACCGGGCGGGGTGTAGGTTACGAGAGCGGAGATGCTCAGCGACGCGTCATGCGGCAGGCGCAGGGGGGGAGCACAGCTAGATGCGCGTAATCAGCTACGAGAGTAGTGGCGCTCCCCAGCGGCGCGTAAAGAGCCGTAGGCCTGTCCGGCTGCCGCACCGCCTGGTCGAAGTTGCGCAGCGTCTTGACGCCCAGCCATCGAGATCAGGAGTGTCTCCCCGCTTCTCGTCGCGTTACAGATGCGACTCGCCGGCGAACGGGTGGTGTCAGTAGTGCTTGTGGGCCGGAGCGAGGAGCTCGGCGTTCTGGACGCCCTTGTGGAAGCGGTTCGCCGGGGGGAGAGCCGGGTGCTGGTCGTGCGCGGCGAGCCTGGGATCGGCAAGTCCGCGCTGATTCGGGACCTGACAGACGCGGCGGTGGGGTTTCGGGTGGAGACCGCTGCTGGCGTGGAGTCTGAGATGGAGCTCCCATTCGCGGGGCTTCATCAGCTGTGTGGTTCGATGCTGGATCATCTCGATCGGCTCCCCGCGCCGCAGCGCGACGCCCTGGGCGTGGCGTTTGGGCTCCGCGGCGGGGACGCACCCGACCGCTACATAGTCGGACTGGCGGTGCTCGGACTGTTCTCGGAGGTCGCCGCGGCCGGACCGCTCTTGGCGGTTGTCGATGACATGCAGTGGCTCGACCGAGCGTCAGTGCAGGCTCTTGAGTTTGTCGCCCGCAGACCGTTGGCGGAGCCGGTCGCGCTGGTGTGCTCGGCTCGCGGGTCGGAGGGCGATGGGCCGCTAGCGGGATTGCCCGAGCTGGCGCTGGGAGGTCTGGACGCCGAGGCGGCCCAGGCGGTACTCAGCTCGGTGATCAAGTGGCCGTTGGATGAGCCGGTGCGCGATCGGATCATCGCCGAGACGCGCGGCAACCCGCTCGCGCTGTTGGAGCTGCCACGCGGGCTGTCACCGGCAGAGCTGGCCGGGGGGTTCGGCTTGCCGAGCGTCCAGCCGATTCCCGACCGCATTGAGGCGAGCTTTAGACGTCGCGTTAAGCGGCTGCCGAGCGAGACTCAACGTCTGCTGCTCCTGGCCGCCGCCGAGCCGCTCGGGGACCCGAGGCTGCTTTGGGGCGCGGCGGAGCGGCTAGGGGTGGCGGTCGAGGCGGCTGACGCCGCAGTCGAGGCCGGGCTGGTGGAGTTCGGTGCCCGAGTGACCTTCCATCATCCGCTCGTACGTTCGGCGGTATATCGAGCGGCGGCGGAGTCAGCCAGGCGTGAAGCCCATGGCGCGCTCGCGGAGGTTACCGACGCGCGCCAAGACCCGGACCGCCGCGCCTGGCATCGCGCGCACGCAACGGCGGGGCTGGATGAAGACGTCGCGGTTGAGCTGGAACGCTCCGCGGGGCGGGCGCAGGCGCGGGGTGGCCCGGCGGCCGCTGCTGCGTTTTTTGAGCGTGCGTCGTCGTTGACGGTCGATCCGCACACGCGTGCTGAGCGGGCGCTCGCCGCGGCGCGCTTGATGACGCAGGCGGGCGCCTTCGACGGGGCGCTGGGACTGCTCACCGTGGCGGAAGCGGGACCGCTTTCTGAGTTGCAACTCGCGCGTGCTGAACTGCTGCGAGGCCAGGTCGCGTTTGGCTCGTGGCGAGGGGACGCTCCGGCGTTGCTGCTGAAGGCGGCGAAACGTCTTGAGCCGCGCGACGTGGGGCTCGCGCGTGAAACGTATCTGGAAGCGCTGTCGACGGGTGTGTATGCCGGCCGGTTCGTGGCGGGCGGCGAGCCAGGAGAGGTAGCTGCGGCTGCACGCGCTGCTCCCGCCGGATCGCAACCGCCGGATGCGCTCGATCTTCTGCTGGAGGGGTCGGCGATGCTGATGACCGACGGCTACGCTACCGCCGGGCCAACGCTCAAGCGCGCCGTCAGCGCTTTCCGCGACCAGGGCAGTCCCAAGGAGGAAGCGACCCGGTGGCTGTGGCTTGCGTGCGCCAACGCGGTCAGGCTGTGGGACGACGAGAGCTGGCATGTTCTATCGACGCGCCATATCGAGCTCGCCCGGGCCGCGGGCGCGCTCGGGGTGCTTCCGATCGCGCTCAACCAGCGCGTCACCCCCGAGGAGGAGCCGGGCGGTCGCGGCGCGCCGGTCGGACCGTCGTTGATGCACTGGGCGACAGCCGTCCTCAACAACAGCGCCGGGCGCTACCACGAGGCCGCGGACGCCGCGGAGCTAGCTCGCGCGGACACCTATGAGCTGGTGTTCCCAATGTGGGCTGCGATCGAGCTCATCGAGGCTGGGTCACGATCGGGGATGGGCGAACGAGGAGCCGAGACGCTTGAGCGGCTCTCGGAGACAACGCGCGCGGGGAGCACTGATTGGGCGCTCGGGGTCGAGGCGCGCTCCCGTGCGTTACTCAGCGAGGGAGAGGCGGCTGAGAGGTTCTACCTCGAGGCGATCGAACGTCTCGCCCGCACCCGCATGCGTGTCGATCTCGCCCGCGGCCATCTGGTCTACGGCGAATGGTTGCGGCGGGGCCGTCGCAGAATCGACGGACGCGAGCAGTTGGTCACGGCGAACGAGATGTTCGTCGAGATGGGCGCTCAGGGATTCGCCGAGCGCGCCGGGCGTGAGCTGCAGGCAACGGGCCGGACGGCGCGCAGACGTAGCGTTGAGACCAGCGGTCAGCTGACCCCCCAGGAGGCACAGGTGGCGCGGCTCGCGCGCGATGGTCTATCCAACGCCGAGATTGGAGCACGGCTGTTCATCAGCGCGCGTACCGTCCAATATCACCTGCGCAAGGTCTTCACCAAGCTCGGCATCACGTCTCGCACGCAACTAGACGGGACGCTGCCGAACCAGCCCGTCGCCGACGCTGGCGAATAGCGCGTGTAGTGAACGCGAGCGGGGCCCGTTGCCGGTGCGGATTCGTGATCGCGCTGCGAATCGGCCGTGACAATGACGCTCAGCAGCATGCGCGATCCAGGTCGACGCGCCGCTTCTAAATGGCGCTGGAGTGTCGGTCGTGCGGGCCGCGATCCGTCTCGGGCTAGCTCGGGGTCTCCTCGGCGGGAAGCACTCGCTCGAGCTGCGTACGAGAGCTGATCTCTAGCTTCAGAAACACCTTGCGAAGGTGATATTGGACGGTACGCGAGCTGATGAACACGCGAGCGGCGATTTCCGGGTTTGACAGGCCGTCGCGGGCTAGCCTCGCGATCTGCGCCTCTTGCTCCGTCAGCTCGCCGTTGGCCTTGGCGGCTGTGTCGCGAGCGCGCGCCCCGGTGGCTAGAAGTGCTCTGCTCGCACGCTCGGCGAATGCCTCGATGCCCATGCTCTCGAGCATCTCGCTTGCGGTTTCAAGCTGCACCCGTGCGTCCTTTCGCCGGTTCTCGCCGAGCAGCCATTCTCCGTAGAGCAGATGTGACCGTGCGCGTTCACCGTGAACGCGTGTGCGGCTGAGCCGCGCGATCGACTCGCGGTAGTGGCCGTCTGCTGCGGCCCCCTCGCTGATCAAGGCACGGACGCGGGCCTCGATCCCGAGCGACCAGTCGGTGGGTGTCGCCTTCGTGCGCTCGACGAGCCAATCGAGCGCTCGGCGGGTGAGCGCGACATCACCCGTCTTCGACGCTGCTTCGGCAAGCTCCGGGATGACGAACGGGCCGTACCCGATCTGGTCGCGCTCGAAAGCTCGGTGTGCGGCGTCCCGCGCGGAGTCGTGGCGGCCCAACCCGTTGTCGAGCACGGCGCTTGCGTACGCGGCGATGTCGACCATCCTGCCAAGGCCGCGTGATGCGGCTTGAACCGAGACGGCTTCAATGAGGCCGCGGGCGGGCGTCTCCCGGCCGCGCCACGCGGCGAGGGTCATCTCGGCGTTTCCAAGTGGCGGGTTGCCGGCGCCTGTTTCGCGGGCGACCTGCGCCTGGCGGACGGCCAGGGCGTGCGAACACTCGGCGTCCCACTGCTCGAGCGCGATGGTGCCGCTGGCGTGGGGTCCGGCTTGCCATAGCCAACGGCCGAGTTCCTCGGTGTCGACATCGAGCGCGAGGACATCCTGGAGTGCACGCGTCATCGCCGAGGTGGCCGCCGAGTGTCCCTCCGTGAACCACAGCGCGAGGGCATCCACCAAAGCATCCACGACACGCGGGGGGCTGGGCGCCGGCGGCGCGGCGCGCGCGGCGCGCGCGGCTTCGAGCAGGCCACCCGGGTTCTCGAGGTCCGCCGCCCAGATTGCCGCGCCGAGAGCCTCTAGGTGCGCCTCGCGTGCCAGCGCGGGATTGAGCGGCTCCAGATGCCTGGCGGCGCTAAGCAGCAGGCGAGCAGCGTCGGTGCCACGGCGCTGCATCGATGCGATTTGTCCGCGCAGATGCTCAGCTGCGGCAGTTCGCAGCGCGTCAGTTGGTCCGGCGTCGACCGCAACGAGGAGCTCGCCGGCTGCATCGAGAGCACCGGCGTCACGGTTTGCCCGCGCAGCCACGAGCAGGCGTTGTGCGCGGCGGTCAGGCTCTGGCGTCAAGGCGGCGGCACGGGCAAGGAACGCGGCGGCGGCGGCCACCCCACCGCGGGCGTAGGCGCGAACGGCCGAGCGCTCCAGCTCCTGGGCGACTTCCTCCTCGGGCTCCTGGGCGGCTTGTGCCCTGTGCCAGGCGCGAACGTCAGGATCGAGCTGAGGGTCGATGACCTCTGCCAGCGCGCGATGCGCAGCTTGCCGGTCGTCCGACGATGCCGCGCGGTAAGCCGCCGAGCGCACCAGTGGATGGCGGAACCGAACGCGGGCGCCGAACTCGACCAAGCCCCCGTCGGCGGCGGGCGCTGCGGCCTCTGGCGCGATGCCTAGCCGCTCGGCGGCCCTCCACATGGACAGCGGCTCACCACCGGGGTCGGCGGCCGCGAGCAAGATCAACGTCTGTGTGTCCGGGGGCAGGGCCCGCAGCCGCCGCCCAAAGCTGTCTTCGATCGTCGCCGAGAGTGGCGCCTGTCCGGGGAGACCGAATCCACCCGCGAGCTCCGTTGGGGTCAGCCCGCGGACGAGCTCGAGCAGCGCGAGGGGATTGCCCCGGGTCTCGCTGACGATCTGGTCTCGAACCCTGGCATCGAGCGGCCCTGTGAGCGTGGAATCCAACAGCGACCGCGCGTCGTCCTCGGGCAGGCCCTCGATCACCATCTCGGGCAGTCCTCCCAAAGCGGCGTTCGCTTGGCGTGCCCCGATGATGAGGCCGACTCCCTCGGCTTGCACACGGCGTGCGACGAATGCGAATGCTTGCGCGGAGGCTCGGTCGAGCCACTGCTCGTCATCGATGATGCATACGAGCGGCTGGCGCTCGGCAACCCGGGACAGGAGGGTCAGGACGCCCAACGCGACGAGGAACCGATCGGGCGTAGAGCCCTCCGTGAGGCCCAACGCTGTCTGTATAGCCTCGCGCTGTGGGGCGGGCAGACGATGGCACAGGTCAAGCATCGGCGCGCATAGCTGGTGCATGGCGGCGAACGGGAGCTCCATCTCGGACTGCACGCCGGTGGCGCGGGCCACACGGCAGCCGTTCGCCTCGCCTACGGCGTAGTCGAGCAGCGTCGTCTTTCCCACGCCTGGCTCCCCGCGGAGAATCAGCGTCCGGCTCTTGCCCGCACGGACGGCCTGGATCAGCTGGTCGATGGCTTGTCGCTCGTTGCGTCGACCCGTGAGTCCGCCTGGGTCCATTGCGCGTGGCGGGCTTAGCGCCAACCCGAGCCGCCTCTTTGCCGCTGCACTTGGACCGTTCGCGCGGCCGCTGGGAGGTCTGGGCTGTCTCCTGATCGGCTCAGCTTCGGCTGCTTGGGTGCGTCGGCCGGTGTGAGACCTGTGGGAGAAGACGCCTCGTGACGGATGGGGGTAGTCGGCATTGCGCCGGCAAGTCTTATGCCGCGAGGGGGGCGCTCGCATCCGCCGACCGCCAGTCTTGTTTGCCCGCGAGAGGATGCTCACGGGGGCCGCAGGCCCTGGGAGCGTGGTGAAAAATCTAATCGCGTGGCTAGGGCCGTACCAGCCCGACGTGCGCCGGGCTAGTACGGCACCCACCGACCCCGGTGCTGACGCGTTCGGCGAGGCGTCGCGGTGGCGGCACGGGAACTGTCCTCTCGTCGGGGGCGTCGGCTGCGCTGTGGTCGCTGGCGCCCTGCGAGAGATCACCTGCGCGCACTGCCAGCTCGGTGTATCGAACCAGCGCCTCGTGCTCGCGATCGAATGCGTCCTGGTATGCGCGCCACGCACTCGGGGTATCGGCGTCGGCCCAGATGCGGTACGCGTTCGTCGTGCGGATGTTCTCGTCGCGCCAACGCATGCACGCGTAGATCGCCGCCCGTCGAGCCCGCTCGCGTATGTGAGGGTCGATGACTGCTTGGTCGGACATGTTGAGTTCGTTTCACTCCGTTCCGGCACGAAGGTGCTCGGTGAACCATTCGGTGGCCGCTTGCCCGGCCTGCTCGGCGCTCTGCCCTTTGCTCCAGGGATACACCGAGTAGTGGCCGCCCTCGACTTCGAGTAGGCGCTTGGGCTGACCAGCGCGCGCGAAGGCGTCGCGGATCAACTCTGATGAGCTGATCGTGTCGTCCTTCGCGAGGATCATCAGCAGCGGACGCGGCGCGATCAGCTCGATCGACTTGGCGGGTGCGTGTTCGAGGATCGCCTCGAACGAACTGATGCTGACCTCGTTGCGCCATGATTGAGAGGTCGCCTCGTGCGCGAAGTCCCAGCTCTCCTGATCGGTCTGGAGCGCGAGTCCTTCGTCGGGCTTGCCGATGTCGGGGATGTAGGACTCGCCGCCCTCGGTCGCGTGGCGGATACGCTCCTGGACAGTCAGTTGCTCGAGCGCCGCGAGTTGGTCCGCTCCCGCGGTTTTGAGGACGATCTCGTGGAGGTCCATCGCCCCCACCTGGCTGACGACGACTCTGACACGAGGGTCGTATGCTGCCACGTGAAGGACCGTGCCCCCGCCGAAGCTCGTGCCCCAGACACCCAGCCGTTCGGCGTCGATTCCCGGCTGCAGCGATAGCCACGTCAGAGCGCTTCGGTAGTCCTCGACCTGGTCGCGCGGGAAGACGCGCTGGCGTGGCTCGCCCCCGCTCGTGCCGAACGAGCGGTAGTCGAACAACAGCACCGCAAAGCCCGCGTCGGCGAACCTTCGTGCGATCGGCTCGAGGAACATGTCCTTTGTCGCTCCGACCCCGTGCGCCATCGCGACAGCCGGCACGCCTGAGCCCGAGCCTGCCTCCTCGGGCGGGAAGAACCAGCCGGCCGCGAAGCTGTCGCCGCTCTTGAACGTGACATCTCGTCTCTCGATCGTCATCGTACGTTCCTCTCATTAGTTGATGTGGGACGTGTAAGTGCTTCGGGCGCGCGCACGAACGTGCGGTGGCACAGCTCGGAGCGGCGACGTGGCCTCAGGCGGCAGAGGTCAAGTCGGCCGTGGATGTCCGTGGGTCGCCACGGGCGGCTCAGCGTCACGACCCCGGGGTGGTGTCTGTGACGGGCAAGCGACTGGCTCCGGGAAGGCCGCTTTCCTCCGCGGGCTTGCGGGTAACCGTCGGGGTTACGTCGGGGGTCGCCAGTGCCCAGTCTGCGATCTGATCGCGGCGGGCCCACCACACATCCGAACGTTGCCGGGCACGGGTGAGGAATCTGTTCAGCGCTCGGACCCGTGAAGCGTGACCCGAGATCCGGTCATGCAGCGAGATCGACATCATGCGCCGTCGGGTTGCGCCCTCCTCGTAGAGCTGATCGAACTCATCTTCCAGCTGCTGGACATAGTCGTGAGGTGAGAAATGTGCGAAGTCGAAGGAGGCGATGTCATTCATGTGAACGGTGTAGGGCACGGTCACAAATGGTCCGTCGGGCAGCGTCTGGATGAATGGCTCGTCCGCCGAGAGGTCGTCGATGTGGTAGGTGAATCCGAGCTGCTGGAGGATTTCGAGGGTGTGAGCGCTTCCTCGCATCCAGTAGTTGTTGTATCCGCGGGGGCGCGTACCGGTCGCCCGTTCAATCGCTTCGACGGAGTCGAGTATCCATCGCGTCTCCTCCTCTGACGGGAGGAGGTACTGGTTCTCCCATCGGCGGCCGTGCGCGGCTGCCTCGTGTCCGCGTCGGACTATCTCCGCGGCGAGCTGTGGGCGCTTTTCAACCGCCTCGCCGATCATGAAGGAGGTGATCTTGATCTGGTGCGCGTCGAACAGATCGAGCATCCGGGGGATCCCCTCGTGTACCCCATACTCGTAGAAGGAGTTCTGCGGCAGGTCGGGGCGTCCCGCTTGGATCGGCTCGCTGACAGGGCCGGGGGCTCCCGAGATCGGCTGCCCGCCGCCCTCGAACTGCATCGAGACCGTGACCGCCAAGCGGGCCCCGTCAGGCCAGAGTCCGTTATCTGAGTGCATCGTGTCTCCCTGTGTTGGTGTCATCGCGTCGAAGTACGGCGGGAACGATGCGATAGTCGCCGCCGAGCTCGAAGACCAGGTTGTGGATGTCAGCTGAGGCGATCGCACGCAGGGTCGGCACCTCAGCTGCGGCTTGCTCGTCGTCGAAGACGTTCAGCGGCCAATCGCCGATGGTCCCGCCTTGCAGATGAGGGTGCAGGAACGCGGCTCCGAAGTAGGATCGGATGAGCACGGGGTTGATGCCGGTTGCGCGCTGCTCGGCCCATGAGAGTGCCCAGGCTGCTTCGAGGCCGCCGTCGGGCGAGCGCTGGATGCCTGTGGTGCTTACCTCGCCGGCGCCAAGCAGGAGAGCCGCGTTCATCTCCTCGAGCACCTGTCGGGCGTAGGGGTCGATCAGGTCGACCGCGGCCACGTAGAGGCGCTCCTTGTCTCGGCGTGCGCTGGCTGCGCCGTGAGTGCCGTCGCGCAGGTCCGTGAAGTGACGGACCAGAGCCTCGTTGTGCGCGAGACGGGTTTGGGCCGCTGCTGTGCCGGCGGTTGGCGTTCCGCCGCTCATAGCGGTGAGTGCCTTGCTGCGGGGGTCGCGGTCATTTCTCCGCAGTTGCGGAGCAATTGCCCTCCGTCCGTCGCGGGCAGGCGACGGACGGAGGGCAGCGGGAGCGCCGGGAGAACAGCCTTCGTCGCGGGGAAACGACGGTGCTGAGTGCGCTCGCCGTCTGGGGCGGCGTTCGGCCGTCCGCAGGTCGGGGTGATCGGGTGGGTGTGACGGTACGTCGACGCCATGAGCTCGCGTGTGTGACCCGGCGCTCGCGTCGTCGGGTGACCGTCGCGACCTCTTGGATCAGGTAGATCAGTTCGCTTGACCATGCTCCAAGGAGTCTGCTTCGCCGGCGGCGCGCTCGCATCCGCCAGCCCACAGTGTGTGTAGCCAGTTGATGGTGTGTGGCCAGTCGAGGGGCCGTTTCCATGGGGCGACGCCGCGGTCACGGGCGACTCTGGGGGCGTCTCGCGTGCTTGACGGCATCTCGGACGCGTCCATGTGGCCGTGATGAGCGCCGGATCGCTGTGCGGACCGACTACTTCGGCGACTGTCTAGGCGTCCGACCGTTCGCGAGCTGCGCCGGGTGTTGACCGGCCAAGGCTCCCTTGTTCGGCCGAGCGAAGGTTGTCCGCGCGGCGGGCGAGGACGGTCGACCTCGCTCTCGCCGGTGCGCACGAACCATCCGCGCCTAGCTCGCCGGCCGGACCGCTGTGGGGTCAACAGCGGTCACCGGCTGTCCGGTCCCCGCGACGCACACGCGGAGTAGAGGGTGAGATCTTCTACGTCCCCGCGACTGCGTGTCGCTCTGCGGCTGCCCGCACCCGCTGAGATCGAAGACGGACTGCCGTCGTATGGATCGGGCCTGATAGCGCCGCAAGGACGAGCGCGCACGACAGCCACAGGAACAGGACCAGCAGCGGTCGCGTGAGCGCGTGGCCGCCGAAGTACGCGATGTTGCGCGTGAGGTCGGTGCCTGCGCCCGTCGGCAGATAATGACCGATCGTCCGCCACAGGCCGGGGAGCAGCTCGGTCGCGTAGGGTCCTCCCGAGGCGGGGTTGCCGAGCACGACGAACGTCACGATCGCGAGGCCGGTGCCGGCGATCCCGAGCAAGGACTGTAGAGCGACGGTGACCGCGCCGACGGTCGCGCCGAGCAGCAGCGACACGAGGACGAGCGGCAGGTAGTGGCCGCGGAGTGGGCCGATCGCGTTGACGATGCCGACCTCGCCGAGAGCTAGAGCAAGGGCGAGGGCGGCGACACCGAGCATGCGCCACCAGATCCGCCGACCCTCTGCTTTGAGGCCGAATGTCAGCGCGAACGAGGACGCGCCCATGAAACTCGCTACCACCATCGCGAGGGCGAGGTAGAAGGGCGCGAGACCGTTGGGGTCCTTGTCTGGGAGTGGCTTGACGTCGACGACGCGCACCGGCGTGTGGGGCCCGACCGCCTCTTTGAGGGCTGGCGGCAAAGTCGTTCCGAGAATGGTCGCGACTGCCCGGCCAGCCGCGGGCGCGACGAGCACTTCGATGCCTCGCGGGCCGACTAGCACGGCGCCGTACGCGCGGCGGTCGTCGATGCGCCTGATCGCCTCCTGGCGGGTTCGGACGGGGGTGCCGGACAGCTCGCCGCCCGCGTCGAGATGGTCGAGCAGCGCCGGCGGGCCGAGAACCGCAACCTCGACGCCATGGAACTTCGGGTTTGAGAGCGCGCCCATGTAAGACCACACAAACGCGAGCCCGATCAAGAATACGGCGCCGACCACCGCGGCTCCGCGCATCAGCGTCTGACGGTCCATCGGACGCTCGCCGGCGTTGAGAGGCGACTGTGGCGCCGTCGTGCTCACGGACCTATCACCCCGTTTGCGAGCGCGAACATGACGAGCTCGGCGCGCGTCCGCAGATCGAGCTTGAGCATCAGGTGAGCGCGGTGCGTGTCGACGGTGCGCACAGAGATGAACAGCCGCGAGGCGATCTCCTGATTGGTGTGGCCTAGTGCGATGAGTTGCAGGACATCGCGCTCTCGTTCTGAGAGCGCTGAGACCGCGGAGGAGGGGTCATCGACGACGAGCCTCGCTCCGAGATCGGGATCGACGTAGCGCTCCCCGCGTGCAATCCGCCGGATCGCCTCAACCAGTTCATGATCGGAAGCGCGCTTCGGAAGGAAACCAGCTGCACCCGCAGACAGTGCTCGCCGCACCCAGCTCGGGGCGGCCTGCGAGGAGACGACGAGGACCCGTGGGCTGGGCGCGCAGCTGATCAGGTCGCCGATGGCCTCGAAGCCGCTTCTACGCGGCAACAGCAAGTCCAGCAGGACTAGGTCGGGGTGCAGTCGACCGGTCTGGACGATCGCCTCCTCGGCCGTCGCGGCCTCTGCAATCACACTCAGGTCCGGCTCCTGTTCCAACCGGCTGCGTACGCCTGCTCGCACGAGTGCGTGGTCATCGCAGATCAGGAGCCCGATCATGCCGATACGCCCGACTGAAGGGTGGCACGGGTGCCACCTTTTGCGCGCGGTGTCAGTTCGAGCACCCCACCGTAGCGCGCCGCGATCCGCCGACAGAGGCTCAGCCCGAGCCCGCTGCCGGACAGGTAGGCGCCGCCCGTCGAGAGGCCCACGCCGTCATCGTCGACTACGAGACGCCACGACTCGGCCGACTCGACGGCCGTGACGTGCACGTGCTGGGAGTCGGCGGCGAGCGCGTTGCGTAGGAGGTTGCGGAGGATCACACGCAGCGACGCTGCGGGCAGCGGCAGGCGAGCCGTCGCCTCGGCGGTGATCACGACGGTGATCGGGCCGAGGTCCTTCAGCACCTGCTCGAGGCAGCTGGCCGCACAGTCGTTCGGGCCGTCGACACCGCACCGAGTCGACTCGAGTAGCGAATCGACGAGGTCGAGGGCGACTTCCACTGGGCGCGACGGATCGTCTGCAACGAGCGCTTGATGGAGTGGCGCCTTCAGTTCGTGCGCGACAACTGCTGCGAACTCCTCGAGGATCTCGTTACGCCGCGCAAGTGCCACCGCCGCGTCGGTCAGCCTCTCTTCAACACGGCGGCGGCGCAGAATCGGCGCCGCGACAGCGACGGCCGCGGCGAAGGTGCTGTCTGGGCAGTCGCCGACTAGCACGAGCTTGTCTTCTGGTCCCAGCGAGACCAGACGATGCGCGCCCAAGCCGACGCCGTCGCTGCCGCACAGGCGAAACTGCTCATCTGCCCGACGGGCCCACCACTCGACCCTTGTGGCGCCGGAGCGTCGCCGCAGCAGACTGAGGACGCGCTGCATTCCCGACTCGACCTCGGCCGCCGTGGCGAGCTCGAACGCGACCTCGGCCTCCAGCGACGCGCTGGCGGAGTCGCTGATCTGCGCGAGTTGAAGCGGCTCAACGCACACATCCTCTTCGCTGAGGGGGGCGGCGAGGATCATCGGCATTGGTCGTTTGAGGGGGATCGTCATGAGGGGCCGTTACGAGACTCGTGCGCCGCTGACCCGATCGGGAGTGGTCGCCTCGAGGTGCTCTGTGAACCACGCCACAGAGGCTTTGGTCACCTCGTCGGCGTTGGTGCCCTTGGGCCAGGGGTAGACGGAGTAATGATCGCCGTCGACTTCCATGACGCGCTTTGGCTCGCCGGCCCGGTCAAACGCGGTCCGGGACAGGTCGGGGGCGGTATTGACGTCGTCCTTGGCGATGATCATCAAGAGCGGGCGAGGCGCGATCAGCTCGATTGAGCTGCCTGGCGCGTATTCCAGGGCGGCCTCGAGCGAGCTCATTGCGAGTTCATTCCTCCACGACGGCGCGATCTCCGGCGTCGCGATTGGGAAGTATTCGTTGCTGCCCTGGTCGGTCTGGAACGCGAAGCCCTTGTGGTCGGGCGGGGCGACGTTCGGCGCGTATCGCTCGCCGCCTTCGGTGGCATGCCGCACACGCTCCTGGACGGTCAGCTGCTCCATCTCGGCGAACAGGTGCTCGCCGACAACGCGCTTGGTCAGCACTCCGATGTCCGTGGGCCCCACCATGCTCACGACGGCGGCGACACGTGGGTCATAGGCGGCTACTTGCAGGACGTGTCCGCCACTGAGGCTCGCGCCCCAGACGCCCAGCCGAGCGGCGTCGACCTCTGCCTGCAGCGAGAGCCAGGTGAGGGCGCTGCGGTAGTCCTCGATCTGATCACGGGGCAGGAGGCGCTGGCGTGGCTCCCCGCCGCTGGCGCCGAAGGACCGGTAGTCGAAGAGAAGTGCGGCGATACCTGCCTCGGCAAACGCTTCGGCGAATGACTCGTGGTAGAGCTCCTTCACACCTCCGGTTCCCGGGGCCAGCGCCACCGCCGGGACCCCGGCGCTCGCGAAGTCACCCTCCGGCATGTAAAACCAGCCCACCACGAAGCTGTCGCCGCTGCTAAACGTGACATCGCGCCGTTCAAATGTCATCGGTCACTCCTTTGTAATTTGAGTTTGCCGGCGAGCATCTCGCCGACGGTTAGCGCTGCGCGGCTGTTTGGGTGTGTCGCTGAAGGAACTCGACCTCGAGGCGAAGGGTCTCCTCGTAGGCAGCGCCACCCTCGTAGACGTCGTAGTGGCCGCCCTTGCTGCGGTGCAGCTCGGCGTTGGCGGCACGTTCGGCGACGACGAGTGTTCGCCCCGCCGGCGCCACGGTGTCGGCTTCGGGGACGATCAGCAGGATCGGGCAGGTGATCCGCGCCGCGTTCTGCACTGGGCGGTGCGCGGCTAGCCCCAGTACCGAGCGGGCGGCCACCTGGTTGTTCCATCGCGTTGGCTCGCGGGGCTTTGTCAGCTCCAGGCCAGCAAGCGCCTCATCGCTTGCGAAGACCGCGCGCTTGCCCGGTCCGGCGCTAGCCGGGAGGTATCGCGGGGAGCGACCGAGGGCTGATCCCAGGATGTCGCGCAGCCCCAGGGCGAACAGCCACAGCGAGTGCAGCGGTGGCGCCATCGTCATCGCGACAAGTCCGTCCACGAGCGGCGACTGACCGATCGCGCCCGCCAACCGGGAGTCGCTCTCGGCGAGCGCGACGGCGTGTATCCCGGAGAAGGAGGATCCCCAGGCGAAGATCTGCTTCGTGTCGATCCGCGGATGCGATGCGGCCCAGGTGATGACGCTCTCGTAGTCGGCTCGCTGATGTGGCACAGAGACGACCTCGCGCGGCTCGCCGCTTGAGTCGGCCCAGCCACGGTAGTCGAAGGCGATGGCGGCAAATCCCTCGCGTTGGAAGCGCTCCGCGAACGGCTGCAACCCGCCTGCCTTGACCGCCGCGAACCCGTGCGCCATCACGACGACTGGGTGAGGCCCGTCGCCCTCGGGCAGGTACAACCAAGCGTCGATTTGCGCTCCGGAGGGTGTCGGGATCCGCTCCGTGGTGCGGCGCGTCGCGGCGATGTGAGTGGGGCTCGTCATTGTTTTTACCTCCGGTTGTTCGCTGGTTCGGGATGGGGCTTTGACGTGCACCCGCTCACGCACGTGTTGGCGCTATGGCGCCGGTGTGAGAACAGGCCCGTTACCGGCTCTTCGCGTCGGGTTTGCTGACAGCTAGACGATGCGGACATTGCGTTTCACCGTCTCCACGACGTCGTCCAAGTTGCCGTGAAGTGCCTGCTTGGCGAGGCTGAGCGTGAAGCCCTCGGCCTCGCCGAACGTCGCGTGCGGTGGGAAGCTCAGAGCACGAGGGTCGATTACTGCGTCGAGCAGCGCTGGCCCTGGTGCGGCCAGCAACTCGGCAACGGCGTTTTGGACGTCGCTGGGGTCCTCAAGCCGTATGCCCTTGATGCCGATCGCGTCGGCGAGCTTTGAGAAGTTGGGGTTCTCGAAGCTGATGCCGAATGGCTCGATTCCCGCCTCCTCCATCTCGATGTTGACGAACTCAAGTCCGCCGTTGTTGAGCACCACGAGCTTGACTGGCAACTGCCGCGCCGCGATCGTCAGCAGGTCGCCCATCAGCATCGTCAGCCCTCCGTCGCCGCAGAGTGCGACCACCTGCCGGCCTGGGTAGGCGAGCGCGATCCCGAGTGCGTTGGGCATCGCGTTGGCCATCGACGCCCAGGTGAATGAGCCGAAGATGTTCCGGTCGCGCTTGGCGCTCAGATAGCGGGCGGCCCAGATGCATGCGGTGCCCGTATCGGCGGTGAACGCCGCGTCGTCTCCTGCGAGCCGGTCGATGGTGGACACGAGGTACTCGGGCCGGATCGGGCTGATCTCAGGTCCTCGGGTCACGTAGTGGCTCATCCGCTTGCGCCATTTCTCGGTCGTCTTGAGCGCCCGGTCGAGGTGGGAGCGGTCTGCTTTGGCTTTTATGAGCGGCAGCAGGGCCGTGATCGTGTCGTTGACGTGGCCGACGACGCCGAGGTCGATGTCGGTGCGAGCACCGAGCTTCGCCGCTCGCCGGTCGACTTGAACCTTCTTGGGCTTGCGGGGGTAGAAGTCGACGAACGGGAAGTCGGTGCCGAGCAGCAGACACAGATCGCAGTTATGCATCGCCTCATATGCTCCCCCCCAGCCGAGCAGTCCGCTCATCCCGACGGCGTTGGGGTTGCCCCATTCGAGCCACTGCTTGCCTCGAAATGCGTAGCCCACGGGAGCGCTGAGATGTTCGGCGAGGGCGACGACCTCGTCGTGTGCCTCGCGGCACCCATCGCCGCCGAAGATCGTGACCGAGGCTGCCGCATCGATCAGGCCCGCCAGTGTCTGCAGGTCCGCATCGCTCGGCCGTAGCACCGGCTCGTTGTGGACGATGGCGCGGTAGGTGTCATCGGGGGCGGGGCTGGCCGCGATGTCGCCGGGGAGCGAGATCACAGTTGGCCCGCGCTCGCTCAGCGCGGTCCGAATCGCTTTCTGGACCACCGCTCGGGTTTGCGCCGGATTGATGATGCGCCCGGTGTACAGTGAGGCGACCTCGAACGTTCGGTAGGGATTGATCTCCTCGACGGTGCCGGTGTCGATGACGCCCGACATGGTGTCGCCGGCGATCGCTATCACGGGTGCACCCTCGCGCTGCGCATCGAGTAGGCCGTTGATCAGGTGGATCACGCCTGGCCCGGCGGTGCCGCACACCGCTACGGGCTGCTTGGTCAGGTACGCGTCGGCGACTGCCGCGAATACGCCGGCCTCCTCGTTTCGGACGTGGATGAACTCGATCTGTCCGTTTCGTCGCAGCCCGTCGATCACAGGGTTCAGCGCATCGCCAACGATCCCGTAGCAGCGCGTTACGCCCGCGCCTGCCAGCATCGTCCACAACACGTCGCTAACACGCTCAGCCATGGTCCGGTCCTCCCTCTCGCGGTGTCAGTCCGCAGGTCACCCGTCGCTGTTTGCCTCTAAGTCCCGCCGCACGGAGCCTTCGCGTGACCGCGTCGGAGACCGGGCGAAGGGGGCTCACCTCGTGCCCCCCGGCGCGCGGGCGGCGGGACGCATAGACCTCGGCGAGTGCCTCGCAGGCGGCGGCCTCGCGATCGAGAGCGGCTACGTAGGCCGCGTGTGCCGATGCGCGAGCCGCGGGCGTGGCCCGTGTCAGGGTCTCCCACCCCGACCAGACCTGATCGGCTGCTGTGCGCCACGCCGCGTGCGCCCGACTGCTCGGTCGCCTCTTCGCGCTAAACGGAAGTCTCAATGCGATCTCCTCCTCTGAGCTGACGCGCTCATCGGTCCGGAAGCCCTCGTAGTCCGGCGCTTGTCTTTGGTTCGACATGCGGCGATTGTCATCGAGTGCTTTTACGATCGCATCCGCCGGACCACAGTGTCAGTGGCTAGTCTGCGTGGCCAGCCGCTCCCAGGATGTGCGGCCTGTCCAGAGAGGACGAGGGAATACGCGGCCTTTCAGCCCGCGGCATCGAGCCGGCGTGCGCACCCGCGATGACCGGCCGCTAGGGCGTGGAAGTCAACCTCCGTTGCGCTCAGCGACCGCGGTCCTCGTCGAGGTCTGCGGGCCCGATCGGTCACGCGGGGGGACGTGCCGACGTTGACCAGGTCGAAAGCCAAGCGCCCGTCCTGACTGGCTGCGTCCCCGATTGCGGGGTGAGGATCGGCACATGGCCCTTGAACTAGATCCGGCGCCGTTTCGTTGCGGGGCGGCACGGTCGCCTCTACGGATTTAACGCAGCCTTCCGAGCGGAGCACCGATGACGGTCGGGGCCCGCTACGGTAACGATCCCGAACATGCTCTTCGCGCGCCGGTTTGAGGTCCCGCACGGAACCCGGCAGCGTTGATGGCCGCCCAGCACTATCTTGACCAGGCGCGCCAGATGCAGGCCTTGTCGCTGACGGTTCATCTCGTGCTGGTGTGCTTCGGCATCGCGTTCCCGTCAATGGTGATATTCGCCGAGTGGCGCTATCTGCGCACGGGCGATACCAGCTACCGGATGATCGCGCGGCGCTGGTCGAAGGTGATGGTCACGCTGTTCGCGGTTGGAGTCGTGACCGGTACGATCCTCAGCTTCGAGTTCGGCATTCTCTGGCCGAACTTCATCGGCACGTTCGGCGGCGTGTTCGGCCTCGGTTTCGCGCTCGAGGGGTTTTCTTTCTTCCTCGAGGCGATCTTCATCGGCATCTACGTGTACGGGTGGGATCGGTTGACGCCTCGCGCCCACCTGCTCAGTGGCCTGCCGATCGTGCTCGCGGGGGTGTCTGGATCGACGTTCGTGATCACCGTTAACGCCTGGATGAACCACCCGAGCGGCTTTCAGATGCGGAATGGCAAACCGGTAGACGTCCATCCCTGGACGGCGCTGTTTGGCAATTCGTTCCTGTGGGCCGAGCTCGTTCACATGTACCTGGCGGCGTACATCGTGACCGGGTTTCTCGTGGCCGGTTGGTACGGCTGGTGCTTTCTGCGGGGGCGCTTCGGTCGCTATGAGCGTGCCGCGCTCGCGATCCCGCTGGCCGCCGCGTCGCTCGCCTCGCCGGTGCAGATCATCATCGGCGACTGGGCGGCACGCGAGGTCGCCTCCGCGCAGCCGGTGAAGCTCGCCGCGATCGAGGGGCTCGCGCGGACAACGAAAGGCGCGCCTGAGCATTTGTTGGGTTGGTACCAGGATGGGCAGGTCAAGTATGGGATCAGGATCCCCGATCTGCTCTCGCTACTGGCCAAGCACGACCCGAACGCCGCCATCCAGGGTCTCGACAGCGTGCCTGCATCTGGACGTCCGCCCGTCAACGTCGTGCGGATCGCCTTCCAGACGATGGTCGGTATCGGAACGCTGCTCGCGCTCCTGGCCGCGATCTACCTCGTGGTAAGGGTGCGCCGGCGGCGCCTCCCCCGCTCTCGCTGGTTCTACCGGGCGCTCGTCGCTGCGGGCCCGCTCTCCTATCTGGCCGCCGTCGCGGGCTGGATCACGACCGAGGTTGGTCGTCAACCCTGGATCGTCTATGGGGTGATGAGAACGTCAAGCGCCGTCACGGGCGCAAAGGGCATCCCGGTGGGGTACGCGACGCTCGCCGCGGTGTACGTGGGTCTGGCCGTCGCGGTCGCTTGGATCCTGCTGCGCATGAGTCGTCGGCCCCTGACCCCGCAAAGCCATGCTCAATGAAGCGCCGCTGATCCTGATCCTCGTCGGCCTGGCGGCCTACGCGGTCCTCGCGGGCGCCGACTTCGGCGCCGGGATCTGGATACTGCTTTCCTCGTCCAACGACGGCAAGCTTCGCAGCCACGCTCGACACGCGATGGGCCCGGTGTGGGAGGCCAATCACGTCTGGTTGATCTTTGTGTTCGTCGTCTGCTGGACCGCTTACCCGGAAGCATTCGCGTCGATAGCCTCGACGCTCGCGGTGCCTCTCGGTGTCGCGGCAATCGGGATCATCCTCCGCGGCAGCGCCTACGCACTGCGGGCGCAAAGCGAGAGCGGTGCCGTTGGCACAAGAATCGAACGGGTGCTCGGTGTCGCCTCGATCCTTACGCCGTTCGCGCTCGGTGCAGCAGCAGGCGCGATCGCCTCCGGACGCGTTCCGGTCGGAAACGCCAGCGGCGATTTGCTCAGGAGTTGGTTCAGCCCCACCGGCGTGGCCGTCGGGGCACTGAGCGTCGCGACCTCTTCATACCTAGCGGCGGTCTTTCTCACAGCTGACGCCCAGCGCAGCGGCGAGGGGGAGTTGACCCGCGCCTTCCGTCGGCGTGCGCTCCTCAGCGGTGTCGTCGCGGGTGCATTGGCGCTCGTCGCGCTACTCGTCGTCCACGACGACGCCTCGACGATCTGGAGAGGTCTGAGCGGCGGTTGGGGGCTCGTCGCCCTGCTCGCATCGGTAACGGCAGGCCTCAGCACCCTGCTACTCGTCCACGCCCACCGCTACGCTGCCGCCCGCTTCGCTGCCGCAGTCGCGGTCGCGGCAGTGATCGCCGGCTGGGGGATCGCCCAGAGCCCGAACCTGCTACCCGGTCTGAGCGTCGACGAGGCCGCCGCCGGCCGCGCGACTCTCCAGGCGTTGCTGCTCGCCGTCGGTGGAGGCGCACTCGTGCTGCTGCCGTCACTCGGCTTGCTGTTCAGGCTTACCCTCAGCGGTCGTTTCGACCCAGACGAGCCGGGCGAAGGAGCGTCTGCGAGTGTGCCCCCGACGCCCTCGCAACCACCCGCGCGAATCGTTCTCACCGTGGCCTGCCTGACCGTCGGAGCCGTGCTCACCGTCCTGCTGGACTCGACATTGGGGCTGGCGTTGGGCGTCGTCTCACTGTTGGCGTTCATAGTCCTTGCGTTCCCTGGACTCGCGACCGCTCCGGAGCCCGAGTAACCGAGATACGGGGACGGCGCCGTCCCGGCGATCCGTAGCGGCGAGTCCGGGGGGACACCTGCGGGTTTCGCGCTCACAATCAGCGACTCCGCCGATGTGCAAATGCCTCGGACCGACCACACTTGAGGAGCCCAGCGCTGCGCCGAAAGTGTGGTCGGTGCGGCGTGCCGTTTGTGTCGAGTCAAGTGGAACTGTTGTCTGCGAGTGTCGAGTGAGATTGGAAATAGGGATGCCAGCAGACGCCACGACGACGAGCCTCAGTTCGCCTGTAGGGGACGTGGGTTTGGAGGGCGACGTCGGCAGCCGCGAGGCCCAAGCACCGGGTATCGCCGGAGAGCTGGCGGCCGAGTTCTTCGGCACGTTCCTGATGATCCTGATCGGAGTCGGCGCCATCGCGCAGGTCGTGGCGGGCAAAGCCGGCAGTCACGACACGATCGCCTGGGCGTGGGGCATTGGCGTGATGGTCGGCCTTTACGTGGCCGGACGGATCAGCGGCGGGCATCTCAATCCGGCCGTCAGCATCGCCCTCGCGATGTTCCAAGGCTTCCCGTGGCGGAAGGTGATGCCATACGCTGCCGCGCAACTCGCGGGCGCGTTTGTCGCGGCGCTGCTTGTGCGCTGGGACTACACGGAGGTGATCGGAAAGCTCGACCCGGGCCACACGATCAGGAGTCAGGGAATCTTCTCGACGCTGCCCGGCAACGGCACTGCGCCCGTGGGAGACCTTGGCGCCCTACGCGACCAGATCATCGCGACTGCACTCCTGGTGTTCCTGATCTTCGCACTCACCGACAGGCGAAACTCCGCGCCGCTGGTGAACCTGGCACCAGTCGCCGTCGGGCTGATGGTCGTCGGCGCGGCGATGGCTTGGGGTACCGACGCGGGCTACGCGATCAACCCGGCACGCGACCTCGGACCTCGATTCGCCTCATATCTGACCGGGTATCACGGCGCGTTCCGCGATCAGTACGGGCACTTCTATTTTTGGGTTCCGATCGCCGGCCCAATCATCGGCGGTGTGCTCGGCGGTGCACTGTATAAGTTTGGCCTCCAGCGTTATCTACCGTGCGCGCCAGCCTCCCCGTCGCTATCGACAGCTCATGCCGACACCTCACGATCCGCCTGATCACGAACACCACGACGTTCTCCCGTCGAGGGTGAGTCGATCGTGAGGGTACTCGTGACCGGCGCGACCGGCTATATCGGCAGCGCTGTCGCGACGACGCTTCTGAGTAGGGATCATCAGGTTCTCGGTCTCGCCCGGTCAGCGCGGTCGGAGGCGACGCTGCGTGATCGTGGGATCGAGCCGGCCAGAGGGGACTTCGGCGACCCAGCGATGCTCGGCGCCGTCGTCACTATTCCTCGTTCGGGCACGGCGCGGCCAACGGTGATCTACAACAACGGCTACGACTCGACGGCAGAGAAGTCCTACTTCGCGATCGCGGCCGCTGCGCTGCGGCGCGGTTACAACGTTCTGGTCTTTGACGGCCCCGGGATGGGCGCGCCGCGCTGCGGGAGCAGAAACCGCGCCATACCGACCACTTCTCGCACCGATCGTAATCCGTCTGAAGGTCAGCTCGAGCTTGGGCCATCGAAAGCCGCATGAGCACTGCGGAGATCACAGCCACAGCCGCCAGCGAGGCGATGGCCCTGGCTGCCGGGCGATGAGCGACGCGCTCGAGGAGGCCTACGGCCGTCTCGTAACGACAGACTTGCACGGCGGGCCGACCCCGCTGCAACATCCTCCGCGACACGTTCCCGGACGCGAAGATCCTGCTCCTGGGCGTCGAGGAGTCCCGCTATCTGATCCATGCGCCCAACGAGAGCGGGGCCCTGAGCGAGATCGAACAGACGGCCGTTGCCGAGGCGCTGTTCCCGAGCAGCTACGCCGCAGGGCGGTGACGAGAGCGGCGCGGCGCGGGACGATGAGACGCGGCAGACCCGAGCTCCGCGAGCGGTGAGCACAGCTCGTCGCGAAGCATCGGCGTCGGCCTCCGGTGCGCTCGGCGTGGCGACGCTCCTCGCACTAGCCGTCGGAAACCTCGTCCTGTGGGTCGCGGCCGCCCCTCCGGGCCAGGCGACGGGGCGCTTCATTGGCGAGATGCTCGGCGCCGAGGCGGTCCTGCTCTGCTCCTGCGCCCTGGTGGGTTGGGCCTTCTGGCGCTCTGGGCAGTCGCTCCATCGCTCCATGCGTCGCGTTGGCCAGGACTGATCCAGCGGATGGCGCGGGCGAGCTATGAGCGCTGGCTGACGGCCCACCGACTGACCGGCTTGTTCGTGATCGCGGCCGTCGCGCACGGCGCGCTGGTCGCCCCCGTCCTGCACCGTTCGACGTTGCTCAAGGTCGTCTTTCTCATGATCGGCGCCGTCGGGGCGCTCGCCTACCTGTACCGCGAGCTGCTCGCTCGCTACTTCATCCCGCTCTATGAGTACGCGGTGTCGGGTGTCCGGCGGCTCAACGAGAACGCGCTCGAGGTGTCACTTGAGCCCACCGGTGCGCCGCTCGAGTTCGCGCCGGGGCAGTTCGTATTCATCGAGCTCGGCGGTCCGGGAGCGTGGCAGCGCCATCCATTCTCCGTCTCGAGTTCCCCCAGCGACCGGCGGCTCGAACTGACCATCAAGGCCAGCGGCGATTACACGCGCGAGCTGTTCGACCAGCTCGTGCCCGGAGTGCCGGCAAAGGTCGCGGGGCCGTTCGGGGCCTTCGACTACCGCCAGGGCGGCCGCGACCAGGTGTGGATCGCCGGCGGCATCGGCGTGACGCCGTTCATGAGCTGGATCCGCTCGATCGACGGCGGGTTTGACCGCGAGGTCTCGTTTTACTACTCAGTCGCGCACCCCGAGGACGCGATCTACATCGATGAGATCCGCGCGGTCGCAGAGCAGCATCCGTCGCTGCGGGTTCACCTCGTCTGCGCCGAGACCGATGGCATGCTGAAGCCCGCGGACGTGGTCGCTGCGATTCCGGCGGGTGTGACCCCGTCGGTGTACATGTGCGGGCCGGCGCCGATGATGAAGAGCTTCTCGAGCGGGCTGCATGCCGCCGGCATTTCACGGAGCCGTATCCGCTGGGAGCAGTTCGGCGCCCGGTAGCGCGCTTTGCGCCGTTGTCATGAGACGTCACACGCTCGAGCGATAACGCGGGCTGTCGCGGGACCTGCGCGGTGAGCTTGTCCAGAGTCTCTACGACGCGCTTGCGGGCCCGCTCACCGGTGGCGAGCAGCTCGCGTTCGGCTCTCTCAGCGAACGCCTCCGTGCCCATGCTTGTGAACATCTCGAGCGCGATGCGCAGTTGCTCGCGGGCATCAATCCGCCGTTCGTGCGGACCGCCACGTGGCAACATCGTGGCAACACTCGCTCCTCCAGATGCGTCCGATGCGTCCGCGAAAGCGCGCGATTTGGACGATTCGGACGCTGGCGGACGTATCTTGCAGCGGCGTACAAGGTTGAGGGCCTTGTGGGGAGATTTCCCCGTGATGGTTCGAGTCCATTCGAGCGCATGCAAAGTCGCTGGAAATCGACGGCTTTGGCGGAGGAGGCCGTGCACCTGGCGCGCTGTCAGGCGGTCCGTGGCAACGCTTTGGCAGCAGATGTCGGCCTGCGAACAGCTCGAGTCGGCTTTCGAGCATGAGCAGAGCGCCGCCGCTCGCACGCGTCCTTGATCTCGCAACGTTCGATCAGCCATCGTGTCGGCTGTTGCTCGCTGAATGTAACGGCGCCGTGTTCATCGCCGCGGCAAGCTGAAGGAGCTACGCCAGCGGCTCGGTCGACGGGGTTCTAGAGCGAAGAGTCCCGGAAGCTGCGCCGTGGATAGCGAAGGACCCAGCCAACAATCGGTCGGCGCTCTGCGACCTCCTCGTGGGCTGGCTCGGTTGGCCTCGTCGGCGTGTTCACAACCGGATAACGGATTGATAACCAACGCGCGACATGTGAGCGGGAACGGCGAAGGACACTCAGCTGATCGCGACGCTGCCCCCGTTGTATGCGCACCGCCTCGGTCGCGAGCCTGGGCCCGACTCCTCGAGGGCAGCTCTTCGGGCCACGCTCGCCGGTCCAGTCGGGGGCCTTGAGACGGACGTCTGTCTGACGGCTGACGGGCAGCTGATCCTGCTGCACGACCCGTGGCTGAGCGTGGCGACGACGTTGAGCGGCTGGGTGCACCAGACGCTCTGGAGCGACCTTCGGCGTGCCCGCCTGCGCGATCGTGACGGCGCCCCGACGAGCGAGACGCCGATGCTGCTCGAGGAGCTGTTGGACGGCGCTCCACGTGAGCTGCCGGTGCAGGTCGAGGTGAAGAGCTACGGCGATCCTGCGCTCGCACGGGCGAGTGCCACGGCGGTCTGCCGGGTCGCGAGAGCACGAAGCGACCGCGACCGGGTCGAGGTGCTCTCCTTCCATACCGCCGCATGCGAAGAGGCCGCGCGCCAAGGGATTGCGACGCGGCTGATCGCGTGGGCCGACTACATGCCCGCCGCGCTCGCAGTGTGGGCGGCGTCCGCCGGCGTCGGCGGCGTCTGCATCGAGCACTTTCTCCTGCACCAAGCACTCATCGAGCGCTTACGCGCGCGCGGTCTCAGCGTCAGCACCGGGACGATCAACCACGCGACACTTGCCACACGCGCCGCTGCTCTCGGCGTCGACGCGATCACCACCGATCGACCGGCGGCGCTGCACCGGGAGCTCACCACGACATCAATGGCGGCCTGAAGCGCGCGCCGCTGCGGGCCGCAGTCCCGCAGCGGCTCGCAGTACCGCGAGGATCCGGGGATGGCCGTCGACGTCGAGCTCCTCGACTACTTCCAAATCGTCGAGGCCAACGATCCGCCCCAGTCGGCGAAGGGCCTCCGGGGAGAAACCCCAGTAAACGAAGTCATCACGGGAGTAAACGTCGCCCGGCTCGTGAACCTCGATCGCAGGGGCGTCGGCAGCCAGGCGCGACCCGTAGGTCTCGAGCACGACTTCACCACCAGGAGCGAGCACGTCCGCGAGCGCGCGCAGCAGCGCGATTGGGTCGGTCACGCGGTGCAAGATTCCGAAGCACAGCACGACGTCGAAGCGCTCGTGAAGCTCGCGCACATCCAGCGCGTCCATGCAGCGGTACTCGACCAGGGATTCGACCAGCTCGGCGACCGCGCGGAAGCCGGCGCCTCCCGACAGCTCCACGCCGAACCGAGCTTGCACCCAGTCGACATACTGCTCATTGTCGATCGCCACAACGCGGCTTGCACCGCGGGCCGCTGCGAGGAAGCTATAGAAGCCGTCGAACGCACCGACATCAAGCACGCTGCGCGCCGCGAAGCGATCTTCGTCAAGCACCTTGACGCGATAACCGTGATCCCTGGCGACCCCGGGCGTGTAGACCCCCGGGGCGAGCGCGAACGTATGGAACCAAAGCGGAACCGAATCGCGGACACGCTCAGCGATCGCTCTGGAGGCGCCGATGGCCTGCAGATCGGCGACGGCCCGCTCGGCGTCGGAAGTCTCAGGGATCGCCTCGATCGGCTCGGCTTCGATTGCATGTGCCACGCATCAGCTCCGGTCTGTCGTTGAGTGGGATAGGCATCATCACACGACGCGCCGTCCCGCGTTCACGGCGTGAGTTGGGCTCGTACCGGTCGTTGCTGTAGGAACCATCGGTGCCTTCGTGGCCCCTGCCAAGGATGCTCACCAGCGCGCGCCGGAGCGAATGAGCCGTCCTGGGTTCCACGATCAGACTGTCCGCGGAACCCAGGATGGCTCAACGACTGGCCTAGGGGTGTGGACACGTCAGGTCCGAGTTTGCTGACCCGCTTTTAGCGAGGGGCGAAGAAGTGCCCACCGAGAGACCCCTTGCAAGTCGGCATCATCAGACCGAATGACGTCTGTGTAAGGCCGGGGTCAGCTGGCTGCGATGACGACTTTGGTGCGCGCGCCCTTAGCCGCGTAGAGACGGGCATCGGCCTCGGCCATGAGGGCTTGAACGTCCTGAATACCGTCCCATTCGGCGATTCCAACCGAGAAGCTGTGGTCGTCGGGGGTGACGTCGACTAGGCGATTGATCAGCTTCTGGGCGTCATCGAGCCGGCAGCCGGTGAGAACCGCAGCGAACTCGTCGCCACCGTAACGAGCCAGTCGATCGACCGGCCGCAGGGCTGAGCTCCACGCCGCCGCGTTTTGCTTGAGCAATTGGTCACCAGCATGGTGGCCGCTGGTGTCGTTGACCTTCTTCAGGCCGTCGATGTCCAGCATGGCGACGCATAGCGGCCAATGCTCGCGCTTGGCTCGAGCCATCTCGCGCGGAAGCTCCTCTCGCCACGCGCGACGGTTGGGCAGCCCCGTGAGCTCGTCGGTGTGGGCGATGCGTTCGAGACGAGCCAGCAGTTCGACGCGCTCGATCGCGACCGCCGCCTGCGCAGCGAGCAGCACGATCGTCGCCCGCACGTTCTGCTTGGGCGCGGCCACGGGTGTCAACCAGTACAGAGCCAGGACGGCGACCGTGGTCCGGTCACGCACTACCGGCTGCCACAGTGCGCATCGGACTGTCCCATGCTGACTGGCGTCGACCTCGGGGGCATGCTGGCCGTCAAGGCGGGCAAAACAGGCCTGCCCCGTCGCATAGGCGTGCGCCGCACCAACCTGCGGACCCTCGAGCAAAAGGTCATCCGCAATGACCTTCTCGCCGGCTACCGCGGCCGGTCGGAGGGCACCACCGCCTGGGCGCGGCTCCCACAGGGCGGCGCTGTCTGCCCGCGCCACGCCGGATGCTGTGCCGCATAGGTCAACGCGCGTTGCGTCGGCGGTGGGCTCCTGGAAGATGCGATGCATGGCGTCCACCACGGCGGCCAAGTTCTCGGCGTCATCGGCGGCCTGCCGGTGCTGGCGGCGCACACGGCGTACGAGCGCGTCGATGAACACTCCCGCGATCAGGAGCGAAGCGATCGTCGTCACCCACCGTCCTTGAGCGATTGGCTCATGCCGGACTGCAATAACGATCGCATAGGCGAGACCGACGAGGGCCACGTGAGCGGTCGCGTGACTTCGTCTGAAGAACGAGAACCCGAACAGCGCCGCCCACAGGTACCAGATGCCGTAGTAGCTGACGCCCTGTCCGCTGTAATAGACGGCGCGCGTGATGAGTGCCGTTCCCGCCAGCAGGGCTATGTGAAACGTCCAGGCCGGCATCCGCCGAAAGACGGCCAGGACGATCACGCCACCCAAATAGGCAAGCCCGATGTTCACGCCCAGCGCACCGACGTTGGTATGGGGCGCGCGGGGCAACAGCAGCGAGATCAGCCCGATCGTGGCACCGGCGATGAAAAGCCACCCGAGACTGCGCGCCATGACGGCCGGCTCGGAAACGGCGAGGTCCGTTCGATCACGGCCCAGGTCCTCGGCGGCTGGCTCCATCGAAACTCCGATCGACAGCACCCGAGCGCGCCTTGAGCGACGCCCCAAGTCGTCGTCCAATCTCGCGCTTAGCGCTAGCTTGCGGCTGCCCCGCGTGACCTGCCGGCGGGTTCGAAAGCCGGCCGTTCCTGCGGGAGTGGCGACCGGGTCAGCGGAGCGTCGAGCCGAGGTTGGGTCGGTCAGCTGCCGCGCTCGAGCGTCCAGAGGCGACGGCTGCGTTCACACTGGCCGGTAGCTCAGCAGCAGCACGCCGGTGGTGGTCGGTGTGCAGTCGACCAGCCGCATCGGCAGGGGGCGAGGAGCCTGTCGGAACAGCCGCTTGCCGGTACCGAGCACGATCGGGTGGACGAATAGCCGGTACTCGTCGATCAAGTCGTTCTCAATCAGGGTCTGCACCAGAACGCCGCTACCGAGCAGGGCGATTGCGCCATCCCCCTGCGCCTTCAAGTCCGTCACCGACTCGACAACATCGCCATCGAGCACGTGGGAGCCGGCCCAGTCGAGGCTGGTCAGCGTCGTGGTGACGACGTACTTCGGGGTGGCGTTCAGATGCGCCGCGATCGGGTTCTGGTCGGACTCGTGTGGCCAGTGTGCGGCCAGATGTTCGTAGGTCTTTCGGCCGAACAGGTACGCGGACGTCTGGGGCATCCCCTCCCCGGCCTTCTTGCCGAGCACCTCGTCGCCGTACGGCGCGCTCCAGCCGCCGTACTCGAAGCCGCCGTCGCGGTCTTCGTCTGGTGAGGCGAGACCCTGCATGACGCCGTCGAGGGTCACGAACTCGATCACTGCCAACGTTCTCATCTGGACCTCCGTTTTTGTGTGTCGGAACTGGACGGTACAGTACTATAGTGAGAACGGTACTGTCTAGTACTCTGCTTCAGAGCCGATGATGGGTCCCACGCCACGTGCCGAGGTCGACGATGAGCGCCGCTCCACGCGCAAGCGTGCGGCGATTCTCCAAGCGGCCACGACCGTCTTTCTCCGCAACGGCTATCTGGGCTCGAGCATGGACGAGATCGCAGGGCTCGCCGAAGTCTCAAAGCAAACCGTCTACAAGCACTTCGTCGACAAGGAACGACTGTTCGTCGAGATCGTCACCAGCGCGGTCAACGAGGTCAGCGACCGGGTTTACGAGGAGGTTCTCGACCTCCCCGACAGCGGCGACCCCGAGTCTGACCTCCGCGATCTGGCGCGTCGGCAGCTAGCGCGCGTGATGCAACCCCAGCTGCTGGAGCTGCGCCGGCTGGTGATCGCCGAGGCGAGCCGCTTTCCCGAGCTCGGACGAACGTTCTACGAACGAGGACCCGGACGCACGATCGCTGCGCTGGCCAGGGCGTTCGAGCGCCTCGCGGCGCACGGCGTCCTGCGCCTCGAGGACCCCGCCCTCGCCGCTGCCCAGTTCAACTGGCTGATCATGTCGGCACCGATCAACCAAGCAATGTTCCTCGGCCGCGACGGAATTCCGACGAGGGCCGACCTCAACCGGCATGCCGACGCCGGAGTCCGCGCATTCCTGGCCGCCTACCACAGCGACCCTCCGGACGAGTAGCAGCCGTCTCGAGCTCACGTGTAGCTCCCCTCTCGGTGTGCCTGATCGATTGATGACGGCTGTTCGGCGAAGTCGAACGCGATGTCTGCGACGTCGATCGTGATCGAGGTCTGGCTCTGGTCAGCGATCCCGCCTGGGCTGCGTCGGTGGACGCGACGCTGAGTGGGAAGAACGAGCCCCTCAAAGGTCTTCGGCTCGTACTGATACACCGTGGGCGGCAGCGCCCGGTTCGAGGCGGCCGATCTCGGTGACGCTGACGACGTCACGCGTCTGGCCGCTCTGGTCGGAGATGTCGATGTCCTTGTTAACAACGGCGGGTTCTCCGCTTGGGCGCCGACGGCGGACTTCCAGGTCGACACGTTCGACGCGATGTTCGCAGCGAATGTCCGCGCAGCGTTCCTGCTCGTCGGCGCTTTGGCGCCTGGGATGGCGGACCGGGGCGAGGGGAGCATCATCAACATCAGCAGCATGGCCGCTCAGGTCGGGCTCGCTGGCGGCGCTGCCTACTCGGCGACCAAGGCGAGCCTGTCCGCAATGACCAGAGCTTGGGCCGCTGAGTACAGCCCGAGTGGTGTTCGCGTCAACGCGATCGCTCCCGGTCCGGTGTATACCGAAGGCTCGCAGGACGATCTCATCACGGCGCTCGGCGCTACCACACTCGTCGACCGTGCGGCGCAGCCCGAGGAGATAGCGGAGCTCGTCAGCTTCCTCGCGTCACCGCGCGCGAGCTACGTGACCGGGGCAATCGTCGCCGCCGACGGCGGGCGTACGGCGATCTGACCCAGAGTGGCTGCGGGACGCGTTGGCCGTTTGAGCCCCGCTGTCGTCATCTACGGCATGGAGCAGAACCGTCTGTTGCCACGCCGTTGCCACGGTCCGCCTGATGGAATCCGCGCGCCGCCCAGCCAACTCAGCTGCGGCCCGTGGTAACGACGGGCCTGGTACCGACGGCACGAATGAAGGTGCCATCTTCTCGACCATGGCGATGAGCATCTCGCAGATCGTCCACATGAGGCTGGTTGTCGTTCACGCTTTCTGCCGGGCCTGCGCCAGCACCCTGTCCATCGTCTCCATGATCGAGATGGTCTCATCCAGCGGCATTAACCGGCTCTCCACGTCACCGGCGGCCAGGCGACGCGCGACCTCGTCGGCCTGGTGGCGCAGGCCCCGGCCCTCGTGCACCGACTCGACGCGGGTCGGGTCTCCGTTCCTCGGTACTAACGTCACCGTCGTGGGAGCGTAGAAGTCACCCTCGACCTCGATCCTAGCGTCGCTGCCGACGATCGCCGCCCTCGTCGGACTCTTCGCCCGCAGGGTGCACGTCAGCACGGCCTGGGCGTCGCTGTCGTAGCCGAACAACATGGACGTTTGCGCGTCCACGCCGGTGAACGCCGCGTCGATCACGGACACGATCCGGCTCGGCGTGCCGAGGACCATCGACGCGAACGACACCGGGTATACGCCGAGGTCCAACAGCGCGCCACCGCCCAGTTCCGGTGCGAACAGCCGGAACTCGGCATCCTCCGCGAACCATTGGCCGTGGTCCGCGGTCACGGTGACGACATCGCCGAGCACGCCCCGCTCGAGCCAGTTCCGGATCAGGGTCATGTGTGGCAAGAACCGGGTCCACATCGCCTCCATGGCGAACAGTCCGTTCTCCCTCGCCACCCGAACGATCTCGCGGGCCTCGGCGGCGTTCATCGTGAACGGCTTCTCGACCAGCACGTGCTTGCCGGCTCGCAGCGCGAGGATCGCGTTGTCGTGGTGCATCGGGTGCGGCGTCGCAACGTAGATCACGTCGACGTCCGGATCGGCCACAAGCGACTCGTAGCTGCCATGCGGGTTCGCGATGCCAAGCTCGTCCGCGAAGCGGTCCGCGGATCCCTGGCTGCGCGACCCGACTGCGACGGCAACGCCGGAGTCGGTCAGCCGGAGATCGGTCACGAACGTGCTCGCGATCCCACCCGTTCCGAGGATTCCCCACCGCACTGGACTGTTCGCCACGTCTTCGTCCCGTCGTCGACCGGTGTCGGAGAAGCCTAACGACCTGGCCGCGGGTCGCCTCTCGTGGGTTGCGAGATCGGCGGGCGTCGCGCCAGCTTGGCCCGGTTTACGCTCGCTTTTCTCGGCGATTGCGGAAGGGTGGTCGACCGAACCGCCTGACGAGCGGTGCCCGTCCAACTCAGGTGCCTCGCTGTCTACGCGAGGGTCGCCTGCTTTCCGCGCCAGCCGATCATGCGAGCGACCGGGTTCGTGGCAACGGGATCGTGATCTCTGACTTCGGGCGCGTTAGGGCATGTGGTCAGCGTGTAGCGGTACAGCGCAGGTCGGCGTCGCGCGGGCCGATCCGGTACTGCGCGAGGTTCGGCGCCACGCCGGTAAAGCCACCGCTCGTGCAGTTCTGCCGCGCCTGTGTGAGTGTTGCAGCGGTTCCGGCCACCCAATCGGGCAGGCGGCCGTTGAAGGCCGTCGGCGTTGTCTGCGCCGTAAGCCCCGTGACGTCCTTCCACTGGGCGCTGGTGGAATAGATTCCGATCGGTCCGGTCGCGCCGGCGTTGTTCAGGCCGGCGATGAAGCCCTGCAGCGCGGCGATGTTGAGCTGGTAGGTCCGGGCCCAGCTCGCCATCAGCTCGACGTCCAGCCACCATGGCGCAGTCTTCGCCGCGACCGGGTCGAGCGCGGCGACCAAGCGGTAGGAGTGGGCAGCGCGCTGCTCGCCGTAGATGTACGAGCAGGCGTTGGTCAGCAGGCCTTTACAAGCACCGTAGGCCGGAGCGGTGCCGACTCTAGGCCAGTCCGCAACATGATGACCGCCAGGGTTACCGGTGTCGATGTACAGCGACAGGGGCGGCTGCTTCGGCCGCTTCTGGCCCGGGGCGTCGCGGGCCCACTGCAGCTCGCCGCCGATGCACGGGTTTGCATTGTTCGCCAGCCCACCATTCACACCGATGATCCCGAACAGCGGACTCGACGGGTAGGAACCCGAGCACTGCGGATAGGAGACGTCATAACCGGTGGTCGGTGACGAGCTGCCGCTCACCGCGATGACCAGCACCACGATGACGACGAAGGCGAGCGCCACCACCGGCACCCATCGCGCTCGGAACCGGGAACGGCTGGCAGGCGCCACGGCCGCCAAGCTACCACGAGGCTGAGCAGGCGCCCGGCCGCAAGCGCGCGGCATGCCCCAGGGGGAATACCGCAAGCGTCCCGGCGTGATCGGGCTACGGCGTTTCGCGGGTCGCCGACGCTGGCAGTCGGTCCCGCAGCGGCACGACTAGGATCGTTCTATGGCTAATAAGACATGGTTCATAACCGGTACTTCGCGCGGCTTCGGTCGCGAGTGGACGAGGGCGGCGCTGGAGCGCGGCGACCAGGTCGCCGCCACCGCGCGTGACCCAGGCACGCTCGACGACCTCAGGACGGAGCACGGCGACGCTCTGCTGCCGCTGACTTTGGATGTCACTAGCCGCGAGGCGGCGTTTGGCGCCGTCAAACGGGCCCGCGAGCATTTCGGTCGGCTGGACATCGTCGTCAACAACGCGGGCTACGGCCACTTCGGGATGGTGGAGGAGATCTCAGAGCAGGAGGCTCGGGCCCAGATCGAGACCAACCTGTTCGGCGCGCTGTGGGTGACGCAAGCTGCGCTTCCGTTCCTGCGCGAGCAAGGAAGCGGCCACATCGTCCAGGTGTCGTCGATCGGGGGCATCTCGGCGTTCCCGAACGTCGGCATCTATCACGCCTCGAAGTGGGCTCTCGAGGGGATCAGTCAGGCGCTCGCCCAGGAGGTCAAGCAGTTCGGGATCAACGTCACGCTGGTCGAGCCCGGCGGGTTTTCGACCGATTGGAGTGGTCCGTCATCCAAACGCTCGGACCCCAACCCCGCCTACGACGCACTCCGAGAGCGCCAGCAGCAGTGGCGCGCCAGCAACGTACCGGGCGACCCGACCGCCTCGGCCGCGGCGATCATGCGCGTCGTCGACGCCGATCCCCCGCCGCTACGGGTGTTCTTCGGCACGGCGCCGCTGGGTATCGCCGAGAACGATTACGCCGGGCGCCTCGCGACATGGCGCCAGTGGCAGCCGGTCGCTGAACTGGCTCAGGGAGACATCCAGTAGCGGCCGCTGCTGCGCGGAGCCGACCGCGCACCGTGGCCGCGGCCCGCATACACGGGGTGATCCAGCGGGCGCTCGTTGCGCCGTGTCGATTTCCGCGATGTCGCTTCGGACGGTGTGGATCTCAGGATCATCGCTTGGACCGGTGGGGAGATTTCCCCGTGGTGGTTCGAGTCCACTTGGGCGCATGAAGGGGTCCTGCAAATCGCCCACTTTAGGGCGGTTTGCGGGGTGGTCGTGGATGCGCGCGTGACAAATCTCGGTGTTCGAGGGTTTGGAACCGGGCGCTAGCACGAAGGCGGGCGGCGAGTTCTCTGTGCGCGACTGGAGCGAGGCGGCGTCTAGGTCCATGGTGGTAGTGATCGCGAGCGTCGGAAGACGGCCAACGCGTTTGTCGGCCGTCGATGTGCCTGGGCGTGTCAGCCGGGATACGCCGAGAGCCCGAGCGTGGCGGCGTGCTCGCGCAGATAGTCCCGTAGATAGGGAAGCGCGAACTGGACGCGACCATGTCCCGCTGGTGCGATCAGCTCGAGAGCGATCAACCGTAGCCGATACTGGCTTGCGTAATTCGAGTTGACTTTCAGCCGCTTGGCGATGTCACCGAGGACTGATGGACCGTCGTCCTTGGCCATTGCTAGAAGGAACGACTTCTCGACGTCGGACGCCTCGGCGAGCGCGGGCTCGTGCACGAGTTGGCCGAGCCGTCTGCGCGCCGGATCCTACCGTCCTTTTAGTCGTCTTTAGTTCTTTTAGAGTCTTTTAGTGATGATCGTTCAAGAGCGACTCGCCCAACCGACGATGAAGGCGTAGTTCTCCGCCCCGAGGAGTACAAGGCAGACACGTGCGGTCCCGGACCTTTCTCACTCGGCAACCCCGAAACCACCCCGGGGGATCCTGAAGCGGCCGGCTTCGAGGAGATCGAGCTGCACCAGCACGACTTCGACTACTTCATGGGCGCCGACATGGACGAAGCGGTCGAACTCCCTGCTCGCAACCGGACCCGGCGCGGAGCTCATCCGCCTCAACGGCGACTACGGGGAGATCCGCCGCGGCGAGATCGCCGAGGCGCTCGCCGAGCACTACGCCGCCTGACAGCAGCCCGACGGATCGATCGTCGGCCGCAGTTCCGTGCGTGGTCTTTGGCGCCTGCGTTACGGATCCGGGAGGCCCGGGTGGTCTTGCTGGGTGGGCTCTCCGAGCTCGCGTTCGACGTCGTCGAGCCATCCGCGTTGGGTGTCGAGCGTTCGACGATGGAGGTCGTCGAGCAGCCGCAGGTAGCGGATGCGATGTGGAAACCCGCTCGCCCGGCGTTCCATCGCCTCGAGGTCGCGGTAACTCGCGTCGATTTGCGCGCGTAGACCACGGAGGCTGGACAGCACGGTGGCGTCGTCGGAGAAGTCGGCGCCCAGGAGCTTGACCGCCGCCTCGTTCTGAACGCGCGGCATCGCGGCCGGCTGCGCAAGCCACTCTGCGAGGGCATTACGGCCCTTATCGGTGAGCTCATAGTGGGTGCGCTCGCGGGTCCGCCCGGGCTGCTTCTCGGCTACGAGGTAGCCGAGCTTGGCGAGGCGTTTGGGCTCGGCGTAGAAGTGGCTCTCAGAGGTGGTCCAGAACAATGACCTCTCGCGCATCATTCGCACGATGTCGTGCGGTCCCGCGCCGTTTCGGCCGACGAGAGCGAGGATCACGAACGAGAACGGGGTTAGTTTCGCGTTGCTTGACATAGCTCCAGGATGGAGGTTAGAATAGCTCCATGCTGGAGTTTAGCGCGACTGCTGATCCCGGGGCGCGCGTTCGCCGTAGAGCCCGCGCGCCCGCCAGCTCGTTCTGCCCGAAGTTGTCCCTGTCCCTGCCAGAGCACTGGAGATCCGATGACGTCCACATCGCCAAATATCAATCGCTGGCGCGCATTCGCGCTGCTGGCGGTGGCCTACTTCATGACGATCGTCGATGTGACGATCGTCAACGTATCGTTGCCGACGATCGGCCGCGATCTGCACTTTAGCCAGACCAGCCTGCAATGGGTGGTGACCGCGTACGCGCTCACGTTCGGCGGCTTTCTGCTGCTCGGCGGTCGTGCCGCGGATCTGCTCGGCCGCCGCCGGATCCTGACTCTCGGGCTTGCGGTGTTCACGGCTGCATCGCTGGCATGTGCCCTTGCTCCGGGCGAGGTGTTTCTGATCGCAAGCCGGGCGGTTCAGGGGCTGGGCGCGGCGATCATGGTGCCCGCGGCCCTCTCGATCGTCATGAACATGTTCGAAGAGGGCGCCGAGCGCAACAAGGCGCTCGGGATCTGGGGTGCGCTCGGTGCCACCGGCGCGACCGTCGGCCTGATCGCCGGCGGCTTACTCACCCGCTATGCCGGGTGGCAGTACGTCTTCTATCTGAACGTCCCGATCGGGGCGGTTGCACTCGCGCTGGCGCCGCGAATCGTGCCCGACAGCCGGCTCGCCACCAAGCGTCGGCGGTTCGACGCGTCCGGGGCAATCGCCGTCACCGGCGGGCTGGTGCTGCTCGTGGACGCGATCTCCCAAGCACCGCAGTACGGCTGGGGCGCCACGAGAACGATCGCGGTGCTCGCGGCGTCTGTGTCGCTGCTGGCGGCGTTCCTGGTGATCGAGACGCGGGGCGAGTCGCCGCTGTTGCCGCTCTCGATCTTCCGGCTGCGGACGCTCGCCGGCGCGAACGTGGTCGGGTTGCTGTTGGGCGCCAGCTTCGTCGCGTTCATCTTCATCGGTACCCTGTACATGCAGGACGTGCTTCACTACAGCGCGCTCCAGACCGGGCTCGCGTGGCTGGCCATGTCGCTGCCGTCGATCGCGCTCGCCGGCGTCTCGCAGCTGCTGGTCACGCGTATCGGGCCCAAGGCAGTGATGGTGATCGGCATGACGCTGATCGGCGCGGGCGTGCTCTGGGGGACCCAGGTGCCGGTCCACGGCCACTATCTGGAGAACCTCGCCGGCCCGATGCTCGTCGCCGGCGCCGGGACCGCGTTCGCGTTCATCCCGATCTCGATCGCCGCGCTCGCCGGCGTCCAAGAGGAGCAGGCCGGCATCGCGTCCGGGATTTTGAACGCTTCGCAGCAGCTCGGCGTCGCGATCGGGATCGCGATCGCCTCAAGCATCGCCGCCGGCCGTACCACGGCGCTGCTCCACGCTGGCACCCCGACACCCGTGGCGCTCACTGGCGGCTTCCGATCCGCGTTGTGGGTGCTCGGGGCGATCGCGCTGCTCGCCCTCCCCGCGATCTTCGCGCTCATTCGCCGCGACGAAAGCTCAAAACCGGCAACCGAGACCACCACCCGCGACGCCGAGCCCGCGCTCGGCAACGCGAACTGGACTTACTCAGCTCGCCAATCAACAACGAGCCCGAGATGACCCAGGCCGACAATCAGCTACGAGCTCAACCGCGACAAGGTCCAGACCGACAAGCGGCTCGGGACGCGCGGTACAGCACGAGCGAGCTCCCGCCGAACCACCGTCGTCGGTGTGCTCGCCGAGACCAAGCGGGACCGGGGAGGTTCTGGACCAAGCAGCCGATCGGCGACCGTATCGAGGTGGAACTCCGCTGGAATGCAATCGCCACAGGGTTCTCGCTCGCGCGAGAAGTTACGCTGCACGCCGCACCGGAAGCGCGGAGACCGAAAGGCGCGCGATGAAACACTGGACGCCGGCGCGCCGATGCCCGACGCTACTCCTCCGCGCGCGAGGTTCGAGTCCACTCGAGCGCATGAGGGGGGGCTCGAAATCAGGGGGATCGCGCCAGCGTGAGGCGGCGCGCGAGCTCCAGCATGTTCGAGCTCGTGTCGAGCTCGTGGAAGTCGTAGACCGCCAAACGCGAGCGGTAGGGGTTGCGGTGAGGATCGAGGACCAGGTCGATTGCCGCAGCAAAGAGCGCTTGCCGCCGTTGTTAGGCCCCACCAGTGCGGAGCCTGTCCCCGGCTTCCAAGTGGTTTGTCCAGCCCACCCCCGGTAACCCTTGATCGTTACTCTCGGATCTTCCTGGGCACTCCCTCGCTCCTTGATCGGGCGCTCATTCCCGATGGTCTTCGCTTGCTTGGTCTCCGAATGCGCTGGCGCCCCGGCAGCATCGACCGTCTGCCGCCGCGTCTTGTCGGACTAGCTGCTCGGACTCTTGGATTGGCTAGGGCTTCTTTTTGCGCGTGGCCTGCGACAGGTCTGACCCTGCGGCGCTCTTGGCGGCTTTGCTCGAGCCTTTCGCTCGGAGCGTCTTTGAGGCGGCCGTAGCTGCGCGTCTGCCGGTGGTCTTTCGGTTTGCGACCTGGGCAAGGTCCGAGGCCGCCGCGGCGCGTGCCGCTTTGCTCGCCGATTTGGAACTGAGGGTCTTGCCGGCCGCTGAGGCAGCGGCCTTTCTGGTGCTCCGGTTGGCCATTGCTACTCCTCCGCTTTTCGTGGTCCTGCGGCGGTGTGAGGCGCCTTTGATACTGACGGTACGGGTAGTTGGGATGTGGTAGTCGACGGTTTTTCGAACGGTGAGCGTCAGCGCGTCTGCAACCTCCTGTAGACGCTCGATGCTCGCCCCGCTGTAGTAGGTCTGCTCATAACGTTGGATCTGCTGCTCGGGGACGCTGATCCGGTCTGCCAGCTGCCGTTGCGTGAGCCTCGACGCGATGCGGCCCTCGATGAGGACGTTTGGGATCTCGGCGAGCGAGTGCAGGACTCGCCTTTTGACCTTGCCGTCGCGTAGAGCGCAGTAGGCGTCGACTTCGCTTTGCAGCTGCTCGACCTGGCTGCGCATGCCGTCGATCATGGCGGCGTGCAGGCGCGGGTGCACGCCGTCGCCCGGGCCGTCGGCTTCCGCGCGGGCAATGGCGTCCTTGAAGCCCTTGATCGCGGCGGCAGAAATGCGGTGTTGGCGCTCATTAGCAATCATGAGAACCTCCGCAGGTCGAGTGAAACGATGCCCTTTGGCTGGCCGAAGTCGGCGTTCTGTGCGGCGCGCGCCTGGCTGAAGTCGAGCAGGACTGGGTCCAGCAGATCCGGGTCGACGCCCGCGAGCTCCCAGCAAGCATCGAAGTCGCCCGGGAACTCCTTCGCCGTGACGAAGCTGCCGTCAACGTAGACGTGCTCGCAGCCTGCGGCCTTGAGGTTCTCAAGCGCGCGGCGCAGCCCGTCAAGCAGGCTCGTCCGGTGGCTGTTCGAGCCGAACGCTGCGTGCAGCTCGCCCCACGTTGCATCTTGGACTCCTGGTGGGAGGTTGCCAGTGGCTGGGTCAAGCGCCAGCATAGGCATAACCCATCACTATTGTTGTGTTGAGAATGCTAGCACCCCGGTAAGGACGAATCCGCGCTTACGTACCTACGGGTGCGGATGCGAGGAACCGAGCCGACGGTGCGGATGTGGGCGAGCGAGCTGGTTTGATGCAACAGTCGGAACCCGCCAGATCACTGGGAAACGTAAGCGGGCGGCCTGGTCCACCGTGAGGATCTGGCGTGAGGCTGCTCCCAGGGCATGAACTGAGGAGGGAGCGATCCGGACGTTGGTGCGCTGGAGCCCCACGGGCACCGGCCGGTAACTCTCCAAGCGTTTCGAGGATCAGACGGCCGCGCGCGTTCGACCGGGCGACCCGAGACCATCGAGGGCGCGCAAAGGGCTTGGGTTGAAAGCAGGCACCGACGTCGAGGCGGTTCTGATCTCGACCGCCAGGGCGGAGTCGGAGCCGATAGCGTTCAAGATCCCACATCCAGCGCGACCGACTCCGTCACGTTGATGCGCGTGCGTTGGATCGCAACTAGTGCGACGGCGCCGAGCAGCGCCAGGCCGATCAGGATCGCAATCGTCGGTCTCATCGCGTCGAGGACCCCCTGGGCTTGGCGGCCGCCGTCAGACGTTATGTGGCTGCTTATGACTGCGCTCACGATGGCCACCACGACGGCGCCGCCAATCTGAAAGCTCGTGTTGAACAAGCCCGCCGCGAGACCCTGCTCGCTGTCGGTGACCCTCATCGTCGCTTGGACGTTCAGCGACGGGAACCCGAGCCCCCAGCCAAGGCCGAGGATCAGCATCGTGGGAAGAAGCATCCAGGAGTAGTTCAGGGCGTGCGAGTTCTCCCGGAGAAACAGGGTGTAGCCGAGTGCGAAAGCTGTCAGTCCTGCCCCGATCAGCCGGGTGGTGCCGAATCGTCCGATCAACCTTTCTGCTTGCGCGCCCATGATCGGTAGCAGTAGGCCCGAGGGCAGGAAGGCGATCGCGGTGTTGAGCGGGGACCACCCGGCGACGTCTTGGACGTAGAGGGTCGCGAGGAACTGGAAGCCCAGGTAGGAGCCGAAGTACAGAAACGATGCGACGTCGGCGGAGACCAGGGTGCGGACCCTCAGGATCCCGAGCCGAACCAGGGGGTGGGGAGCGCTCCGCTCGATCAGCACGAACGAGATCAGTAGAAGCGAGCTGATCGCGAGCCCACCGATGGTGCGGGCGTCGAGCCAGCCACGAGATGGTGCCTCCACCACGGAGTACACGAGGGCGACCATTGAGCCGGTGACGGTCAGGGCGCCCAGTAGGTCGTAGTGCCTGTGCCCGAGGGACGGCTCGTTCCTCCTCTCAAGCACACGGAGCGCAGCGATCACGATGATCGCCGTGAGCGGGGCGGGCACCAGAAACACGTATCGCCAACCAAGCTCCGACAACAGCCCGCCGATCACGAGTCCCAGTGAGAAACCGGCTGCGCCGGTCGCGGCGTACGCCCCGAGTGCCTTGTTGCGGGACGCACCCTCCGGGAACGTCGTCGTGAGGATCGATAGCCCGGCCGGGATCGTGAAGGCGGCCGCGACGCCCTTGATGAACCGAGCCGCGATCACGACGGTCGCGTCGTCTGCGATACCGCCGAGGGCCGAAGCAAGGCCGAAGATCGCGAGGGCGATCAGGAAGACGCGGCGGCGGCCGAGCAGGTCCGCGGCACGGCCTCCGAGCAGCAGGAACCCGCCGTAGCCGAGCACGTAGCCGGACACGACCCACTGCAGTGTCGACGCTGACATGTGAAGGTGCGAGCCGATCGTTGGGAGTGCGACGTTGACGCTCGAGACATCCATCGCATCGAGAAAAAGCGCGCCGCAGAGAATCGCGACGGTTGCCCGCAGCCGGCCACTCCATTTCTCCGATGTGCCGTTGGCAGACGCGGAGGGCCGCGTTTCGATTCCTGCCGGGACGAGCGCGTTGGAACTTGGATCGCTCATGTGTACGGCTCCTTCGGCTCATGGCGGCGTTCCAGCACGCCGCCTTTTTATGCGGAGCAGTACAATAACAGCCTGCTACGATTTGTAGGCGAAATGGTAGAAAATAATTTGAGAGCCCGCGGGAGGCCGAGGTTGTTCGACGCGAACGTGGCGCTCGATAGCGCCGCGGAGCTTTTCTGGGTACACGGCTACTCCGCGACGAGCCTCGACGAGCTGAGCGCGGCGATGGGCATGGGTAGGCCGAGCATCTACAACGCGTTTGGCGATAAGCAAGAGCTGTTCCTGCGCGTCCTCGAGCGTTTCCGCGACACGACAGCATCGGCTCCGCTTCAGTCGCTCGAACGCGAGCAACTGGTCGGCGCTGCCGTGGATGCGTTTTTCGGGGAGGTGGTCGCATATACGACCGCTGATCGCAGCCACCGCGGCTGCCTCCTCGGCAGCGTCGCCATATCGAGCGATCTTCCCGCCGTCCAACGATTTCTTCGGACGAACCTCAGGACCACCGAGACCCAGATCGCAAAGCGCCTCACCACCGCGGTCGCCGCCGGCCAGCTCCCGGCCGACTATTCGGCCTCGGCAGGCGCGCGGAGGATGGTCAACTCGATGCTCGCGCTCGGGACGCGCGCCCGGCTCGGAACGCCACGCCGAGAGCTGTTGGCGGACGCAGCCCAGGCGACCAACGCCGTGCTCGGACGGGGCGATCGCCCCTGGCCCGCTGCGACTGGGTAGGGCGCCGCGGAACACGCGGCCCGATCAACGACAAGACCGGACCCGGCGCCTCGGAGCTCCGACGAATCAGCCCGCTGTCGCGGCGGCCCGCGCCTGCGCGACGATGTCGGCTTGGGTGTTCGCGTGCCCGGCGATGCCCCAGCCCCCTTCGGGTGACTCCGTGATCAGCACCCACGTGCGCTCCATGAGCGTCGGGTCTCCGGCCGCTGCCGCCACGATGTCCGTCAGCTCTTTGACGACGCCGAGCTGCTTGTCACGGTCGAGGGCGCCGACCGGGGTGAGCACCTGTACTCGCACGTAGTTGCTGTCCCCATTCACGTTGGATAGCGAGTTGCCCGGCAACTCGTGGACGAACGCCGCCGTGTTATTCGAGAACAGCGGGAGCGGCGGGACCCCCTCCCAACGCATGACGGCACCCGCGAGGTCCTTGGCCAATGTGTGCTTGTCACTGAACGTCCCCGGGACTGAGTAAACGTCAATCATTGGCATCGCGATTCTCCAATCGTTTTGTTGTAGAGCGAACGCTCCAGATCGTACCAGAGCGTCCGCTCTACTAGCATCTTGCTGTGCCTCGTCCTGATCGCCATCGTGCCGAGCTCGTCGCCGCGACCGGGCGGCTACTCCGACAGCGCGGATACGCGGCTCCGAGCGTGAGCGAGTTCCTCGATGCCGCGGGCGCGTCGAATGGGTCGATGTACCACCACTTCCCGGGCGGCAAGGAGGAGCTTGCAGCCACAGCAATCGAAGCGGCGGCCGACGCTGTCGAGGTGGCGCTGCTGGCCGCGTTCGACGACACCGACGACGTCGTCGTGGCGGCGCAGCGGTCTATCGACGGCATGATCTCCGCCCTGGAGGCCGACCCCCGGGACGGCTGCCCGGTTGCGCCCACCGCCCTCGACGCAGCCGGAACGAGCGAGCCGCTCCGTCTCGCTGCAGCAGCAGCGTTCGCTCGCTGGTCGGGCGTCTTCGAGCGCGCACTCGCCCGCACTCGTGACGCGGACACCGCCGCCGCCCAAGCGCAGGTGTTGCTCAGTGCAATCGAGGGCGCGCTGCTGCTCGACCGCACCTCGCACGGCACGACACACCTAAAAGCGCTGCGGGACGCGGTCCCCGTGCTGCTCGCCTAACGGGCCTCGATCAGCGCCCCGCCGATCGGGCTGCCCGGCAGCGACAACGCCCGACGGGCGCACTCGCGCCCTAGCATCACGGCGTCATCACGACCCGGCCGAATGCCTGGCGGCTCTCGATGTACGCATGCGCCTCCGCGGCGTGCGCGAGCGGGAAGGTCCGGTCGATCTCAACGCGAAGCTCGCCGCTGGCGACGCGCGCAAGCAGCTCGGCGATCATCGCGTGGACGCGAGGATACTCCTGGAGAAGAGCCCCGCCCAGAAACACGCCGTGCAGGGTGCTGTTCTTGGCCCACAGCTGCCTGGCATCGATGTTCGAGCCGGCGCGGGCCGCAAGCCCCACGCTGATCAGCGAGCCGCGGTAGGCGAGCGCATCGATGCTGTCGACGAGGTTCTGCCCTCCGATCGAATCGACGATCACGTCGGCGCCCCGGCCGTCGGTCAGCTCGCGTATCCGCTGGACGAAGCTTCCCTTGGCGTAGTTGATCCCGTGGTCGAGGCCGAGATCCGTCAGACGTTCGAGCTTCTCGTCGCTGGATGCGGTCGAGATGACAGTTGCGCCGGCGTGCTTGGCGATTTGAATCGCCGCCATCCCCACGCCTCCGGCTCCCGCGTGAATCAGGACAGTCTGGCCGGCCGCCAGGTGGCCGGCCGTGAAGAGACACTCCTGGGCCGTCCCGAATGCGACCGGGACGCAGACGGCCACGGCGGCGTCCAGCCCGTCGGGGATGGGCCAGGTCGAGATGGCAGGGACGGCCCGCTTCGAGGCATGCGAGCCCGCAGCGTTGAGGGTCACGATCCGGTCGCCGACGACGAGGTCTGGGACCCCGGGACCGACCTCGATGACTGTGCCTGCAGCGAGATAACCCACGCTGTGTGGCACCGACGGCGGAGCGGAGCCGGCGCGGGCGAGCAGGTCTCCGCCCTCGATGCTGATCGCCTCGACGTCGATCAGCACCTGACCCTCGGAGCAGTCGGGGTCAGGCACGTCCTCGTAGAGCAGGACGTCCGGACTGCCGTTTTCGTAGATCACAGCTGCCTTCATCTGGCGTGCCTCCCGGGTGGCGTTGGTTGCTGGTGCCTATTCGGCTCGACGACTCTAGGCCTGCTCGCGCTTCTTCACGGCTTCGCGCGCGCAGTGCCATACGACGCGCGGGTTGTCGCGGTCGGGGTGAAGCTCGAGCATCGCTTTGACGATGTCCTCGACGGTCTCCTGCTGCTCGGCGACTTTCGAGAAGTCACGCAGGTACTGCTGTGACTCGCCGATCGACTCGGGGTCGGTGGGCGCATCGACGCGGTGGTGACCGGAGACGACGATCTTGGGGTCGAGTGCCGCGATCTCGTTGAGGTTGTCGATCCAAGCCTGACGCGTGGTCGTGTCGGTCTCGGCGGTCATCATGTGCACCTGGTTGTAGACGACGTCGCCGCCGACGACTGCGGCGATCGAGGGTACGTGGATGATGGTGGAGAACTCGGTGTCGCCCCAGCCGATGTCGATGATCTTGATCTCTGAGCCCTCGAGCTCGATGGTGTTGCTGTCGAGCGTGTCGGGGGTGTCGGGCTGCGCCGGGATCTCGCCGGAGAAAACGCTCTGCCAGTAGCCGGAGAGTCCGGGGTTGCTGGCCTCGAAGGCGGCGCGCTGCTGGACTTTGGGCCGGGCCCATGCGGGGACGTCGCCGAAGTGTTTGCGCAGCTGGCTGATGCCGATCCAGTGGTCGGAGTGTCCGTGGGTGATGTAGATGCCGACGAGTCGCTTGTCGAAGCCTTTAATCCACTCGGCGAGAGCGTCGACCTGGTCGAAGGTGACGAGCGTGTCGATGAGGATCGCGTCGTTCTCGGCGTGGACGAGCGTCGCGCTCATCGGTGACCACATCGGCTCGTCGCCGGGCCCTTGGGGTGGCGCGCCCTTCATCGGCCTCATCGGCGCGATGTGGACATCGAGGTTCAGGTCGGACATATGTGGGCCTTTCTGGTCGGGTCCTCGGCGCGAAACCGCAAGATGACAGGCATCATCCACACGCAGGATGACGTGTGTCATCCTCCCTGTCAAGAGCTAACGTCGAAAGAAGAGGCGGATGGGCAGCTCGCAAACCGAGAAGCAAGCCAGTCACAAACGGATCGTCGATGCCGCGGCGGCCCAGATTCGCCGGGATGGCGTCGATGCCGTCAGGGTCTCCGACTTGATGCGGGAAGCGGGGCTGACGCATGGCGGCTTCTACCGGCACTTCGGGTCGCGTGAGGAGCTGATCGACGCCGCGATCGACCAGGCGCTGGCCGATGGGTCGCGCCAGACCGAAGCCGGCGAGGACGGTGATCCGGCAGCGCTCGGGAAGGTGATCGACGGTTACGTCAGCAAGGCGCACCGGGACAACCCACAGGTAGGCTGCGGCGTCGCAGCGCTGCCCGCGGACGTCTCGCGGTCTAGCTCCGCAGCGCGCGCGGCTTATAGCCGGCAGGTTCGGCGCTACATCGACCGTCTCGTGAGTCTGATCAGGCGCCCCGGCGCGGATGCGAAGCGAGACGAGGCGGTGATGATGCTCTCGGCATTGGTCGGGGCGCTGTCGATGGCGCGCGCCGTTGAGGATCCCGGGCTCTCCGACGAAATCCTCGTCGGCACTGCGCGAGCGCTTCACCGACGGATCGACGAGGGCGCGGCCGGAACCTGATCGCGGCGGTGGACGGCTCTGCGCTGGGCACGCGTTCGCCGACGCTAGATTCGGGCAGCCGATCCCCCATCGCACGAACGCGCGGTTTTGGAACCCCGGCTAGACCACCCGGTCGGTCCGGTCGACCGGCTGCTGCGAGCGGTCCCACGGAGACTGCATCCACCATGGATTCCCACCCAGGATGAGCGCCACCTGGCAAAACGCACGAGAAACGAATGGCTGTCATCGCCGACAGAAACCTCCAGCGCCGAACTCGGAGCCTCGATACCAGCGCCGCTCTGACAGACCCACCGTCAAGCGATTCGGGTCAGCGGCCCCGCCGCAGCGGCCGCCACCGACGAAGTCGGCGCCGGCGACTCTCCGGTTGGCACCCGGACCTCGGGCGTCCAGTTGCCGGAGTTCGGGGGAGTGCGCGGGCCGCGTTGAGAGTCCTGCCGGCGACGTTGAGGCGCTCCTTGGCGCCGTCGCGGGCCGGAGCTGAGCGGGGCCGAGCGGCTGGGCCCGAGCTAAGCGGACCCAGGTCCGGTTAGTGCTAACGTGTTTCCCGAAAGCGGACTGCAGTCCGGAACGAGTCAGGAGGTACACCATGTCCACGCAAGAAGTTGACCGACCCGACGCGCCATCACTACAAGGGCTGTGGCACGTCGACCCTTCTGCTGGAAAGCTCCAGTTCAGGGTGAAGACGTTCTGGGGGCTTCTGACGGTCAAGGGGACCTTCGACACCTACGAAGGCAGCCTGGACATCGATGGGCGTGGAAACGCCAGCGGCGAGCTCGTCGTATCCGTCGATAGTCTCGACACGAAGAACCCCAAGCGGGACGAACACCTGCGCTCGCCAGACTTCTTCCACAAGGAGCTTCACCCAACAGTGCGATTCGTCGTGGACGTGTTCAGCACAGCACCCGGTGCAGATGAGATCACGGGTGACCTGTACGTCGGCGAGAAGATCGCGCGGCTGCGCCTTCCACTTGAGCTCACCCCGGCCGGCGAAGGGCATCTGCGGCTCAGAGCCAACGGCGTCGTATCCCGCGAGGATGTCGGGCTGCTCTGGAATAAGGTCGGGATGATTCGCGGCGACGTGGTCCTTGACGGCGAGCTCGACCTCATCCGGGGCGGCTAAGAAAAGCTCGCCATCGCGGTAGCGCGCGCGCGGCGCGGCCCGCCGCGGCCGGTTCACGAGTCACGACTTAGCGTCTGTTGGTCGCAACCATCATCAATCGGCTGTCCGGCACCAGCCGTCTGAAGGGAGCTCTGTAACGGATGGAAGAACGCGAATACGAGTTCGGGCTTGACTCTTTCATGGCAGTCACTTCTGGCCCCGATGGTGAGACCGTCGGCGGCGATCAGGTAGTTCGCGACACCGTCGAGGAGGGTGTCCTCGCCGAGCAGGTCGGGATCGACTCGTTCAACATCGGCGAGCACTATCGCGACGACATGATGGATTCGGCGGCGCCCGTGGTGCTCGCGGCGATCGCCGCGCGGACCGAGCGAATCAGGCTCGGCACGTCAGTGACCGTGCTCTCGACCCAGGATCCGGTCCGCCTGTACAACAACTTCGCGACGCTGGACGCCGTCTCCGGCGGCCGCGCTCAGCTGATTCTCGGGCGCGGCTCCGCGGTCGAGTCCTTCCCACTGTTCGGCTACGACCTGCGCGACTACGAGGAGATCTTCGAGGAGAAGCTGGAGCTGTTTGTGAAGCTGCTACGCGGCGGACCGATCACCTGGTCCGGGAAGTACCGGCCGCCACTGAACGACGTCGTGCTGACGCCGCCGCTCCCGACCGGCCGTCTCCCGACCTGGGTCGGATCGGGCGGCAGCCCGGACTCGGTCATCCGCGCCGCCCGCTACGGGCTGCCGCTGATGCTCGCGGTGATCGGCGGACGGCCAGAACGGTTCCGCCCGCTTGTCGACCTATACCGCCGCGCGCTGGCTGAGTATGGGCACCCGACCGACCTTCCGGTCGGACTCCACACGCTCGGCTACGTCGCTGCCACCGACGAAGAGGCGATCGAGACCCAATGGCCGCACTGGCTCCAAACCTTCGATCGCGCCTCGCGTGAGCGGGGCTGGCGCCCGCCGACGCGGGCGCAGTTCGACGCCGAGACAGCCCATGGTGCGATGTTCGTTGGTTCCCCCGAGACGGTCGCCCAGCGGATCGCACCGGTGATGCGAGCCCTCGATGTCGACCGGATTGACCTCCACTACGCGCTCGGCCAGGTTCCTGCCGGGCAACGAAGGGAGTCGATCGAGTTGCTCGGACGCCAAGTCTTTCCGCGGGTCCGGGAACTGCTTAAAGCCGACCCCGGCAAACACGAGGTCCTGGCCGGCTCTACGGCATCCGGAGATGTCGCGAGCCCGGTCCGCGCAACCCACGCGCCGGTAGCGAGGTAGGGCGTTGACCCCGGCATCAGCAGCGATGAGCGGGGGGCACGACGAGCGGAGGGTCGGATCGGATGGAGCCGCCGCTCCCAACGACGCGGCAGCAACGGAGCGAGTAGGAATCATCGGGGCGGGGAAGCTCGGGATGACGTTGGCACGCGCGGCGGTGGCCGCGGGCTACGCGGTGGCCGTTGCGAGTTCCGGCCCAGCCGAACGCCTCGCCCTCTCGGTCGACGTGCTCGCCCCGAGCGCCGTCGCGTCGACCGTACAGGACGTTGCCGATTACGCCAACGTGATCGTTCTCGCCGTACCCGTTCACCGTTTCCGCGAACTCCCGGGCGACCTTTTCGACGGCAAGATCCTCGTCGACGCCATGAACTACTGGCCCGACACTGACGGCGAAGATCCTGAGCTAGCGGCAGCAGACGGGGGCTCGAGCGCCGTCGTGCAAGCACACTTCCCCGGCGCCAGAGTTGTCAAGAGCCTGAATCAGCTCGGCTACCACGAGTTCGATGAATACTCACGCCCTTCGGGCGCACCGGATCGGATCGCCGTAGCCGCGGTTGGCGACGACCGGCTCGCGGTGCGCACTGTGATGCACGTGATCGACCGGCTCGGGTTCGACCCGGTCGACGGAGGCCCGCTTGCCAAAGGGAAGCTGCTCGAACCTGACGGCTCGCCGTACGTCGAGACGGTAACGGCAGGCGAGCTGACGAAGCGGTTATCTAGCGCCCCAGGGAGGTCGTGAGAATTACGGCCAATGCGAAGACCTCATTGTGTCCCCACGGCCCGGCCCCCAGCCGGATCACCGCCTCCAGCTAGCTCAGCTACGTCTCTGTCGAACCAACGACCCTCGGCCGCTCGAGCTCTATTCGCTCAAAACAGAAGACGAACAGAACATGCGCGTGGACGCCGCCGATTCCGCCAGCATGGCGCGGCTATGGCTGGGTAGCGACCTCGTTGCGAGCGATCGCGATTCGCGTCAGCTCGACGCGTGAGGTCACGCCGAGCTTCGCGTAGGCGTGGCGGAGATGGGTACCGACGGTGTGATGGGAAAGGTAGAGCTGACCGGCGACCTGGCGGTTGGTCATTCCGCTGGCGACGAGTCTGACGACGGCGAGCTCTGACCCGGTGAGGGCATCCCATCCGCTCTCCGCGCGTTTCTGTGAGACGAGGCGCCGGCGAACGCCGAGCTTGCGCAGACGGCCCCGTACCCGCGTTTCGTCGTTACCAGCACCCAGACTCGCGTAGATCTCAAGCGCACGGCCGAGGTGAGGGACGGCGTCGTCGCGGCTGTCGCGCCGCACCAGCGCGGCGCCTGCCTCCTCGAGCGCGGAGGCGAGAGCGAGAGGCCGAGGGCTCCTCTCGAAGTGGGTCACGGCGTCGAACAGCATTTCGACGTCGCCTTCGATCATCCCCCGGACTTGGGCATCTGTCCCCGCGATCGAGGCGACACCCGGGTTGCTCCGCGCTCTCCGCTCGGCGTCGTTCGCCGCCGCGAGCGCGAGCTCGTGGTCGTCGGTGGCCAGTGCGATCCGAGCCAGCTGTATCTCATCGGTGACGTCCGGGGGAAACAGCGGAAAAGGCGACAGGCGTTCCTCCTCGCCTGTTCCACGCACATATGCCCGCGCGGCCTCCGCGTCGCCGCGCGCCATCGCGGCAACCGCGAGCAGCCAGATCGCGTGGCGCTTCACGCCTGGAACATCGTAGTTTGTGAGTCGAGATGCGATCTGCAGCGCACGGCGAACGCCGGTCTCGTTGCCCACATGGAGGGATGCGCGGCCAAAGGTCACAAGGGCAGCTGCGTCCTGGACGCCCACGATCGCGTCGGCGTCCTCGAAGCTGAAGCGATCTTCGATCGTGGCCGTGCTCTCAGCGAGCCGACCGAGGGTCAGGAACAGCCGAGCACGGAACGCCTCGATCACCCGAAGCTCCCACATTTGGTGCCCCCGTTCGGCGGCCGTGAGCAGCTCTCCGGACATCTGCAGCGCATCGTCCGTCCGGTCGAGGTGCGTGAGCACCTCGGAGATCCACTCCTCGGCCAAGAACTTCCGGGCGATGTCGTCGGTCGCGTTGCCGAGGCTCGCCGCGGAGCGTATCTGCCTCAGGGCGGACTCGAACTCGCCGGCGTTGCTCGCGAGTCCGCCCTTCGCGAGGTTGAGCGCGAAGGTCGCCTCGGGGCAATCGGCGTGCGCCACGAGGTCGGCAGCATCGTCGAGCAGTGCGATCGCTTCGCCTGAGCGGCCGGCCACGAGGAGGTTGTGGATCAGTCGCGTAAGGTGAGCTGCGCGCAGGCCCGCCGGCAGCTCCGGGAGGGCCAGCGCGGCTCTCCCCGTATCTGCTCGAATGGCCGGCGACAGCGCCGGCATCCCTGCGATAGAGAGGCGGATCCGGGCCTCCTCACTCGGAGCGAAGGTGCGTCGCAGCTTCGTGTTCACAAACTGTCGGGCCTCCTCGGCGCGGCCCGCCGCGTGAAGGAGGAGCGCCGTCTCCACGACAAGCGTCGCACGCTGGCGGCTTTCGTCGCCTGTGAGCTCGAGGGCCCTCACGCTCAGTTCGGAGGCGACGCCGGGGTCTGAAGACGCGAGGTTCTGAGCCGCCTGGCGCAGCGTGGCGACAGCGGACGCGTCTCCGGGCTCCGCGCTGGACATGAGCTGGGTCGCGACCTCGACTGCAAGCGCTCCACCCGAGAGGAGAACCTCGACGGCTTGCCGTTCGAGTGCTCGTCGCGCCGCGGGGGGAATGCTGTCGAACACCGCCTGCCGTGTGATGTCGTGGCGGAACGCGAATCCGGAGTCGGCTTCGACGAGGATGTCGGCGGAGGTGAGCTCCTCCACGGGGTCCAGCAGCGCGCCCGGGGATAGCTCGCGCATCAGTGCGAGATCCTCGAAGGTGAACTCTCGGCCGAGCACCGACGCGACCAGCGCGGTTCTTCGCGCGCCGTCGGATAAGCGAGCAAGTCGTTGCAGCATCGTCTCCTTGACCCGACCTGGGAGCCGCCGTTCGACGACGCCGACCTCGCCGTCGTCCACCTTGACGAGCTCCTCGTCGAGCAACCCGAACATGAGTTCCTGCAGGAAGTATGGGATGCCGCCGGCGCTATCTGTGATTTCGAGCAGCTCGCTCGTCGCTTCTGCGCCGAGGATGTCGCTGACGAGCGCCCGCGCGGCCGTGTGGTCGAGCGGCTCGAGGTCGAGCCGGTGGGCGCCGGCGCCCTGAAGTTCTGAGAGGGTTGCCTTCAATGCAACCGATGCCTGACCGAGCCGTGTAGCCCCAATCCACAGGACCGGCGCCCCAGCGAGACAACGCGCCAGCGCCCAGAGCGCGCCGATCGTGCCTTCGTCGGCCCAGTGCAGGTCGTCGAGGCAGATGCAAAGCGGAGTGTCCCGCGCTGTTTCTTCCAGCAGGAGCCCCAGCTCTCGCAGCAGCCAGTAGCGCTGCTCGGGCACGATGCTCAATTCTTCGAACTGGGAGCGGTCGAGCGGGGGATCATCGCCGTCGAACAGCACGTTCATGAGCAGGCTGAGCGGTGCGGCTCGCTCGCGCGGGTCAGCGGCCGCATACGCGAACCTCACGTTGCTGCGGTTCGCGATGCGGCCTGTCTCGGCAAGAAGCCGCGTCTTGCCGACTCCGGGCTCTCCGACGATCGCAAGGGTGGAACCGGCGCCCCACCGGACGGCACTGAGCAGCTGGCTGATCGTGTCGAGCTGATCATCGCGCCCACGGAGCGGTGTCGTGACTCTGCGCGGCGCCGTCTCTGTCCCGGCTGTGGGCCCCGGCCGTGCCGTCACCATGGGGTCCCAGGCACCGCGCTCGTGCCGCCGGTGATTCGCAGCTCGCCGGGGTCGGGTTCCTCCCCGCATGCCGCGCACACGGTGCGCGCATGGAACTCGGCGCCGCAGCTGTGCGCGAAGATGACGGGCTCCCGCCCGGAGTTGAGGTGTCTGTCGCCCCACTCCTTGAGGGCGAGGACGATCGGCCGCAGCTCAGTGCCCGATCGGGTCAGGCGGTACTCGTAGCGCGCTGGGCGCTCTGAGTAGCGCTCACGTTCAAGGATCCCAAGCCCCTCGAGCCTCCGTAGCCGCGCAGCGAGCGTGTCGCGAGAGCAGCCGATGTTTTCGAGCAACTGAGTGAACCGGCTGCAGCCGTAGGCGAGCTCGCGGATGACCTGGAGGGAGTACTGGTCGCCGACCACCGCGAGGGCGTCGGTCACCGAGCACACACGGACATCGTTGGACCCCCTGGCCACGGCTCCCACGATACCGGCCTGGGTTTGACATCCGTACCGACCTGGCGTGTGGTCGCGCGTCGCTCGCTCGGAGCGTGCGAGGCCGGTTTGAGATCGGCTGTCGCCGTTCACACCTGCGCCCCCTTGGCGAGCTCTGCCGCGCAGCGTCAGTGACGTCGTGACTCACCGTTTCGATGGGACGATCAGGTACTTCTCGCCTGTCGCCTTTCGCTGGCATCCCCGGATGATTTCGGGGTCAAGTGCCTCTTCGAGCGAGATCTCCCGCGTGTAGCTGCTGGCGAAGGTCGTCGTGATCTCACGGGTCACGCGTTCGAGCAGCCCCTGGCTTGCCTCGGTGCCTATCCGCTTGAGATGGTGGGATAGCAGCCACCCGCCGATGCCCCAGGCCATCCCCACACCAGCGGAGACGGTGGTGGACCCCGGATCGAGTCGCCCGTAGATGTAGACCTGCTTGTGGGTGGGCGAACCGTATTGATTGGCCGGTGCAGACTTCGCCGTGAGAGCGGCCTCCATCGCGCCGAGGATGTGGCCGGCCAGCGGGCCGCCGCCGACAGCGTCGAACGCCAATGTCGCCCCCGTCTCGCTGATCGAAGCGATCAGCTGCGCGCGGAAGTCCGGCGCTGTCGAATCGACAACGTGCTTGGCGCCGATGGCTCGTAGCAGAGCGGTCTGCGCGTCGCTGCGAACGATGTTCACGAGCCCGACGTCATCTGCGATAGAGAGCTTGTTCAGCATCTGCCCCAGGTTGGATGCGGCGGCGGTGTGCACGAGCGCCGTGTGTCCTTCCAGTCGCATTGTCGAGAGCATCGCGAGGGCTGTCATAGGGTTGACGAAGCCCGCTGCGGCCTCTTTCGAGGTTACGCCTGCGGGGAAGGGAACCACGTCGCGGGCCTGCAGTTTGCGGTAGCGGGTGTACATGCCCCCGGCGGATGAGCCCACGACCTTGCCGAGGAGCTCTTGGACGTTCTCGCCGGCTTGGACCACGACGCCGGCCCCCTCCAGACCGGGCGCGCGAGGCTTACCCACCCGCGCAGCGGCGAAGGGCATGAGCTTGGGCGGGACCCCGGCGGTGGTGAGGGGGCGCCCGCCGGACCGGTCGATGCTGAGGGTCGAGAGATCTGCCGGGCCGAGCAGTTCGCCCAAGTCGGAGGGGTTGATCGGGGCCGCCTCGACTTGGACCACAACTTCGTCAGGCCCGACAGCGCCAAGCGGCGTCTCGTCGAGCGTCAGCCGCAGCTCGCCCTCGCGGGTGATCAACGACTGGATCTTCATCGTCGTGTCGTTCATCTCTTGGCCTCCATGTTGCGCTGCTCGGTTGGCGCTCAGAACTCGGCGGCGTGCCGGCCGAGGTTCAGCTCATAGTCGCCCGCGGCCCCGAGGCCGAGTTCTCGAGCCCTGGTGTTACGCGCTACCGCGTCGGGCCAGCGGAGGGTCTCCGAGAAAGTGCTTTGTGTCGCCTGCAGCTGACTTTGGTCCGGTAGCCCCGTCTGGTTGAGGATCGCCTTACTGGCGGCCAACGCTTGGCTGTCGAATGAGAGAATGCGTCGCACGAAGTTTGCGACGAAGGCGTCGAGATCGGCGTCAGGGACCGCGCGGTTGATCCAGCCGTAGCGCTCGGCTGTGCCGGCGTCGAAGTCGTCGGCCCCGAGGATGATCTCGATCGCCCGAGCGCGTCCGACGAGTCGCGGCAGTCGGTCGAGGGCGCCGCCGCCGGGAATCAGGCTGAATCCGACCTCCGGCTGGCCGAAGATCGCGTTCTCGCGGCTCGCGAACCTGACATCGCAGGCCTGAGCGAACTCGCAACCGCCGCCGCGGGCCCTACCGCGGATTACCGCGACGCTGAGGATGTTGCTCTCAGCGAGAGCGACTGCCGTCTCGATCCAGCGAGGCGTGCCGAAGCGGCTGGTCGACTCACCGATTCCATAGTGCGCCAGGAAGAAATCAGGGTTCGAGCTCTCGAAGGTGACGACCTTGAGCAAAGGTTCGGCTTGCATCGCCTCGACCAAGTCGAACAGCTCGTCGTACATCAGATCGTCGACCGTGTTAACCGGGGGATGGTCGAGCGTCACACGCCAGTGACCCTCGACACGCTTGTCGATCGTGACCCTCGTCGGAGTGTCGCTCATAGTTTGTCTCGCTTTCGATGGTTTGGTGCTAAAGGTCAGAGCGCGCCGAGGAACTCGAGTAACGCATCGGTTACCACTTGCGGACGTTCCTGTTGGGTCCAATGCGCGCATCCGGGCACGTCGATGACGCCGCGCAGGTTCGGCAGGATCGCCCGCACCGGATCGTCAAGCGGGTATACGACCCGCATCGCGTCGCTCTCGCCGCTGATGTACAGCGCGAGCGGGGTGATCGGCTGGTCCTGCCAAGCGGCCATCAGCTCCCAGTTGCGGTCCAGGTTGCGGTACCAGTTCAGGCCACCGGAGAAACCGCTGGCGGTGAACTCGGCGACGAAGATCGCGAGGTCCGCTTCCGTGAGCCAGTCCGGCAGCGCGTCGGGCTCATCGAACAGGCCGAGGAATCCGCCCGAGGGCTCGAGGCTGCGCACACCCGCATAGCTCAGCCGCAGGGTCGTCGCGACATCCTTTTCGAGACTCGACTCGGCCACCCCGGGCTCCTGGAAGTAGTTCTGGTAGAAGCCCGCGCCGAACCGTTCCTTCGTGGCGGTCATGGGCGGCCGCGGTCCGCGTGGCAGCGGCGGGATGCTCAGTGCGACAAGCCCGCGCACGGCGTCAGGCCGCAGGAGCGCGGCGTTGGACGCGACCATGGACCCCCAGTCGTGTCCGACGATCACGGCTTCGTTCTCGCCCAGCGCGCGGATCAGCGAGACGACGTCGCCGACGAGATGGAAGATCGTGTACTGGTCGATGGCCGCCGGGCGGTCGCTTCCGCCGTAGCCGCGCTGGTCGGGGGCGACCGCGCGGAATCCGGCGTCGGCAAGCGCACCGATCTGGTGCCGCCAGGAGTACCAGGTCTCGGGGAACCCGTGGAGCAGCAGGACGAGGGGCCCCTCGCCCTGTTCGGCGACATGCACCTCGATCCCGTTGATCCGGACCTGACGATGCTGCGGCGGGTCCTCGGTCACGCGTCAGAACGCTAGGTCGGTACGCGACTCCTTCAATCGCTTGAACACGTGAATCTTTCGAGTGCGTCGCCGGCGAACTCCCGACCCGTCCACCCCAGCCATCCGCCCGGCCTCCGCCCCAGCGGTCGGCACCGGCAGCGCGCACGCGTCCCGACGATCTTCAAAGGTTGTTGAAGGTTGCGTGGCCCGGACCGTCGCGCTCGAGGCTCGCGATGCCTTCCTGCAGGTCGCGACTGAGCATGATCGCCGGCCCGTCGGCGTGCGTTACCCGGTCGGCCGCAGCGACCCCGCCCGAGCGCCATGCGCGAAGCACACGCTTGGTTGTCGCGTGAGCGCGCGTAGGCCCGGCCGCGAGGCGTTCAGCGAAGGCACGGCCTTCCGCCGTGAGCGTGTCGGCAGCGACGACCCGGTTGATGAGCCCCCAGGCCGCGAGCGTCTCGGGCGGCAGGATCGCCGCGGTGAGCACCATCTCTGCCGCTCGCGCCACGCCGATCCGCGACGCAATCCGCTGGGTGCCACCGGCGTACGGGATGCCACCGGCAACTGCCTCGATCTGCCCGATCTGGCTTCCCTCGGCGGCCCAGATCAGATCGCAGGCAAGACAAAGCTCGTGCGCGCCGGCGTAGCACTGGCCGTGAATCAGAGCGAGCGACGGGACCGGAAGATCCTCGATTGCTCCGATCAGCGACAGAACGGTCGTCTCGAGTTCCTCAGCCCGGGCCTCGTCGAGCCCGACGAAGATCGACACGTCCGCCCCGGCCGAGAAGTCCTCGCCCTCGGCTCGCAACAACAACGCCCTGATGTCAGCGGCGGCCGCTTCCTCGACGACGGCCCGCAAGTCGGCGAGGAGCTCCCCGCTGAAGAGATTCAGCGGGGGACTGTCGATGACGATCTCACCAAGCCGGTCGCTCTGGATGAAGGTCGCGAGCGGCATCTCAGTGACCCGAGTAGGCGGGGTAGTTCTTCGAGTTCTCCGACTCGAACCAGTCGCGAGCGTTCTCTGGATTCAGGCCCAGGACGGTCGTCATCGCCAGCTGCGCATCGTCGGACTGCATCACCTCGGTCCAGTTCATGTCCTCGATCTCAGACGCGGCCCGAAGGTTCGTGTCGGCCCCTTGGTAGATAGCCCGCTTGGCGTTCGCCACGGCCATCGGCGGCAGCAGAGCGATCTCTTTCGCCATCTCGAGCGCGCGCGTAACAGCATCATCAACGACCTCGTGGACCAAGCCGAGTTCGAAGGCAACCTCCGGAGTGACGATGCGGCCCCGAAGCACCCAGTCGAGCGCACGAGCCAACCCGACGAGTCGCGTAATTCGCTGCGTCCCGCCACCACCCGGAATGACTCCGGCGCGGACCTCAGGGTTCCCGTATCGGAAGTCGCCGTGCTGGCCGATCCGAAAATCGCAAGCCAGAGTCAGCTCGAAACTGCCTCCCAACGCGTTTCCGTTCAACGCCGCAATCGTGACCTTCGGCAACGCCGTCAACCGGTCGAGATCCGCCTTGAGTCGGCGGCCAAGTTCGCCCGAATAGCGGGAACGCTCGGGGTCCCTGGCGATATCGAAGAGCTCCTGAACGCTGTACGAGGAAAACCCTGCCGGGCTCTGCGGGTCGGATCGAACCACGACTGCCCGAATCGCAGGGTCCTCGCAGCCGGCGACCACCTGCCCCAGCTCGTCGAAGACATCCCTCGTCACAAAATTGAAGGGCGGATTCGAAAACGTCGCCACCCGTACGGCCCCATGGTTCTCAGTACTCCAGAACTGCATGACATAACCTCCTCCCGGGTCGTCCGACGGAAACAACCTAGGTTCTCCCCGGTAGCCGCTCATCGCGTATCCGCGCGATCTGTTTTGTGACCTCCTGCGCGTCTCGGGGCCTGGTACCGCCCGGCCCCCTGAATCCAACGCTCTGTTTGCGGTTATGCTCGGCGCGTGTCCGGGGGTCTCCGCATCGCTCTCTTCGCCGGCGTCCTCGCCGCCGCGCTCGCTACCGTCGACGGCCAGGCCGCGCCGCCGGGCGCCACACCGGTTCTCTCACCCGCCTGCGGCTCGCTGGAGTACGGAGGACTGGGCACGGCCGAAAGCCTGATCGTCTCGGATCTCCCCCTGCGGGGCGCGTCGAGCAACCGCTCGCAG